>Ga0163161_10000475_pt1 | contig 33301 bp, 23 predicted proteins | sample S45metaG_FD_129847 | JGI IMG/M metagenome (GOLD analysis project Ga0163161, IMG submission 129847) | Switchgrass rhizosphere microbial communities from Kellogg Biological Station, Michigan, USA - S4-5 metaG | ecosystem: Host-associated > Plants > Roots > Rhizosphere > Soil | place: USA... | reverse complement strand
GCTGTAGGGGAAGGAATCGAACCTTCAAGGAGTGGTTAGTACCGAAACCGGTATATTCCCATTATTCTCCGCCACCGAGACAAGGAGGTGTGTCTGCCTGTTTCACCACCCTACATTATGTTAAACAATTTTGAAAGAACGTTTCCTTTTTGTTAATTGCTTGATACAAATGTAAAGGATCAACCAATACCTTGCAAATATTTTAAACAATTAATTTTATTTTTATAATATTGATAAATTTTCGTAAATTCGCTTATCATAATTCAAAAATATGCTTAAAAAAGACAATTCCAATTTAGAAATTGACAACCTGGACATCGATATATTAAAACAATTGATGCAGGATGCCACTAAGCCCTATACAGAAATTGCTAAGGATCTGATTGTTTCTGGCGGAACAATACATGTAAGGATGAAGAAATTGCAGGAAATGGGGATTATAAAGGGTTCGCACTTAATCATTGATCCACAGAAGGCTGGATATGATATATGCGCCTTTTTGGGTATCTACCTCGAAAAAGGAATCCAATACAAAGATGCGGTTGCCCAACTGAGCAAAATTAAGGAAGTGGTAGAATTACATTATACCACGGGTTCTTATAGCATGTTCGCCAAAATAATCTGTAGAGATACCAATCACTTGCGCCATGTGTTAAACGAAGAAATCCAGGCGGTAAATGGAATCCAGCGTACGGAGACATTAATCTCCCTAGAGGAGAGTATTAAGCGCCAGATTGAGCTGGGATAAGGGGGAGAAAGATCAAAGCAGAAAGACTAAAGGCGAAAGCCATAATCCGTGCAATCAAACCGAAGGAAAAAGAATTAAGCTAATTGTTTTTGAGGAACAGCTGAGCTTAAATGATCTGATATGCTTTATATGGTAAATAGCAATGGGCATTATATAACCTTGTTTATTTGAAAATTAACGCTCAGTATTACTTCGGGAACAACAGTCCCGTTATCCGCTATAGTCCCGATGCAAATTTGGTGTTGATCTATCGGTAAAGGATCGGGAGCTATCGCTGCTACCGGGTTTATGAGCATCGGCTCGCGCAGATCAGCACCCAGCCAATAATAGTGGCAGCTACTGGCCACCTAGACCCGATTGGAGTGAACGCGAACCCGATTTATCGGGTGAAGTAAAACGGAAGCAAACCCTGACCATTGTACAGGTACTGCTCTTCTAACCTCAATCATTTTGTGGAGAAAGCCCTTCGGCTACGCTCAGGATGACTTCATTAAAAAAAATTCTGTTGAGAAGCTATTCTATTTCAACAACTGATAGGCAACAAGCGCTGCAACGTAAGCCATGGCTGTCATGTATGCCAACTGGATAACGGGCCATTTCCAGCCTTTGGTTTCGCGGTAAACGATGGCTACCGTACTCATGCATTGCATGGCAAAAGCATAAAAAAGCATCAGTGAAATACCTGTAGCAAAGCTATAAACAGGTAAACCTGTACGGCTGTTTTTAGAGGCCGACATCCTCTGCCTGATGGTGCTGGTATCTTCATCACCACCATCAACACTATAAATGGTGGCCATGGTACCCACAAAGGCTTCGCGGGCAGCAAAAGAGGTAATTAAACCAATACCAATCTTCCAATCATAACCGAGTGGACGGATGGCGGGCTCAATCGCATGACCAAGAATACCTACATAAGAGTTTTCTAACTTTTCTGTAGCCACCAATGTTTTAATGTGGTCGGTATTTTTTGTGGTATCGGCCAGCGCAGATTCGTATTTTTTATCAATACTTTCAAAACGTTTTCCCGGTCCGAAAGAAGCCATTACCCAAAGAATAATGGAGATGGCAATAATTACTTTACCCGCTTCTAAAACAAAGGTTTTCGATTTCTCGTACATGGTGTAGAACACATTTTTCCACCTTGGCATGCGGTAAACCGGCAGCTCCATGATAAAATAAGATCTTTCTTTGGTTTTGATAATAAATTTCATTACCCAGGCCACCAATACCGCGGCTATAATACCAACTAAGTACATCACCATCAAAGCCAGGCCCTGGAGGTTAAAAATACCCAGGACATTTTTCGAAGGAATAATCAATGAAATAATTAGAATATATACCGGAAGTCTTGCCGAGCAGCTTACCAACGGTGTAACCATGATGGTAATCATTCTATCCTTCCAGTTTTCGATATTTCTGGCCGCCATAATAGAAGGAACTGCACAGGCTAAACCACCGATCATCGGCACTACCGATTTTCCGTTAAGGCCAACCTTACTCATGATTTTATCCATCATAAAGGTAACACGGGCCATATAACCTGTATCTTCTAAAATGGATATAAAGGCGAATAAAATCGCGATTTGCGGAATAAAGACAAAGATACCACCCAAACCTGCAATTACACCATCCAATACCAGATCGGTAAGCATACCAGCTGGTAAATATTCGTGACCAAGGCTGGTGATAAAACCAAAACCTGTTTCAATCCAATCCATCGGATAGGACGACCAGGCAAATATGGCATTAAAAATAACGAAGAGGATCAATAAGAAAATGGCAAATCCCCATATTTTATGGGTTAGGACAGCATCTAATTTATCGCTGAAAGAAAATTTCTTCTCAGTACCACTATCAACTACCACATCAGATAAGATGGTACTGAGGTGTTTGTATCTCGCAATGGTTTCGGCCGCCTGGATTTTTGAAGATTCGAAATGATGTGATTGCTCTATTTCCTCAATTTCGTCCTGCTCCTGTTTGGTAAAGAAAGTTAAATGCTCATGCTGGTGCAATACCTGCAGGGCATAATAATCGTTATCAGAGTTCAGTTTCGATTTGATGGCATTAATGGCCGCAGGAGCCAAAAAATTTACATCTACATCCTGAAATTGTGTGGCAATTTTATTCGTATTGGCGATGGCCTGTTTTAATTTATCAATCCCGATATTATTCCTTGCAGATATAGAAACCACCTGGATACCCAGTTTTTCGGCCAGCTTATCCAGATCAATCTCAATCCCCTGTTTGGTAGAAAGATCAATCATATTCAGGGCCAGGATCATGGGAATCCCCAAATCTGCAACCTGTGAATATAAAAGCATGTTGCGCTTCAAATTGGAAGCATCAGCAATGAGCACGATCACATCAGGATGGCTGTTGTTATTTTTATCGGCCAGCACCTGAAAAACAATGCTTTCGTCGGTACTTTTTGGATATAAGCTATACGTTCCAGGCAAATCGATAATCTCGGCTTCTTTACCCCCGGCAAGTTTCATAAAACCTGTTTTCTTATCAACGGTGATACCTGGAAAATTTCCTATTTTTTGATTTAACCCTGTTAAACGGTTAAATAAAGTAGATTTACCTGTATTGGGATTACCAACTAACGCAACTTTAATATCCAAACCCAGCTTATTTATTGAATAATGATCACATCAGCTTCGCTTTTACGCAAACAAAGCTGATAACCAGCAACACGGATCGCCATCGGGTCGCCCAGGGGAGCAAAGCGCTCGACCTCCACCATCTCGCCCGGTAAACAGCCCATCTCCATTAACTTTACAGACATATCTAAATCTGTAAAAGCTACAATTGTTCCTTTTTCTCCAACTTTGAGGTGCGACAGCTTCATGTGCTAAATTTGGCGCAAGTTAACCTTTCTTTAGATTTATTCCAAATAAGATAGCTGCATGAGGATATAAATTACATAGGATTACCTTAAAATGATCTAGTTTCGCTGTCTGCCGCCACCAAAGCCACCACCACCATTACCACTACGGTTTCTACCGCCCTCTTCACCTCCCCTGATCCTATTTTTACCGCCCATGCGGTTAAGGGAATAGGTAAATGAAAACATAAAATAACGCTGCAGCACATTGTAGCTTACATCCTGAATGGTGTTGTTATTGGCGGTACGGCTCACACCTTGGTTTTCGTTTAATAAATCGTTTACCGCAGCCTTAAAAGTTCCCCTGTTTTTGAAAAACTGTTTGCTGATGTACGAGTTTATTAAGGTAAAATGCGTATCAAACGCCTCTCCTCTGCCCGTATTCTGATTGTAATCGGCATCGATGGCCCAACGGATATTGCCTATAAATAAATAGCTTACACTGATATTGGGACTAAAGGTGTAAAAACGCGTATTAGAATTTGGCTGAACAGAATAGGTTGCCCGGTTAATGGAACCGCTTACACCTGCTGTTAAATCGAGTTTATCTAAATTAGAAACCAAACGGTAACCATTGGTGATAGCCCAGCTATTGGTTATATTTTTTAAGGAGTTGGTAAAGTTTACATCCCGATCATAATTACCGCTCACATTGATGTGAAAATTCAGTTTATTCTCTGCCATGATCGGCAAACTCAATGAAGATGAGATCGACCCTGAATAAACGCCGCTAACATTTACCGGTGTAACGGCAAGTTTCCCCTGATCCTCACCACTCTGGATCAAACTGGTGCTGTTCGCAATCCGGTTAGATGTTTGGGTCAGATTTAAATTCACAAACAAGGATCTGTTCTTACCCACGGTAAAGGTATTGTAGGCTACACGGAGCGTATTGTTAAACTCTGGTTTCAGATCCGGGTTACCAACAGGGATACTTTGGGTATTGGTATTGTTCCTGATCGGCTGCAATTGCTGTATGGTTGGCTGATTGGTGCTCCCCCTATAATTAAACACCAAACGTTTACTATTGCTAAAATTATACCTGAACATGGCCGAAGGCGTGTAATTAAACACATTTTGCTTCAGTACAAATCCCTTGCTGATATTGTTATTAGTTCTATCGGTATTCTGTACGGCCATCCCTATATTCCAGTTATATTTTTTAGCCATTTTATTAAAGCTGAAACCTGCAGAATTGGTAATAATGGTGTTTTCGTAAGCATTACTGAAAGTTTCATCCAATAAATCGTATGCTAAGGTAACAGGATTGAAATTATAGGTGAAGCGGTCGGATGTATTGTGGTTATAACTGTTCTGGTAATTAAATTCCAGACTTAAGGTCTTATCCAATGGTTCGGTATACACCAATCGTGTATTCTGATTAATGGATTCGCTCTCCTGATCATTAAACTGATCGGTTGTTTTTTTGGTAGATACCCCACCCTCTGTCCGGGTTTCAGGATTGCTATTGTAATTATCAGCATCGCTGTTGTTGATGTTGGTATTGAAATTTAATGATAGCGTTCTTCCCCTACGCATAAACTTTCTCCGCAATAAAATATTGTTGCTGATGGATGGAGCTGTACTGTGGTTTCTCAACGATTGTGTACCTGTAATCATATAGGTTTTATAATCACGGGTATAATCGCTGTTGTTTAAACTCTCGTTATCGGTATAACTTAAGTTTGGCTGTATCCTAAGTGAGGTTAACGAATCGATCTTGGTATCAACCATAAAGTTTAAACGGTGGTTTAAACGATCCGAACTGTTGGTCTGGTTGTTATTAAAAATGGTGGTTACATCGCCCAATAAGTTTTGAGTTAGGCTATTTCTCAGGATCAGGTTATCAGATTTATTCACAAAATAGCTCATGCTGATCTCAGTCTGATCGGCATATTCATCCGAAAAATTGAATCCACCGGCTTTGGTATCGGTAATTCCGCCACGGCCACCATTACCGCCACCATTTCCTCCCCCCAGGCCACCGCCAAAATTCTGCTTGTTTACATTATTAAACTGGGCAATTACGCTCAAACGTTTATCCTGATTAAAATGATTGATGTTGGCATTCACATCATAACGGTCGTCAGAACCATAACCGCCTGTACTGTTCCCGAAATAGCCGTTTTTCTTATCTTTTCTGGTGGTGATATTAATGATTTTCGTTCTTGAGCCATCATCAATGCCGGTAAACTGGGCCTGATCGGAAAGTTCGTCAATGATCTGGATTTTATCGATCATATCGGCCGGAAGGTTTTTCGTAGCCAACAAGGGATCGTTCCCAAAAAATTCTTTACCATCGACCTTAACTTTGGTAATGGTTTCGCCCTGAGCTTTAACCGTCCCTGCTTTATCAACCTCTACTCCTGGTAGTTTTTTCAACAGATCTTCGACCACCGCGTTTTCTACTACCTTAAATGAACTTGCGTTAAACTCCAGTGTGTCTTTTTTCACTACAATTGGTGGTACCTCCGCTTTGATCTCCACAGTCTGAAGATCGATTGCACCGCCTTCTAAAACAATATCAGGCAAGATGATATCTGCTTTATCGGCAGTAATGGTAAAATCTTTAGTAGTATTCTTTAAGCCCAAAAATGCAGCATATAACCTGTAGGTACCTGGCTTTAGGTTTTTCATCACGAACTTTCCATCTTCTGTGGTACTTACAGCGCCAACCATACTGGAGTCGGTTAAGTTTTTCACTGCGAGGGAAGCATAGTCGATAGGCTTTTTGTCTTTCGACTGGATTACCCTGCCGCTTACCGAACCCGTTTTCTGGGCGTAAACATAAAAAGATGATAAAATAAATAAGAGCGTAAAAATTCGTTTCATTCGGTTAGTGGGGTTTATATCATAGAGACTACCGGCCTTTCTAAAGGTTTATTTTAGTTAGGTAACATTTGAAATACATAAATGTCAGTTGTACATTTAATTATAACCAAAGTAACTAAAACACGAAAGTCCCGGTTTTAACCGGGACTTTCGTGTATGGAATAAATACTTATCCAGGAACAATCAATTTTAGCGTTCCATAAAACAAGGATTCTTCAATGCGTTCAGAAGGAAAGATTACATCCTCGTACGACCGCCGCCACCACCATTACCGCCTCCGCGTTGGCCTGGCATCTGCATATCCCCACTCATCGTTCTTCCCCCGATACGGGTTAGAGAATAGGTAAACGATAACATGTAATAACGTTTCAACACATTATAATTTACATCCTGAATAGAAGTACCTGTAGCGGTTCTGCTTACTCCGGTATTCTGGTTAAGTGCATCGTTTACAGAGAACTTAAATGTGCCTCTGTTTTTAAAGAACTGGCGGCTGATATAAGGATTAAGAATGGTATATTCCTGATTATACAGCTCGCCACCACCAAAATTCCTGAAATAATCGATGTCGATGGCTAACCTGATATTGGCTGGCAATACATAACTTACATCGAAGCTTGGATTAATCGTATAAAACTCTGTGTTGGCCGACTGTTGGGCCGAAAACGTAGAATTGGTATAGCTACCGGTTATACCGCCTGTTAAATCAAATTTATCAACATTTGTAACCAATTTATAACCATTGGAGATGGTATAACTATTGGTGATATTTTTAACAGAGGTAGTGCCACCCTGAGGAACAATGTAGTTTACGTTTCTGTTATAGGCGCCGTTCCCGGAAATATTAAGGGTTAACTTGCGCTCAGCCATTAAAGGTAGAGACCATGTTGCATTTGCATTACCTGCATACACACCATCAACGTTAACATAACTCACTTGTTGGATGCCGCTAGGCAGTTGAGCAACACTGTTGCCAATGCTATTAAAGGTTTGCGTCAAATTTAAACCTGCAAAGAAGAACCTGCCATTTTCAATATTAAAATTATTGAAATTAATCCTCAATTGATTATTAAATGAAGGTTTTAATGCCGGATTACCCACATAAATCGTTTGAGAGTTGGTATTATCCGGGATAGGTTGAATCTGATCGATACTTGGTTGTGTAGTTGACCCACGGTAGTTGATGAACAAACGCTTGCGGTTACTAAAGTTATACCTGAACTGTGCAGAAGGGGTAATATTGATAAAATTCTGGGTACGTTTTAAGCCCGTTGTTAAATTGGTATTTACCCTATTGGTTTGTTGCGCCGCCACACCAATATTCCAATTGTACTTTTTCTCAGTTGTAGTTACACTTACCCCTGCCGCATTGGTTAAGGTACGGTTGTTATAGATATTTGAAAAGGTATTGTCAACAAGATCGTATTGCAAGGTTAAAGGATTGTAATTAAATACATCTCTTTGCGAATCGCTATTGGAGTAACCATTTTGATAATTAAACTCCACACTTAAAGTTTTATTTAAAGGTTCGGTATACACCACCCTGGTAGTGTTATTGATGGAGTGGCTGGTTGTATTGTTCAACTGGTTGGTTAACGAATCTCTCGTTGCTGCACCTGTAGTAATGGTTTCATCCCGATAGTTAAGGTTGGTGCCATCATTGTCGTTAATGCTGGTGTTCACATTCAGTGAAAGGGTTCGGCCTCTGCGCTTGAAACTTTTTCTGACCAATAAATTATTACTAAATGCCGGGGTAGCCGCAGTTGTTGTATTACGCTGTAAACCGTCGGTTAAGGAAGTGATAAAATTACGGGTATACTTAGTAATACTGTTACCATCAGTTTCGGTATAGGTTACATTGGGCTGAATCTTGATCGATAAGGATGGATCGATTTTGGTATCCACCATAAAGTTAAAACGGTGGTTGATCCGATCTGTTGTATTATCTAAATCCTGATTGATATCGGTTGTGCCTGTGCCTAAAAGATTTTGGGTATGTGAATTCTGTATCAGTTCGGATGATGCTTTGTTATAGAAATAGCTGGCCTGGAACTGGGTACCATCTTTATAGGTATCGGCAAAGTTTAAACCCGCTGCATTGGTATTGGTAATACCACCACCTCCGCTGGAGCTACCACCTCCACCACCGCCGAAACCACCACTACCACGACCACCGCCGCCACCACCAAAACCATTACCTACACCACCACCCTGGCCAAAATTTTGCTTGTTTACGTTGTTAAACTGACCAATGAAACTGATCTGCCTATCCTCATCAAACTTGTTGACGTTCAAACTTGCATCATAACGATCATTAGAACCATATCCTGCTGTACTGTTTCCAAAATAGCCATGTTTCATGCCGCTTTTGGTGGTAATGTTCAGGATTTTATTTCTCGTTCCATCATCAATACCGGTAAACTGCGCCTGCTCGGAAAGCTCGTCGATGACCTGGATCTTATCCACCATGTCAGCAGGAAGGTTTTTCGTGGCCAATAAAGGATCGTTTCCAAAAAACTCTTTCCCATCAACCTTTACTTTGGTAATGGTTTCACCCTGGGCCTTTACACTACCATCTTTGGCTACTTCTACTCCTGGCACTTTCTTTAACAGATCTTCTACCACGGCATTTTCACGCACTTTAATCGATTTGGCATCAAACTCTATAGTATCCTTTTTTACCACAATCGGAATGGTTGCCGTAACGTTAACGGTATTTAAATCAACCCCGTCATCACTCATGGCAATATCGCCGGCATTTACAGCGGCTTTAGCCACCTCTACATCTTTGGTTGCTGTTTTTAAACCTAAAAAGGCGGAGTAAATTCTATATTTCCCCGGAGCTATCGCTTTAAAACTAAAGCTTCCGTCAGGATTGGTTTGTCCGGAGGCCACAACACTCGAATCTTTTAAGCTCTTAATGGCTATTGTTGCAAAATCAACCGGCTTTTTATCTTTCGCGTTAATTACCTTACCGCTTATCGAGCCAGTATTCTGCGCCTGGGCGATATAACCACAAAATAGGAGCACAACAAATATTGCACTCTGAACGTATCTTTTCATCAAAAAAAATTAGATATTATAATATAAAACTAAGCTATCAGACTGTAGAAAAGCCTAAAGGTTTGTTAACGTGTGTTAAAAGCTTGGTAACATTTTAAATACAGCCCCTGGCACGGCTGCCGGATCAGAAAAGAAAGGGCCTGAGCAGTGTTATTTCCGCTGCGAAGGATAACTTTTGTAATACACCTTAGGGCAATGACAATCTTTTTTAAAGATGCTGCATCCACTTAAACTTATGGCCACAATTACACAGATGATACTAGCTTTCCTTTTCATTGAAATTTAATTTATGAAGCAATACATAACTAAAAACAGCCATTGAGGCGCCGAGCATATCGCAACCAAAGTCCCACCATTCTGCAGAACGGTAGGTAAAAACTTTCCATTGTAACAGTTCGATTCCGCCACCAATGATTGCATTGATGAGCAAAATCTTAAAGATGGTTAATGTCCTGAAAGTGAAAGTATGCTGATACCTTATTTTCCCGTAGAAGAGCAATACCGATAAGACAAAGAAAAAACCCATGTGGGTCATCTTGTCAAAACCTTTAAAGAAAAAACCGCTTTTGCCAACAGAATCGGAAATTTCCATATTACAAAACACTAAAACAACCACGGTCCATAGAAGTGCCCATTTCTGCTGTTTTAGTGTTTCGTACAAAATATAATAATTAAGCGCCAACCAGTTCCTGGTAAGCTTCTGCTGTTAATAAACCTTCAATTTCAGCTACATCAGCTAAAGATACTTTTACCATCCAGCCTTTTCCATATGGATCTGAGTTTACCAATTCCGGATTGTCGTTTAATTCGGCATTCACTTCTAATACTGTTCCGGTAACCGGCATGTATAAATCAGAAACGGTTTTAACGGCCTCTACAGTACCGAAAACTTCTTCTTTTGCCACTTCACTGCCTACTGTGTTGATATCAACATAAACGATATCACCCAATTCGCGCTGAGCAAAATCGGTAACACCAATATAAGCTTCGTTACCTTCAACTTTAACCCACTCGTGGTCTTTCGTGTATTTTAATTCTGATGGAAAATTCATTAGTTGTAAATTATTGAATATAAGTTATGTATTTGTTGTTTTAACCGGCCCGCCCTTGTTCCAGGCATTTAGGGTTCCTGCCTTTTATGCTTCAAAAATACAATTAAGTTTAACATATCGCAATGCCTGGTGAATTAAGTTAAAAATATAACCAGTATCAGCATTCTTGCCCGAATAATGACGTCGGCTAATTGCGCGAGGAGTGCATACGCACTGAAGTGGGGTTAGTTCGAATAGGGCAATAGAATAAAAGCACAAACAAGACATTGATGCTGTTTTTGATTTACTTTACTTAACAAGGTTTGGAAGTTGGATTTCACTTCAGCATTTGGGAGTAACCAGTGAGCCTTAACTATTATGATCAAGCAAAAGTTAACCGGTTACAAAGTTTTCTTGATTATTCAGAACCACCTGTTAATCTGGCGGCTTTTCAAAAAGGCTGAAAAGACTATCCTCCCTGCTTTGTGGCTTTCCTTCTTATGACGAATAAACCCAAGGCTCCCGTTGACAAAAGTAGTGCGGGAATATAATCATCTATCGGACAGGGAATGTTTGTGAAATCATATAAAAAATTATCCAGACCACAGTCCGTCCCGATACAACATAATGTTGTCGGTACTCTTGCTGCGAAAATGGTGAACCGGGGACATATCGCAGTATTGGTTGTAAGCGTAGAAAAGGGCGCAGCATCGTATCTAAACTTAGCTGTGTTACCCAGTCCTGTTCCAAATCCATTTCTCTGATAATGAATTACCCCGGTTAAATTTTTACCACAACCCGTTAGCGCTTGCGCCCTGGCAATTTGACAATAAGATAAAAACAATACTAATAGCGGCAAGAGCCTAAAAACTTTGTAACTGTAATTAAGATGACCATATTCTAATTTACATGGCAATGCCAGTATAACGACTGTTCATTATGTTCAATAATGACATTACACAGTGTTCATCGTGTAAATCCTTCTAATCCTTATTTAAAATTCCAATAAAGTATTATCAATGTTGCCATATTTAGTTTTCGCGTATGACAAATGAGTTATATTTTAAACTTATCCATAGGCTGCTTAGTATAAACTTTCATTATCATATTTTCTCCGATCTTCGAAATATAGCCTTCACGGTTACAATAATAAATGACCTATAAGATTCTTTGTTATGATGTATTTCGAATGGTTTGACTTGCTAATAATGCAGGCTTTGCTAGATGATGCGATCACCAGATTCTTTTGACTATGAAATAACAACTGGTTCAGGAAAAAATCTTTATATTCATTTCAAAATTTAACGCTCAATATGAAACCTATACTTGTTTACTCCTTAAAAGTATGCCTGGCCACCTTGCTGGTGTCAGCACCCCTTACCATGGCCATTGCATTTGCCTATATCGGATTGATCAGGCTCATCAGCCCACAGAATTACATGTTCAATTTTCGACTCTCCTTCAGTCATCTATTTATCTTTGTAGCTTTCCTTGCCACAGCGATCATATTTGAAAGCTATCTGGTCAAAAAAGTGGGCTATAAAAGATTAATCAACGATAGGCCTGTGGCCCACGCTATTGTGATTTTTATCTTATATCTGATTGCCAGCGGAAACATTTACCCAATGACCTTTGACCATTTATTATTCAGTTATGCCCCGATGTTCCTGATGGCACTTATATTCAGTATAGTGTTTTCTGCCCGGGAGAATAAGCCTTTGTGGAATGGGGCCGGATGAAAACCAAAGCAGTGGCTTAAAGCCCCTAAAATACGAATAGATAAAAACAAAGAAGCCTCAGCTAATCATAACTGAGGCTTCTTTGTTTAATTGAAATTAACTAATTCAGCGTAAACCTTAAACTAAAGCCAAAATTACTGAATGACGTATTAAAAGTTTGTGAAGTATATGGTTTGGTTATATTCGAATCGTAAAACAACTTGATATTAAACTTCTGGTTTAACACATAATCTACACTTGGCCTTAGCGTGATATTTTTTGCTCCCGAAGAAACCTCCGCTTCAGTAACATCGGCACGGTAAATCACGGTTTTATTGTCACGGATGGCCACATCCAGTTTGAAATCCATGTTATTGTCCATCTTCAGGCTTTTAAACCATCCAAAAGGGAAACGGAACTTATTGGTACGGTAGCCCAATCCTAGAACCATATTGTTTTCTGATAACTGTGCCAGCTGACTGTTTGATAAACTCAGGCCCAGCAACCTCGAACGGTTGAGTTCGAAAGAAGCAGTCAGGTTATTTTTAAACCTGGTATCTACGCCAACCAAAGGCGAAAAGTATTCGGAAATGGTTACCTGGGCAAACTGGTATTCGGGCAGGAAGTTGTTGTTCACATCCCTGCTGCTTACCCCACCGTTAGTTTCCTGATAACGTAACAGTGAATTAAATCCATTGATATTATAGGCAGAGCGATAGCCATGCCGGATATCTACCGATGAAAATTTATCGGCAATGAAAGGTATCCTGGTTAAACCGCTATAGGTTAAACTCCAGTTTGGAAGCGGTATTTTAGGGAAGGCGTTCATTTTCGTTTTACCCGCATCTTTACCCGAATAGGCAGCCATAAAAGCAGAGATGATTACATCCTGACTTTCTTTGCTATAACCATCGGCAAAACCTCCGTTAAGACCTGATGAGTTCGGGTTTTGCGCCCCCAACCTTCTCGAAATAATAATCCGGTTGGCCATAAACTGGTTAAATAAACTGGAAACCGTGTTCGAATTACTTTCTTTAAAAGCTGTACCCAAAGCAATATATGAAACACTATAATCGCCGGTTGTAATGGCACTTAAATTTTCGAATGATGATACACTGGCAACATACCTAAAGTTGGTAGAAAAATTCCGCGTTTGTGCTTTATTGGCTTTAAGGGTGATCCGTAAATCCTTAAAAGGTTCAACTTGCCCGGTAAGCTGCAAATCTTCCCTGAGCGTATTTACGTACAACTGGTTTTGCAGGGTATCGGTGGTTAACCAGCCATTGTTCAGTGCCATCTCGCGGATGTCGCGCTGACTACCAAAAGCAAAGCCCAGGCCTGGTGCGCCAGTAGCATTGTCAATACCAAAATACTTGGTTGTTGGCAGGTAGCCCGGTAAGAAAATACCTTTTGTTTGTACAAAACTGGCGTTCACATTTTTCACACTCGTTAATATATTGATGAAAAATTTCTTCGCCCCGCTGCCTTCCTGATCGTTACCCGCATTCCGGATAAAGCCAAACTTATTGTAGAGTGTAGTCAGGTTTAAGGTTGGGTTAATCTGAACGGTCCTGCTGTTCTGCACAGTATTACCCAAATTGATATTTGGATCACGCAAGGTAGAAAGGGGTTCGGTTTGCCAGTTGAAATTGGTACCATAACGGGTTTTTACCGTAACCCAGTTTAGCCCCGGTATTTTATCGATAGGTAGATTATAGGTTACATTTAAGTTGTGGTTATAATCGGTAGTACGGCCTAAACTTTTTAAATTTTGCCAAACGGTATCGCGTTTTAATCCTTCAATCCGGCCATCCGGTTCATCAATAATAGAATAGTTGGTGGCGTTAAAATCCAGTTGTAACGAACGGGTGAGGTTCCAGGCTATACCATAAACCCTGCTCATGGTAAAGTTTTTATTAAAAGTAGTACCATAACCACTTTGGTAAACCCCAATACTATTGTTCGGGTCGTTATTTCTTAACGTATTTTCGGAGTATAAACGGTCTACATCTATCCTGAAGTTGATCGCACTAGGGAAAATACTGAAGTTAAAATCTTTCAATAAGGCAAGCATATTGGATTTAATGATCTTTTCGAACGGCGCTATCGTTTTGGCTTCCTTCGAATAGCTGTATTGTAATGATGCCCTATAGGTGTTCTGGATACTGCTTTGATTGATAAAATCGCGGTGATTGTACTGTGTATAAGCATAACTTGCCGAAAAGTTTTCGATATCCCAAAGATGAACCGGTTTGCTGTTGTTTACGCGGTCTTTCCTGACGTTGGTAAAATTAATGCCCCTTCTAACAGTATAATCCTGCGCGAAATTTAAAATCGAATCTTTTTGTTCTTTCGTTGATTGGTTCAAAGCATTTTTCAGCTCGATATCCGGCGTTCGCGGATTGTACTGTGGCGTAGAAACCTGTTTAGAATAGCTCACAAACATCGGGATTTTTACCCCTGATTTTTGTGGCAGGAATTTCCCCAGTTCCATCGCAGAAGAAACATCCAACAATACATTATCGGCACGGTTTCTTTCGCTCACTTTCGAATCGATGGAACCAAAACCAACGGTAGATTTACTACCTGAGATATTAACATCTGCAAAATCTGCCAGTTTTAAATTTAATCTGCCCGTTGCTGCCCAACCGCCTTTTTCATCAAACTCGGTTAACCTCAATTCATTAAACCAAACCAAGGCATTTTTATCCTGACCATCATCCCTGATACCATCATCAGTAACCGCACGCAAAGGGTTTTTAATACCCACCATATACACCCTAACCTTACTCATATCGGGCTGTCCTTTTACAACAATGGTTCTCGCGCCATCAGTATAGGTAAAGGGAACATTGGTAGGCCAGGGCTGTCCGCTTGCCTGTTTAGCTACGTTACGGGCCAATTTGGCATTTTGGAAAAGCGTTAAATCGATATCCATTCTATTGGCTTCAGGCCAAATGGCATCCGGGTCGCTGGTGCCTGGGTTGGTCACCTTTAATGGCATTACGTATTCGTAATAATTATCCAGGTTATCTGTTCCGATCCTTAAAAAAGCCGAAACATCATTATCATTTAATAACTGATTATTAACAGCCTCGGCATGAACAAACATTTCCAAATGTTTGTAAGATCTAAAATCGCTATAGGCAGTTTTGAACGCCGCCCTGCCGTAACCATCCCTTAAATTTTTTACAGTAACCGATAGCGATTGTTCATTCAGCCTGGTATCGCCACGGTAATTGCTATAATCACGTTCACGCAAAATTCCCGGAGGGGTAACATATGGGATTGGCGAACGTTTACCGTTTTCTTCAATATTTACAGTAGATACTTCGATGGTCGAATTATCGGGCGTTAAGGCTGGTAAAGACGGGTCGACGATTACTTGGGCAGCAATGTTTGAGGCATTATATTCTCTCCATTCGCCACGGATCAACTGCAACTTTGCAAAACGCATGATAGCGGTATCAGCAAAGTTGGTCATAAACATCCTGAAAAAACGGATTGATTTAAAATCCTGGATTCCACCAACTTTATCCTGGTACTGTCCAATTGGTATCCTGAACTGGTACCAGGAAACAGCCTGTGTATTTCCATTGGCCAATTTCACCTGCGAGGTCACTTTATCGGTGATAAAATTCTGTCCAACGTTTAAATCTCCCGGACGGATCGAAACTTTATACTGAAAATATTCGTCGCTTTGGGTCATGTTGTTATCCCGGTTAATATCTTCTCCATCAGGCAACGAAGTAGAAGCGGAATTTTCAAGTCCTAATTCTTCTTGCGATTGCTGTGAGGTTTTAGAGTTTCCTTCCGTTCCGTTGTATTTTTCGTAACGTTTAAGAATACCCGCATTGATCTGATCTAAAGCCGGACCTCTGAAATAAGTGTAGTTATCTGATGCTGGATCGGCATCGAGTGCGGTTGATGCGGTGGCATTCAACTGCCCTTTAATCTGGGTAATGGCCGCAGCAAACTTTACTTTTTCATCAGCATCCGATAGTCCATCCAAACCCACATCCTGTGCACGGCGCGAACTGGCATTGTTATCAAAAGCCTGTACCACTGGTTGCAGTTTTGGTACACGGCCCCAAACGGTTTCATCATATTTACTTGGATCGTTTGTAGCTGGTAATCCATTTTCTAATGATTTCCTGCCGTCCTTAAGAATATCTTCTGAGATATTTCCCAGGTTGAAATACATATCCCCCCCGGTAGAATTCGGTTTGTAGATAAAAGGATCCATTACCCAAAACTCAATAAAGCCAACATTTAAGGCCTCAAAATCGTTGGTCTCGATTTTCCGCTGAAAACCTCCCCAATTATTTTTAGGCTGTAATAAACTTCCATCGGGTCTAAAATCAGTAGTACGGAAGTTATAAGGCCCCCTAACGGTTGGGTAATAGGCCACATCAAAAGTAGTAATGTTTAAAGCCTGTCCGGTTGCTGTTTCTTTAAACGGAAAAACTTCCTGCTCAATTACTTCCCTTACGTAGTGATTGGAAAGTTCTCCCCGGTTGCCCCTGATATTGGCCGGAGTGGTAGATGCCGCCGAATTGTAAAAAGTTGGATCGATGTTATAAAATGCAATTCTTGCCCGGTTATAACCATAAGATAAATCGTTCGACTTATCAGCCTCCGGGAATAGCTGTGGCGTACCCGATAACTGCCAGGCAATAGCACTTTTCAAATCGATTACCGACCTTGATGCTTCAAAATCATCTAAATAACTCACCCCGTTTTTACTGCCTGCAAAATTAAGTGCCCGAGGGTGACCAGGGATCAATTGCGCAAACTCCCCATAGAATGTGACGCTTGAAGGCGCTTTAGTCGAAATAAAAGGAAGTTTATCGACCAGTTTTGTTAAAAATCTTGAGGGCGAGCTATAGTTGATGTCTGCACCCCAAATGGTATTTGAAATGGGTTCTTCACCGATATTTACCTTTTGCGTTAAAGGTTTTTCGGTTAAGTTCATGATGGTACCACCAAGGTTCAGCTTATTGTTTACGCGATAATCTAAACGGGTTCCAAAAAGTGACCGTTGCTGCAGACCAAAAGTTTCACTGTTTTCTGTAGTAATCCTGATCGGTTGCCCGGATACCAACAGTGCCTGGTTGATGATGCTCACACGACCGCCCTGATAATCGACGGTAAAATCTACCCCTTCAGTTAATGGCATTGTTCCTGCAAAAACCTTTACCGATCCTTCGGGAACATTGATCGCATTTAAACTAAATTCAGAAGAAATATCCGATTGGTAATTTACCTTAATGGTATACCTGTTCTGGTTTTGAAACAACTGTTTAGCGATGGTTTGTGTTGAGTCGTAAAGCGCGGTAAAAGTATATTTATTGATCAATGCCTGTTCGCTTGGTAAAAACTTCGCGGCCAGATCTTTACCAAATGGTTCAATTACCGGAAAAATAATCCTTCCATTTGCCGGGTCGATGGTAATATAACCCGAATTGGTATTGGTAACCAAAGATGTCTGACCATTACTCCCCACGCCGAACAAACTTGCCTGATTGGCATTGTTTGCAGTTGAATAAGCGCCAAAAGCATTATTTGAGGCTACGAAATCGAAAACCCCATCAGGCCTCCGCTCATTCTGTTGGTTCAAACGGTCAAATTCAGTTAAGGCAATCCATTGTTTATTAGCAGTGTTCTGTCCCTCGGTCATTACCGGATTATCCACACCTGTTTCATTATCAATGCGGTAAATATCCAGTTTAAAATTCTGGCTGCTGATCTGGTACCCTCCGATAGAATAAATATTTTTCATCATCAGATCCCATGTTGGCAGCTGGATCTTGGTGGTTTCGTTCTTTAGCAATTTTGCATACAGCACCTTAGGGTTTGCAGCATCAAAAGAAACATCGGTAGAAAACTCTCCCACCTGATATTCTACCCCGTTATAGGTATAGCGGTAAGCCACAGCCAAAACTTCATCGGCATTTAAGGGATTGTTCAATGAAACATAACCCAGTTGTGGCTGAAAGGTAAACTCACGTTCGGTCAATTTTCTGGCATACACCAGTTTGGCAAAGTTATCGGTATTACTGGTATTAGCCGGTGTGGTTTGAAAGAATGAAAGGATGGCATTAGAATTTGTCTGTCTTACCGCTCCGCCCTGATAGGTATTTAACTGTGAGATCAGGTTGTTCGATTGTTGTGGAAAACCCGTAGCCGTAGTTCCTGCGGGTAATCCGGAAGTTCCTCCCGTAATCAGATTGTTATTAAAAGGAACATTCTCTCCCAAATCAAGCAAACCCAATACATCCCTCGAATCGGTTGTATTTCCTGCTTTATTGGTAATCCAGACTTCAATTTTGGTAATCTGGATCGGCGAGGTAATGATGGGTGCGTTGGCAAGGTTTTTATTATAGTTGTTCCTAAAATATTGTGATAGAAAATAGTGTTTGTTGGCCTCGTAGCTATCGATATTTACCGTAGTGGTGTTTTGTTGTGCACCGTTGGTAATTTTAATTTCCCGTGATTGAGATTTCTGTTGCGTGTAAACACTGGTTACGTTTAAACGTCCGAATTTTAACTGTGTTTTAATACCAAACAGCGCCTGTGTTCCGGTAATTAATGAGGTATTCAAAGGTAAACTGACGTTACCCGCTTCAATTTTCTGGATAATATCATCCGGTCCGCCAGTATAATCCAGTTTGATCTGATTTTCAAAATCGAACTGTGCCTCGGTATTGTAATTACTTTTAATCTTCAATTTCGTTCCGATATTTCCCACCAGGTCCATCTGGATCCTCTGGTTAAAATCGAAATTGGTCTGCACCCTTTGTCTTTCGTTAAAAAGCGGGTTTTCATTTTTATTTACACGGCCCAAAAAAGTAAGTTCAGCTTCTCCACGCGGCTGAATATCAATGGTGGTTCCACCGAATAATTTTTCGAAAGCTTTGCTGTTCACCTGAATCTGGGGAATAATACCGGTACTGCGATAATCGCTTACTTCAGCATTCGAAATGCTGCGCCAGTTCCCCCGTTTGATCTCACTGTTTACCAGGCGCTGGTACTCATCAATGGTTAAATATTGGGTATTTAAAACAAAATTCTCTCCTATGAGTTCTTTAACTATATAACGTTTATTCTTGGCATCGTATTCTACAACGCGCTTTAAATTACTTGGAGATGGATAAAATGGATTAACAGCGGGACTGAGCCCTAAGCGTTCTTTTTCTTTTAAACCAAAATTATTTTTTGGCATAATCGTATCCGCTTTGCTTGGAACAACTTGAGAAAAAGTGTTTTGAGAAGCAATTAAAAAAAGAAGAATGAGAAACAGAAATGTAGATATTCTCTTCAAAGGCAGTAGGTCTATAAAGTTTTTAAAGCATGTTTAATTAATTGCTCTACCGAAAGTGTCCCCTCTGTCACTTTTAATATCTGGTCTATAGTTTTTTCGGCGGTTTGTTTGGCGAATCCGAGCATTACCAATGCTGATAACGCTTCATCTTTCACAGTATTGTGTTGAGGCATAGAAATTAACGAATCTACTCCTTCTTTTTTTAGTTTATCCTGTAGTTCTAAAACCAGACGTTGCGCAGTTTTTGCGCCCAAGCCCTTAATCCGCTGAATTAAAGGCAGATCTGCCTTAACAATTGCGGTCTGGATTTCTATAGGGGTAATGGAAGATAAAATCATCCTGCCCGTATTTGGTCCAATTCCTGATACCGATATCAGGTGTAAAAATAAACGGCGTTCGCCTTCATCAGCGAAGCCGTATAAAGTATGTGCATCTTCTTTCACATGCAACCAGGTGTATAGTTTACATCTTTCTGCATCGCCCAAAGCGCTGTAAGTATTTAAAGAAATGTTGATATGATAGCCTATACCTCCGGCTTCAACCACAACGTATGCTGGGTTTTTGAATGTCAATTTACCATCAATATAGGCGTACATGTAATGCTACTTTTTAGTTGTTTTTCCAAATATACCTTTTCGTTTTGATGTTGCAATTTCTTCTTTTGCTTGCACATCTACAACAGCAATGGTCACCATATTCACGATTTCGCGTACTGAACTACCTAATTGAACAATATGAACAGGTTTATTCAGTCCTAAGAGGATCGGACCAACCGCTTCAGCACCGCCCAGCTCTTGTAACAATTTGTATGCAATGTTTCCGGACTCGAGATTTGGGAACACTAAAGTGTTGGCCGGAGCATCTGCCAGCGTGCTAAAAGGAAAGTTATCCTGTAACAATTCATTATTGATGGCAAAGTTTCCCTGCATTTCTCCGTCTACTACAATTTCCGGATGGTTTTTATGAAGCAAGTTTACCGTTTGCCTAACTTTATTTGGGGTTACCCCATCGTTCGAACCAAAGTTGGAATACGATAACAGGGCAATACGCGGTTTAATGTTAAACTGTTTCACCGATTTATCGATCAGTAGGGTGATGTCTACCAGCTCTTCGGCCGATGGATCTACGTTAACAGTGGTATCGCCAAAGAAAACAGGGCCCTTTTTGGTCATCATCATGTACATACCTGCAACACGCTTTACACCTGGTTCTACACCTATTACCTGCAGGGCAGGTTTAATGGTGGTACCATAATTTTTGGTCAAACCCGAAATCATGGCATCGGCCTCACCAAATTCAACCATCGAGGCGCCGTAATAGTTACGGTCTCTCAATAATTTGGTCGCATCCCGCATAGATGATACCCCTTTGCGCTGGCGTTTTTTGAAGAGTGATTCGGCATATTGTTTGGTTTTTTCAGGGTTTTGCATCTGATCGATGATCTCTACCCCCTCCAGCTCCAAAGCATGCTCATCGATAATGGCCTGTATCTTTTCTCTGTTTCCTAAAAGTATAGGAATAGCGATATTTTCATCTTTTACAATCTGCGCGGCCTTTAAAATTTTGTAATTATCCGCCTCGGCAAATACCACCCGTTTAGGATCCATCTTCGCTTTGGTAGTTACTGCCCTCATGATGGCATCATCCAAGCCCAAACGTTTTCTCAATTCTTCATTGTAGGCATCCCAATCGGTGATGATTTTTCTGGCCACTCCACTTTCAATCGCAGCTTTTGCCACGGCTGTTGATACTTCGGTAATCAACCTGAAGTCAACAGGTTTTGGAATGATGTAATCGCGTCCGAATTTGAGGTTACGTGCATTGTAGGCCAGATTAACCGCTTCAGGAACCGATTTTTTAGCCAGTTCTGCAATTGCTCTTACCGCAGCGATTTTCATCTCTTCATTAATGCTGGTAGCCCTAACATCTAATGCCCCACGGAAAATATAAGGGAAACCCAGTACATTGTTCACCTGGTTGGGATAATCAGAACGTCCGGTAGCCATAATCAGGTCCTTACGGGTTTTGATGGCCAGTTCGTAGGCAATTTCAGGGTTTGGATTGGCCATGGCAAAAACAATCGGGTTTTTAGCCATCCCCACCAACATGTCTGGCGAAATTACGTTCGCCGCTGAAAGTCCGATAAAAACATCGGCACCCTTCATGGCTTCTCCGATATTGGAAATACCTTTTCTGGTAGTTGCAAAGCTCATGCGGATATCATCCAGATCGGTACGGTAGATATCAATTAGTCCATTGATATCGAACATCACCAGATTCTCTTTTTTAACCCCTAAACTGAGGTACATTTTAGAGCAGGAAACTGCCGCAGCTCCTGCACCGCTCACTACCACCTGAATTTTATCTATCTTCTTTTTCTGGATTTCGCAGGCATTTAGCAATGCTGCACCAGAAATAATGGCCGTTCCATGTTGATCATCGTGCATTACAGGAATATTCATCTCCTGTTTCAAACGGCGTTCGATCTCGAAACATTCAGGTGCCTTGATATCTTCGAGGTTGATCCCCCCAAAAGTGGGCTCCAGGGCTTTAACGATCCTTACAAAATCATCTACATTCTGGGTATCCAGTTCTAAATCGAATACATCGATATCCGAAAATATTTTAAATAAAAGGCCTTTGCCTTCCATTACGGGTTTACTGGCCTCAGGGCCAATATTGCCCAGGCCTAAAACCGCCGTTCCATTACTGATTACTGCAACTAAATTACCTTTTGCGGTATATTTATAAACATCATCTTTTTTGTTTGCTATTTTTAAACAAGGCTCTGCAACTCCTGGAGAGTATGCCAGGGTTAAATCCCTTTGCGATGTTGTTGGTTTAGTAGGTACTACTTGTATCTTTCCCGGACGGCCTTGCGAGTGGTAATCCAACGCATCTTGCTTTCTATTCGTATTACTCATTAAGTAACTTATTAGTGACCGGGCAAAGGTACAATTCTTTTTATGAGGCTTAAAATAAAAAGCCGTTCAAAAAAAGTTAAATCAGACCTATTGAGCAATGAACAGAAAAGCACTATTCGCTTATACCCTTCCCATAATGGGATCGGGAAACAAGCGGTAGCTTGATTTTAAACCGGGTACAATAATTAGTGCACCGCTATGAAAACCTAAGGGCTGAGACGGATCCCCTTCGGAGCCGCTTCGGATCCCAGACGGAGCTGTGACAATTGCACCCGAACAAAGCCCAAATGAGATCTGTAGCAATCACGTATAAATTGTTAATCTAACAGAAAGCAAGCATTGCTAAAAACTTAACAGTTTAAATAAAACAGATTAGAAATCCCACGGGAAGAAAATGGGGATAAAGATAATTGCTAATTTAATTCACTCGGACACCCGATACCTCAGGGCGAATAATGTTATCATCCTGTTAACAGCAGAAATTAAAACACAGAAAGTTGATTTCAGATCACCTCAAGTAATTTACAAATCAAAACGCGGATAAATGATGATTGTATGTGTACCGATCGGGGATATCACTTCATTATCATGAGCTTATCCCTTGCTGATCTTCAAAATCATACCCGCCTGCAAACCCGCTTTGGATAAACGGTTATCGCGTCTGATTGTTTGTACGGTAGCACCATCAAACTTTTCAGCAATTTCAGATAAAGTATCGCCTGTTTTAACTTTGTAGCTTAAAAATGATGATGGCGCCTTTAGCGGTGTGCGGTTTTTGGCATAGATTTTTAATCGTTGTCCCGGCACTACAGTTTTGCTTTTTAATCCATTCCAAACCCTCAGATCCTGCACTTCAACCCCATATTTATTGGCTACGGTTGTTAAATTCTGGCCTGCGGTAACTTTATGGTACACTACCGATGTGGTAGTTATGCTTTTGTTTTTCTTCTTTCTTAAATCCCTTACGTCATCAGTGCTGGCATTAACGACTTTCATGTTTCCTTCAACCTCCTGGTTGTTTAACACATCGTATATACCGGCATAGTCGATATCCCTTAACTTGGGCATCACAATACGCTTGGGTTCATCATCCGTGCCGTTTACAATCTTTTTCTTATACGAGGGGTTTAAGGCCATGATCGCTTCTTCTTCAATGTTCAGCACCTTAGCTAAGGTAGATAAAGAAACAAAACGGGTAGTTTGAACAGTATCGGTTTTTAAAAACATGTTCGACGCTTGAGCTGTAATCTGGTGTTTGCCAGAATAATTCATTACATAAACTGCTGCAATAAATGCAGGTACATAATTTCTCGTTTCTTTGGGTAAAAACTGTCTGATCACCCAAAAATCACGTGATCCTGCTTTGTCGATCGCCCGGTTTACATTGCCCTTACCGCAATTGTAAGCAGCAATGGCCAAAAGCCAATCGCCAAGCTCTTCAAATGCATCCCTAAAATAAGCTGCCGCAGCATAACTGGCCTGGATAGGATCTTTCCTTTCGTCAACAAAATTGTCCATCTTTAAACCATAGGCCTTGCCGGTTCCAAACATAAACTGCCAGATTCCTGTGGCACCAACCCTCGAAATCGCATGTGGATTCATCTGCGATTCTACAATGGTTAAATATTTTATTTCCTGTGGGATGTTATAATCCTTTAAGGCTTTATCGAAAATCGGAAAGTAGTAACTCGACAGGCCGATCATTTTTCCGAACATATCTTTACGCTTGGCATAAATATCGATATACTGTTGAACATATTCGTTGTAAGGAAGCGGAACTGTTTTCGCGATGGAATCGAGCCTGAGTTTGTAGATAAAATTCTGTCCCATGGTTAATGGGTTTTCAGAAACTGAAGGTACCGCTACGGTATCGGTATTGACAAAGATGTTGTTTTGTACCTTCGGAAGACTATCTAGTTTGAGGGTTTGCTGCGCAGAAGCGGAAGACATATATCCTAAGCAAGCACAAATTGAAGCAAAAAGTATTTTTTTAATCATGGGCTATTGGTTTATTCAGTACCATCATCCTGAACCTGATCCAGAATCTGTTGTCCAGATGCTGATCCCGAAACCTCGGGACAGCATGACGGTTACTGCACACAGCTCAACGAGCTAATGCCTATTTTAAAAAAGCCTGAGAAAAAGCTAAAAGCTGATTTTCCTCAAAATGTTTGGCTGTAAATTGAATACTTAACGGCAAATCTGCTTCATTATTGCCCAAAGGCAAAGCAATGGCCGGGTTTCCACTTAAGGATGGTAATACGGTAAAAATATCGGCCATGTACATCACCAGTGCATCCTGTACATTATCTCCGATTTTAAACGCAGCGGTAGGCGCTACAGGAGAAAGAATTAAATCGTAATCCTGAAATAAAGCATCCATTTTTTCCCTGATCAAACGGCGCACCTGTTGTGCTTTCTGATAGTAGGCATCGTAATATCCCGCACTCAATACAAAAGTACCTAAAAGGATACGGCGTTTTACTTCTTCGCCAAAACCTTCTGCCCGGGATAACTTATACAATTCGTTTAATGATTTGGCCTCCATGTTGCGGTGACCATAATGCACACCATCATAACGTGAAAGATTTGAAGAAGCCTCAGCAGTGGTTAAAATATAATAAGCCGGAACCAGATAATCTAAAAGGTCGAACGATACATATTCAACAGTATGTCCATCTGCTTTTAGTTTTTCAATCGATTTTAAAATCGCTGTTTTAATTTCAGGATCAAGTGCATCGCTTTCTATTGTTTCCTTTAAAACGGCTATTTTATGTTTTTTCGCTTCGTTTAAATGGGCTGGATAATCTGGAACGGTTAATGAAGAAACGGTCGAATCATAATCATCAGCACCCGCCAAGACCTGTAAAAGTATTGCAGCATCGGCTACTGATGAAGTGATCGGGCCAACCTGATCAAATGAGGAGGCATAAGCAATCACACCATACCTCGAAATACGTCCATAAGTAGGTTTTAGTCCAATCTGGCCACAAAAAGCTGCTGGCTGACGCACAGAACCACCAGTATCGGTACCTAAGGCAGATAAACACATGTCCGCCTGAACTGCAACAGCCGAACCACCGGAAGATCCTCCCGGAACAAGGTCTGGGTTAGCCGCATTTTTAACAGCCCCGTAAAATGAGGTCTCGTTAGAGCCGCCCATGGCAAATTCATCACAGTTTAAACGGCCGATAATAATGGCATCTTCCTGCAATAACCTTTCTACAACGGTAGAAGAATATGGTGATACAAAGCCTTCGAGCATTTTTGACGAAGCGGTAACGATATGGCCTTCGTAACAGATATTGTCTTTAATACCGATAACCATGCCTGCAAGCTTACCTGCGGTGCCTTCTTCTATCTTTTGCTGTATCGCTTTTGCTTGAGCTTCGGCCGACAAAAAAAACACCTCATTAAATGCGTTGAGGTGTTCATTTTTTTCAATTTGCTTAAAATAATAAGCCAATAAATCGGGTAAAGTTAATTGCTTTTGCGAAATAAGCGACTGTATCTCCTTAAGAGAGCTGTATTTCTTCAAAACTAAAAATTATTGCAATTAAACGGTTTTATCACGGTTAGATGGATCTACCTGCTCCCCATCAACACCATCTTTACCATCTTTAAATTCTTTAACACCTTTACCTAAACCTCTCATTAATTCAGGAATTTTTTTACCACCAAATAATAACAATACCACTACCGCAATAATGATAATTTCTGGTGTTCCAAGCATTGCTGCTATTGTTGTATTTAACATGATTTTTTTGTTTAAACTTTTTCTTTGTCAGTTACAATTTTTTCGTCAGTAGGCTTGCCCAGATCAATATTTGATGCACTTGCCTCAACCTTTTCATCAACAGGTGATTCTTCTGTTGGGTGGTGACGTTGACTATGGGTATTTACAGCTGTTTCTTCCGCTTCTTCTTTATCTAAGTCCATAGCATTAATATTCCTGTGAATTTCACGCTTCACACCATCAGAGGCATCTTTAAATTCTCTGATCCCTTTCCCTAGTCCCCTTGCCAGTTCAGGTAATTTTTTACCCCCGAATAACAATAGAACTACCACTAAAATGAGCACGATCTCCGATCCACCCATGTTTAAAAACTCTAATAACGTGCCTTGATACATCACTAATATAATTTATACAAATATATACATTTTAAAAACTATTCTTTTATTTACTGATCCAGGCTTCCGGATTCAATTTTGTTTGCCCCCTCATAATCTCAAAGTGCAATTCTGCAATATCACCTGAATTTGCCAGTACGCCGATTGTTTGGCGGGTACTTACTTTATCACCTTTGCTTACACTGGCCGACTTCAAGTTTTGGTAAATGGTAAAATAATTACCGTGCATTAATATCACTACGTATTTTCCATAAATAAGACTTACCCCTAAAACCTCACCATCAAAAACGGCCCTAACTGCCGAACCTTCAGAGGCTGTGATATTTACACCTTCATTATTCATCGAAGCCTGATCTACCTTATGTACACCGAAATGCTCGGTAATGGTTCCTGAAACAGGATAAGGCAATCTACCGCGGTTATTTTCAAATCCGGCCGCTAATTTGGCCGATCCGGCATCATTGGTAAGCAGCTCATTGGTACTTTTCTCTTTCGCTGCCGCAGGTGCTGCCGGGGCAGGCCTGTTTTCGGCTTTTGCTTTTGCTGCAGCTGCCCTGGCTTCTGCGGCCGCTTTAGCCGCTGCAATACGTGCTTCTTCAGCTGCTTTTCTTCTGGCCTCCTCAATTGCCCGCTGGATGGCCAAACGAATGGCTTTATCTATCTGTGCCTGTTGCTTTTTGCGGGTATTAATATCCTGTTTAAACTGCGATTCCTGCTTGCTGAGATTTTTTAAAACAACTGATTGTTCATTTTTATCTTTACCCAAACGCTCCCGTTCCCTTTCCTGTTCTTTTAACAGGTCGCTCTTTTCCCTGAGCGTTTTATCCAGCACTTTGATTTTCCCATTCAGGTCTTGTTGGGTATTCTCAATATAACCTGCCTGTTTTTTACGGTATTGGCTAAACTGTTGTAAATATTTTATCCGTTTATACGCCTGGTTAAAATCTTTGGCAGCAAAAATAAACATCATTTTATCGTACGAGTTCCTGTTCCGCTGTGCAAAACGGATCATTCCGGCATACTCTTTTTTAAGATCGCCTAACTGACCTTGCAACGTATGTACGGTATTTGTGTTCTGAGAGATTTGGTTATCCAGATTTTTTATTTCAGAATTGATGGTTCCAATTTTATCCTGACGCAACCTGATCTGTGCATTTATGGCATTGATTTGCTGTAGAGTAAGCTTTTTACCGCTGGCAGCTTTATTTAAATTCTTTTGAAGCTGCTCAATTTCGCGTTGTATAGCTTCTTTTTTCCTTCTGAGCTGGTTTTCAGTTTGTGCAACCGCCGAAAAGGTCAACACGCTTAAAAAAAGGATAAATAGGAGTTTTTGTAGCTTCATTAAGCCAAAAGTATAAAAATTTTATAGTAAAAAGTATTAAAATCGAGATACTAAAGTTATAATCGCTTATTACAGAACCGTCTTCACTTAATCTTCATATAATGCAAAGATTGCCAAACAGACCTTGCGGTACAGCAGGTCCCTTTGGCAAGCATTACAAATAATAAACTAATTAAATGTTATTTTACAACTGTAAACCTCTTTGGTACACTAAACGGAAAATCGACAGGAACATTGCCATCAATTTTTACAAACTGAAGATCGATATTTATCTTCTTCGCTTTAGATAGTGTTTTGATCTGTAATGCACTAGGGAATAAAGATTCATTTAATTTCTGATAATCGGTATAGGTCACTTTTAAAGCCTGGCCGTTTTTTACATCATTTAAATTTGTTTCCGCTACTTTGAAGAGGGTATTGAAAAGTAATTTATAATCCAGTTCAGATTTACTTCCAGAAACTACCCAAACACCATTTTCCTGTTTCACATCCGATTGCTGGGTTAAAAATTCGCCCATGGCATTACCAGTTAAAATAGCCTGTAAAGTATTAAAATTAACCTGTTTATTGGTAAAATTATAAATGTAGCTGAAAGGTTTTTTGAGGTATTCGCTTTTCATGCGGTTCATGATCTTGATACTGTCAGGCGTGATCAAAGCCCTTGCCACCTCTGCCATTCCGCCCAGGGCCGTAATGCTTACCCAAATGGTTTCCTTGTCTCTCATTTTGAAATTCATGGTTACATCGTTCGCATCGCCGGCAATATCCAAAGTGGCCTTGGCTTTTAATGATAGGGTATTAAATTTAAGTTGTTTGCTATTTAATAACGTTAAGGCTTCGGCTTTGGAGTTATCCGTTTTGGTTTCCACTTTGGTTGGCGGCGCCACTACTATTTCTTTTTTAGGCTTACATGCCGAAACAAAAACTACCGCCCCGCATAGGATTACGCTATTTAAAATACTTCTTTTCATTTATCTTTTTAATTAATACTTCTGATCCATTTCCAGCCTCTTTTGCCTTTTGCCATTGGATTAACGCGGCATCCTTTTCACCTTTCATAAAAAGAATATCACCATATCGCTCCAGGTAAACACCGTTTTTATTGCTATTGTTTTGCAAGGCTTTTTCGATCCACGTCTTTGCCAGATCGTACTTTTGTTGCTTAAACAAAATGAAAGCATAGGTATCGGTAACCGAAGGGTTATTTGGCATTCCATTGGCTGCTGTTTCGGCATATTTTGCCGCTTTTGTTAAATCATCATTTTTTAACGCCAAATAGTAAGCATAATTATTCATGATCAGATAATTATCAGGCTCTAATGAAATGGCTTTTTCGAAGGCTGTTTTAGCGGAGGCGAAATTATTCTGATTGATATAGATATCACCCTGAAGAGCATAAATCTGCGTCTGTAAACTTTTGTTCTCCACATCCAATTGGAGGGATGTTTTTAAATTGTTTTGAGCAGGTTCGTATTTTCCGGTTTTAAATAGGGCATAAGCCATGTAATAATATAAACTGGCCTGGTTAGGATAAATGGTTAAGGCCTCATCACCAATTTTTATGGCTTCATCATAATGTCCAAGCAAGGTATGGATATTAATTACCTGTTCCCAAACCACGTAAATTTGTTCGTTGAGTTTTAGCGCGGCCTGATACTGTACCAAAGCTTCTTTTAATTGATTCTGCTGATAAAGCACATCACCATAAAGCGCCAGTGCTTTCGCGTCGCTAGGATTTTTTTCGGCAACCAGTTTGCTCAGTTCGGTTACATTTTTAGCTACCACGGGCTGGCTGAGCTTTGGAAAAAGAGCCGCTATGATCTTCACTTTTTCAGTCAATGGCATTTCGGCACTTTCGAAAGCCAGTTTTAACGAGGAAAAGGCAGCATCATCATTTTTTTGACGGCGGTAAATATCGGCCAGGGCAAGGTTGACCTCAAAATTATTGGGTTCTAACTGTTGTGCTTTATTTAATACTTTTAACGCTTCGGGGTCATTTCCTTTTTGTAAAAGCAGGCCAGCAGCATAAAGGTAATTTTTTACATCGGCCTGGTTGCCTTCCAACAATTTTACAATATCACTTTCGGTAGCACTTCCATTCGCCTGAAAGCGTTTTTTTGCATTCACCAGGTCTCTCGATTCGCCAAATTTAGCCCCTATTTCATCGTAGGTCTTTTTTGCGGCATCCAGCTGATTGGCCAAAAACTGTGCGTTGGCTTTATCAAAATAATAGGCGTCGTTTTCCGGGTCGAGGCGGATCAACTGATTAAACACTTCAATCAGTTCGGGCATCTTATTGTTGCGCTTATATACTTCTCCCAGCAGGCGCCAGTACCATATGTTACCTGAATTTAATTTGATGGCCTGTTTGATGTTTTGTTCGGCTTCAGTAAGTTTATCCAGGCGGAGATTAGCATTGGCCAGCTCGAAATAAGCGGCATGGTTATTTGGATCTAATCCTACGATTTTGTTAAAATTGGTAGAGGCAACAGTATAATTTTCAGACATTTTCTCGCGCAGGCCAGCAAAAAACAACTGTTTTACCATATTGCTATCGCGGTTGGTAGCTGGGGTAACCGTTCCCTGGCCAAAAGCCTGGAAGCTAAGCAAAGTAGCCCCAATAAGAAAATGTACTTTGTTCTTCATATCATTTTATCCATCCAAAAATTAACTCCATACTAAGGACTTCTGGCTCAGGATTACAGACTATTTACCTGTATGTCCGTAACCGCCCTCACCACGTGCCGTTTCTCCCAATTCTTCAACAGCCTGCCAACTCACGGTTTCGTATTTGGCCACTACCATTTGCGCAATCCTATCGCCGTTAACAATTTTAAAATCCGTATCCGATAAATTTACCAATAAAACTTTTATTTCCCCACGGTAATCGGCATCAATTGTACCTGGTGAGTTTACTATGCTGATGCCATGTTTATAGGCCAGACCGCTTCTCGGCCTGATCTGCGCTTCGTAGCCGACTGGCAATTCGATAAATAACCCCGTTGGCACTAATAACCGCTGTAAAGGTTTTAATGTGATTTCTGCTGTTATTGCTGCCCGTAAATCCATACCAGCTGCATGTGCAGTTTCATATTGTGGAAGCGGATGTTCGGAGGTATTGATAATTTTTATTTCCATTTTTATTAGATGTGAGATTGGAGATATGAGATTTTAGACAAAATCAGCAACCTGAATTCCTTTATTTTTTTAAGATTTTCATTAAATCATTCTTTTCCAAATAGGCTATCCCGGCCACAAAAGCGATTAACATGGCATTGCCAATATAAATGTTCCGGTTAAAGATAAAAAATGAAGAGAATACCAGTATAATTGAAATAATTAAATAGGCTAAAATCTTTTTGAGGTTATAAGGGATTGGATAGTATTTCTGTCCTAGGATGTATGAGATAATCATCATTGTTCCATAAGTCGCCATCGAAACCCAGGCAGAACCCATGTAACTGAATTTTGGAATTAATATAATATTGAAAACAATGGTGATCACTGCGCCCACTAATGAGATATATAATCCGAACCTGGTTTGGTCGGATAACCTATACCAAATGGAAAGGTTCATATAAATCCCTAAACATACGTACCCGACCAACAAATAAGGTACTGCAGGCAAACCTACCCAATACTCGGCCAGGTGTTTAGCATCACGACTAATAAAATATTTAAGAATTTCGATATTTGCCGTAAGTGCAACAAAGAGGATGGAAAGGGCAATTACAAAATACTCCAGAATTTTGGCGTAGGTAACTTTTGCATTTTCGTTTTTGGCATAACTGAAGAAAAATGGTTCAGCACCTAGTCTGAAAGCCATGTTAAAAATACTCAGGAATATAGCCAGTTTACATACTGCTCCGTAAATGCCTACCTGTGCTTCAGTAGTATAACGGTCTAAAAGTATTTTATCCAGATTTTCATTAATGATGAAAGATAAATTTGCCACCAAAACAGGCCAGCTGTAAGAAAGCATCTTTTTAAACAGGTCTTTATCGAATTTAAACTGAACCTTTAAAAATTCTGGCACCAAAAGCAAAAAGGTAAGTCCGCTGGCGGCCAGGTTGGCGATAAATACATAACCGACCCATTTATCGCGGAACCAGCTTTGAAAAAAACTAGCTCCTGGCAGATCATGTTTGATAATCAGCGGGATACCATAAATAAAAAACAGGCTTAAGAGTACATAACTTAATATGTTCACAAATTTAATGATGCTATACCTAAACGGTTTCCCATCTGCCCTGATCCTTGCAAAGGGTATTACACATATGGCATCTGAAAAGAGCAACCAAAGAAAATACTGAACATATCTCTTTTGATCCTGATAGTGTGACATATTGCTGTTCAACAGCCATTTGGTGATCGGCTCGGTAAAAACCAAACCACTGATTAAAAATAGTGTAGATATAAAAGCAACGATCAAAAAAGAATTGTTGTAAACCTGCTGTTTTTTATCTTCATGTTTATTGAGGTACCGAAAAAAAGTGGTTTCCATTCCAAAGGCCAGTATGGCATTGATCATGGAAGCATAGGCATACATTTTGGTAAAAACACCCAGTGCGCTCGCACCATAACTTCGGGTAAATATTGGTGTTAGGATGAAATTGAGCAAGCGAGAGGCAATGGTACTGATACCATACACCATGGTTTGCCCAAAAAACTTTTTATATACAGACATTCGTTATAATCAAGGATAAAGTATCAGGTATCAAGAAAGGAAACTCATTATAGAGTCTTGCTACGTGTTACTTTCTTAAAATTTCAAAATTACGATAGTTTTTTATTTCGCCATCGCTTACCGCAACATTTTCTACCCGCGAACGGTCAGGCCCTTCGTGGCACCAGTTAACAAATTCTTCCAGAAAAATAGCTTCTCCCTCAGCTTCGATGTATACCGACCCATCTTTTTCATTCCGTACAAAACCGGTTACCATCATCTGGTTGGCAATAATTTTAGTGGTTTCCCTAAAGCCAACGCCCTGTACTTTACCCGTTACGATTATATTGAGGTGTTTCACTCCTAAATCCCCTGAAGGGGACTTTACATCTTTTTCGCTCATGTTAAACTTTTAATACTGCAAAGTTAGTAAAGCAATTGTGTATCGTGGTGTTTATAAGTCCAATTCATTTTGCAAACTGTTAAATCTTACCAATTCAGATTTGAAATCTGTCCATATCCCATCAAGGATTGCTTTTGCAGGTTTAATTTCATTAAGCATTGCCGAAATCTGGCCGATTTCGAGTTCTCCATTTTCCATATCGCCTTCAAACATACCTGCCTTTGCCCTT
>Ga0163161_10000474_pt1 | contig 33342 bp, 26 predicted proteins | sample S45metaG_FD_129847 | JGI IMG/M metagenome (GOLD analysis project Ga0163161, IMG submission 129847) | Switchgrass rhizosphere microbial communities from Kellogg Biological Station, Michigan, USA - S4-5 metaG | ecosystem: Host-associated > Plants > Roots > Rhizosphere > Soil | place: USA... | reverse complement strand
CTTAATAAACGTTATGACAAACACAAATAAATCTGTAATTTTGAGCCATGTATAATAAAAGTGATATTGAATTAAAGGTAGCGGAATTTTTATTACAGATAAAAGCAATCAAATTACAACCAAGCAATCCCTTTACCTGGGCTTCTGGTTGGAAATCGCCAATTTATTGCGACAACAGAATTACCCTTTCCCATCCACAGGTTAGAACGTACATCCGTCAGAAACTCGCGCAGGCCATCCAGGAAGAATTTGGTTCTGTAGACGTTATTGCAGGTGTTGCAACCGCTGGAATTCCTCAAGGTGTTTTAGTAGCTCAAGAATTGGGTTTACCTTTTATCTATGTAAGAGCAAAAGCCAAAGAACATGGCACAGGAAGTTTAATAGAAGGTGAAGTAGTAGAAGGACAACGTGTAGTGGTGATCGAAGATTTAATCTCTACCGGAAAAAGTAGCTTACAAGCCGTTGATGCATTAAGAGCAGCTGGCTTATCGGTAGCTGGTTTAGCCGCAATTTTTACTTACGGTTTTGAAAAAGCAGATGAAAATTTCGCAGCTTCAAAATGCCGTTACATCACTTTATCTAACTATGGTGCGCTGATCGATTATGCTGCTGAACACAGTATTATCGCTAAAAGCGATATGGAATTATTGGGTAAATGGCGTTTAAATCCTTCAGAATGGGGACAAGTTTTAAGTTCGGAGTCTTAAGTTTTGAATCAAAACTAAAAATTTATATATATAATGACTGTTATTGAAAGTACAGTAGAAGTTAATAAACCAGTTGCAGAGGTTTATACTTTTCTATCCAATATGAACAACCATCAGCAATTGATGCCGGAAAACATTTACAACTGGGAATCAACTGAAGATGATGCACGGTTCACCATCCAGAATATGGCAAAACTGGCCATTAAAATTTCGAACAGGGTAGAGAATGAAGAAATAACAGCAATTCCAAGCGAAAAAGCACCTTTTGATGTAGAGTTAAAGTGGACAGTAGCCGATAACGGAAACGGAACCACCACTGCTAAACATATTATTTCTGCAGATCTGAACATGATGATGAAAATGTTGGCATCTGGTCCCTTGCAAAAGCTGGCCGATCACCAAACGGAAAAACTAAAAGAGATCTTAGGGTAAATTTAGATTTCACAGATCATAACGATTTCACAGATAAAAAAGCGAAGCCAATGCTTCGCTTTTTTTGTGTGTAAAATTCCATTGCTGTTCTTTATCAGCCTATTATTTTAATACCTTAGTTTTTGAATAACCTTTAAACTATGAACCTCAGATTGCTACAGGTAACTACCTTACTATTTACCCTTACCCCCCATTACCAAAACGCTTGCCCAATCATCCCTTACAGCCCTAAAAACCGAATACCTGGTCAATCCAATTGGCTTGGATAATCCCAATCCACGTTTTACCTGGCAAATGGATGATGCCAGTCAAGGGGCAAAACAAACCGCTTATCGTGTTTTAGTCGATACCGATTCTACTTCGCTCTTAAAAGGCGATGCAAAACTTTGGAATACAGGCTGGATGAAGTCAGATGATCATCTCGTTATTTATTCGGGTCAGTTACTAAAACCTTTTACCAAGTATTTCTGGAGGATTGACATTGCCGATGGAAATAAAAAGAAATCCGACAAAATCTTTATTGCCAGTTTTGAAACCGGGATGATGAAAATGGAAAACTGGGAAGGTGCATGGATTTCGGATAGCGAAAATACAAAACTAAAACCTGCCCCTTATTTCCGCAATACCTTTAACACGAATAAAAAAATCAAATCAGCACGGGCTTATATTGCAGCGGGAGGGCTCTATGAGTTATCTATCAACGGAAAAAAAATCGGTAACCATCGAATGGACCCGATGTATACCCGGTATGATAGGAGAACACTATATGTTACATATGACGTAACTGAAGCCATCAGCCAGGGTAAAAATGCCATTGGCGTATTACTGGGAAATGGATGGTACAACCATCAATCTACCGCGGTTTGGGATTTCGACCGTGCACCCTGGCGCAACAGGCCTACATTTTGCCTCGATTTACGTATCACTTACGAGGATGGAACTACCGAAACCATTAAATCGGGCAAAAACTGGAAAACAGCTTTGAGTCCAATCGTTTTTAATAGCATTTATACTGCCGAACATTATGATGCACGATTGGAAAAAGCAGGCTGGAACATGCCAAATTTCGACGATAATGATTGGAAGGAGGTGATATACCGCACGGCGCCTTCGAAAAATATTGTTGCGCAGGCTTTGCATCCCATCCGTAATGTAGAAGAAATAGCAAGCAAAGGTTTAAGAAAATTTAACGATACCACTTATCTGTTCGATTTGGGCAGAAATATTTCGGGTGTAAGCAAAATCACCATAAATGGTCCTGCCGGAACTACGATAAGACTGAAACATGGAGAACGCTTATATAGCAACGGCCATGTGGATATTTCCAATATCGATGCCCACTACCGTCCAACTGATCAAACAGATCCTTTTCAAACGGATATCCTGATCCTAAGCGGAAAAGGCCCACAAAGTTTTATGCCACACTTTAATTATAAAGGTTTCCAATATGTTGAGGTAAGCAGCTCTGCTCCCATTCAATTAAAAAAAGAGGATCTGGTTGGCTATTTTATGCACAGTGATGTGCCGGTTGTTGGTGATGTTAAATCGTCGGAACCAATTATCAACAAAATCTATTACGCCACCAACAATTCTTACCTGTCGAATCTTTTTGGCTACCCAACAGATTGTCCGCAAAGAGAAAAAAATGGATGGACGGGAGATGCACAGATTGCCATAGAAACAGGCCTTTATGGTTTTGATGGCATTACCATTTACGAAAAATGGCTAGCCGATCATCGCGATGAGCAACAGCCTAATGGCGTTTTACCTTCCATCATTCCTACCGATGGCTGGGGTTACGAATGGGGAAATGGACCAGACTGGACCAGTACGATTGCCATTATCCCATGGAATATTTATCTGTTTTACGGCGACAAAAAATTGTTATCCGATTGTTATGAAAACATCAGAAAATACGTCAACCACATCGACGAAACTTATCCAGCAGGCTTAACCACGTGGGGTCTCGGCGACTGGATTCCGGTAAAATCAAAATCACCCGTTGAGCTTACTTCTACCTGCTATTACTACGCTGATGTAATGATCTTAGCCAAAGCAGCCAAAATTTTAGGTAAAAATGATGACTATGAAAAATATATAGCTTTGGCTAAAAAAATCAAAGATGCTTTTAATGCCAAATATTTAAATAAGGAAAAAGGAATTTATGCTTCTGGTGTACAGACCGAGATGAGTGTTCCGCTTTATTGGAAAATCGTTCCGGAAGAATCAATTGCTTTAGTTGCCAAAAATTTAGCGAAACGCGTGGAAGCTGATGGATTCCATTTAGATGTAGGCCTATTGGGTACAAAAGCCATTTTAAATGCTTTAAGCGAAAATGGTTATAGTAATATTGCCTACAAAGTTGCCGCACAAAAAACCTATCCCAGCTGGGGCTGGTGGATGGAAAATGGAGCCACTACCTTATACGAAAACTGGCCTATCGATGCAAAATCGGATATCTCGATGAACCACATTATGTTTGGGGAGATTGGTGCCTGGTTATATAAATCGCCAGGTGGCATTAAACCGGACGAAATGCAACCTGGTTTTAAACATGTGATATTAAACCCGCATGTTATGGAAGGGTTAAATTCATTCGAGGCTAGCCATATCGGTCCTTATGGCAAAATAATTTGTGCGTGGAAAAGAATAAACAACGGACTTAGGTACGATATCACCATCCCTGCAAATTCTACCGCTACCCTAAATTTAGAAATGCTTAGGGATCAGACTATTCGTTTAAACGGGAAAACAATTGCTGGTGGACAAGTCAACCTATCTTCAGGCACACACATTATTGAAACGAATTAGTATGAAATTTACCAAAATCGTAATGCTTATTGCTGCATTTAGCATTGGAAGATCGCTGGCACAAAGCAACAATCAAAAAATTACTGAATATATCAGTCCTAAAAGAATTTTGTGGAAAGCTGGTGATGTTAAAAATGAAGGCCGACTTTTGCAGGAAGGCGTTGGTCAGGCAGATGTACGCAACCAAAACATGTGCATCCTTGAAAATAAACAGGGTATAAAGGCCAGTATTCTTTTGGATTTCGGCAAGGAACTTCAAGGTGGTATCCAGATTGTAACGGGTATCTGGGGGGGAAACAAACCCATTAAAGTGAAGATCCGGTTTGGAGAATCTGCAAGTGAAGCCATGTCTGATGTAGGTGGCAAAGGCGGTGCAACAAATGATCATGCCATTAGAGATCAGGAAACACTCCTACCATGGCTGGGTATCGCAGAAATTGGCAATACGGGTTATCGGTTTGCAAGGATTGATCTCCTGGATAACAATGTTAAACTCATTTTAAAAGAAACACGGGCGATTTCTAAATACCGGAATCTTGAATACAAAGGTTCTTTTAATTGCAGCGATACTTTACTTAATAAAATCTGGAAAACAGGTGCATATACCGTTCAGCTCAATATGCAGGATTACCTTTGGGACGGCATTAAACGCGACCGGCTGGTATGGGTGGGCGATTTAAATCCTGAAATCGCGACGATTAATGCTGTTTTTGGTTATAACGAGGTAGTGCCTAAATCGCTTGATTTTGCCAAAGGAACCACTCCTTTGCCTGAATGGATGAATGGTATCAGCGCCTATTCCATGTGGTGGATTATTAACCAAAGAGACTGGTACTATCACAATGGCGACCTGAAATATTTAGCGGCACAAAAAGATTATTTGGCCAAACTGCTAAAGCTGTTGGTGCAAAAAATCGGATCAGATAATCAGGAAAATTTAGATGGGCAAAGGTTTTTAGACTGGCCATCGAGTGAAGATCCGAAAGCCATCCACGCAGGCCTGCAATCGATGATGATTTTAGCATTAAATGCGGGTGCAGATTTAATGCTAAAGCTCAATGACAAAGAAACCGCCAACCAATGCAGTCTCGCTGTAGAACGCCTTAAAAAACATATACCGGAAACCAACGGTTCTAAACAAGCGGCCGCGTTGCTTTCCCTATCCAACTTAATGGATGCACAACGCGCAAATATGATTCTATCCGATGGTGGCACGAAAAATTTCTCTACCTTTTTTGGTTACTATATGTTACAGGCCAAAGCGAATGCAAAAGACTATCAGGGTGCTTTGAACATCATCCGCGAATACTGGGGTGCCATGTTAAATCTGGGTGCAACCACCTTTTGGGAAGACTTTAATATGGACTGGATCAAAAATGCGGGAAGGATTGATGAACTTGTCCCTGAAGGTAAAATTGATATCCATGGTGCTTATGGTGCATATTGTTACATTGGTTTCCGCCATAGCCTGTGCCATGGCTGGGCCTCCGGACCTACGCCCTGGTTAACCGAACATATTCTGGGTATCTCGGTAGTAGATCCGGGATGTAAAGTGATCCGTATCAAACCCAACCTTGGCGATTTAACTTTTGCAGAAGGTACTTTCCCTACACCTTATGGTATTTTGACTGTTAAACATACGTTGGTAAACGGGAAAGTTAAAACAGAGATTAAGGCTCCAAAGGGTGTGAAGGTATTAACTAAATAATTTTGTAATTTGATAAATTAAAATTGATCAAATTACTCCAATGGCAAACACCAATTTAAATGGCAGGAAGGCTATGGCGCTTTTAGGAATAGTCACTCACAGATTGATGCAGTGGTTAAATACGTTCTAAATCAGAAAGAACATCATCGAAAAAGAAATTTTAAAGAAGAATACCTATCCATCCTACGCGCCAACAAAATCGGGCATAACGAAAAATATTTATTTACTGACCTAGTTGATGATTAAAGGGTAGCCCCTAACGGGGTAAAAAGATGCATTTTACATTTTTATAGAGGGATAGGCACAGAGTGGCTAGTCGACAAAAAACAAAACCATTCCGCTACATCAGAAGGGTTACCTATTTGTAAATCCCCATCCTTCCGATATTTGTGCGCTGTAGGTGCTAGCCAATTGTGTATTCAGACAAATTTTCAGCATAAATTACTAATTATCAGCAATTTAGTCATTAAAAATAAAAACTTACCGACAAAATTTCCGATTTAAAAATCAAAATTAATATGGCATTTGTTTTGACTTAAAAGGGAATATGAACTTCAACAATTTTACCATAAAAGCCCAGGAAGCAGTTCAACAGGCTTCTGAAATAGCCCAGGGCAATCAGCAACAGGCTATTGAAACGGCACACCTGCTAAAAGGTTTGCTTACTGTTGATGAAAACGTAGTTTCTTATGTTTTAAAGAAATTAAATGTTAACCTAAATTCATTGAATCAAAACTTAGATGCAGAGATTGCCAGGTTTCCGAAAGTGAGCGGAAGCAATGTCTATCTGTCATCAAATGCCAATAGCGTTTTACAGAAAGCGCAAACATTTTTAAAAGAATTTAAAGATGAATTTGTATCGGTAGAACATTTATTGTTGGGCATCCTCGCTGTAAACGATAATACTTCGAAATTATTAAAAGAGCAGGGTGTTAACGAAAAAGACCTTAAAAAAGCCATTGTAGAATTGCGTGGCGATAACCGCGTAACCGATCAGAATGCCGAGGCTACTTATCAGGCTTTAAGCAAATATGCCAGGAATTTAAACGAATATGCGGAAAGCGGAAAATTAGATCCGGTAATTGGCCGCGACGAAGAAATCCGCCGTGTAATTCAGATTTTATCGCGTAGAACCAAGAATAACCCTATTTTAATCGGTGAACCAGGTGTGGGTAAAACTGCCATTGCAGAGGGAATTGCCTTTAGGATCATTAAAGGCGATGTACCCGAAAATTTAAAAAGCAAAGTGGTTTACTCATTAGATATGGGTTCGCTTATTGCTGGTGCGAAATATAAAGGCGAGTTCGAAGAACGCTTAAAAGCCGTAGTTAAAGAGGTTACACAGAGTGATGGCGAAATTGTACTGTTTATCGATGAAATCCACACTCTAGTTGGTGCCGGCGGTGGTGAAGGTGCAATGGATGCCGCAAACATTTTAAAACCTGCCCTTGCCCGTGGAGAGTTACGTGCTATCGGTGCCACAACCTTAGATGAATATCAAAAATATTTAGAAAAAGATAAAGCGCTGGAGCGCCGTTTCCAAAAGGTAATGGTAGAAGAACCTGATACCCAGGATGCCATTTCCATTCTCCGGGGACTAAAAGAACGGTACGAAACACACCATAAGGTAAGGATTAAAGATGAAGCCATTATTGCGGCTGTAGAAATGAGCCAGCGGTATATTGCCGATCGTTTCTTACCTGATAAAGCCATCGATTTAATGGATGAAGCTGCGTCGAAATTGCGCATGGAAATGGATAGCGTTCCAGAAAATGTGGATGCCTTAGACCGTGAGATTATGCGTTTAGAAATTGAGCGCGAAGCCATCAAACGTGAAAAAGACGATAGAAAAGTTAAAGAACTTTCTGAAGATATCGCCAATCTTTCAGCTGAACGTGATCAATTGAAAGCCAAATGGCAAGGTGAAAAAGACTTGGTAGATGCAGTTAATAATCAACTCGAACAGATAGAACACTATAAATTAGAAGCTGAGCAAGCTGAACGTGCCGGAGATTATGGTAAAGTAGCCGAAATCCGTTATGGAAAAATTAAGGAAGCTCAGGATAAAGTTGAAAAGCTTAAAGCCGATTTAGAAAGTCAGCAGAGCGATAGCCGCATGCTTAAAGAAGAAGTAACTGCAGATGATATTGCAGGTGTGGTTGGCCGTTGGACGGGTATTCCGGTTACAAAGCTCATTGCAAGTGAGCGCGAAAAACTACTTCATTTGGAAGAAGAATTACACCAGCGTGTAGCTGGTCAGGATGAGGCGATTGAAGCCATTTCCGACGCCATACGCCGTTCCCGTGCAGGTTTACAGGATAAACGCAAGCCAATTGGTTCTTTCATCTTTTTAGGCACAACCGGTGTAGGTAAAACGGAATTGGCGAAGGCATTGGCCGAATTTTTATTCAACGATGAAAATGCCTTAACGCGTATTGATATGAGTGAGTATCAGGAACGTCATGCCGTTTCCCGCCTGATTGGAGCGCCTCCGGGATATGTGGGTTACGATGAAGGTGGTCAGTTAACTGAAGCCGTTAGACGGAAACCTTATTCGGTAGTATTGCTAGATGAGATTGAAAAAGCACACCCTGATGTATTTAACATTCTGTTGCAGGTATTAGATGATGGCCGGTTAACTGATAACAAAGGCAGAACGGTGAATTTCAAAAACACGATCATCATCATGACTTCTAACATTGGAGCGCATTTAATTCAGGATAATTTTAAAAATTTAAGCGACGAAAACCGCGATGAAGTAATTGCCAAAACCAAAAACGAACTGTTCGAAGTATTGAAACAGACCATTCGTCCAGAGTTCCTAAATAGAATTGACGAGCTGATTATGTTTACCCCGTTAAACCGCAGCGAAATCAGAAATATTGTAAGCTTACAATTTAAACACGTACAGCAAACATTGGCCGAAATGGGTATAGAAATGGATGCCAGCGATGAAGCTTTAGATTGGTTGGCACAATTGGGTTACGATCCACAGTTTGGTGCCAGACCGTTGAAAAGAGTAATCCAGAAAAGAATCTTAAATGAGTTGTCGAAAGAGATATTGGCGGGTAAGATAGATAAAGACAGCAAAATTAAGTTGGATATGTTTGACCATAATTTTGTGTTCCTGAACCAAAACGCTGGTTAATATATGCCGATCAAATCCCACGGATTAATTTCTGTGGGATTTTTTTGTTTAAAATTAAGCGATTTAGGTAACTAACATGATAGTTCATTTTCTTGTTTTTTATTTCAATAATGATTATTATTGATTACACACAAAAACACAAATAAAATGAAACCTAGATTAATCATTACGGCGCTGCTATGCGCCGTCAGTTGGCGCTGCTATGCCCAAACTGAAAAAGGCTCGGGCTTTGCTGGCATGAGTGCCAGTTTTGGAACTTCCAAACAAAATAATTCTTCACCAAGCCTTAACACTTTTACCCTAACACCACGTGGCGGCTACTTTTTGGCCAATAATTTTGCCATAGGTTTAGAAATCCCTTTAAATCTCTCCAAACTTAGAAGAGAAGATTATATTGTATGGGACGAACAAGAGGGCAGGTACGAAGACCGCCAAGGGGTAAAGGAATTTAGTATTGGTATCTCTCCTTTCGTACGTAAATATATTGATGTTAAAGAGCGTTTTAAGTTTTTCATGCAGGCCAATGTATTGCTCCAATTGAATACTTTTAACCGTATTGATGAGGATGGTTACCTGATCCGTACCGATGCCAAAGTAAAGGGATATGGAGCCAGCTTAAGTCCTGGCTTTACTTACTTCGTGTCAGACCATTCTGCCATTGAGTTTTCGTTCCCAATTGTAAACTTCTTTCACCAAAATTATTATTCGGAAGGTTCACTCTACAATTACGACAAAACCAATAACCTGAAACTGGCCCTGCAGAATTTCACGCCAACATTTACGTTCAACTACCATTTTAAACATTCAATAAAATGAAAAATATATTCACAAAAAATTTAAGTCTAACATGTGTGAGCTTATTATTTTTTTTAAGCCTTGCCAATCAAGCAAATGCGCAACGCCTTAGCGGAGACATAGAATATTACAGCAGTGTATTTCCTTCTGAGGATGGGAAAATCAAATCGATTGATGGTACTAAAATCGAATATTATAATTCTGTTTTTAAATCAGAAAACGGAAAGGTAAAAACCATTGGTGATACCAGAGTGGAATATTATAGCAGTGTATTCCCTTCTGAGAATGGAAAAATCAAATCTATTAATGAGATTAAAATTGAATATTACAATTCGGTTTTTAAATCGGAAGATGGAAAAATTAAATCAATTGGTAATATCAAATTTGAATACAATAACATTGGCTCCCAACAAAGCGAAGGTAAGGTAAAATCAATCCGTAATGAAAATAATGATCCCGAATCGGAAGACGCATTAAACATGTACTACTTTATTGAACGGCTTAACCATCAATAACTTACAAGATTACAAGCAGTTAAATCCAGACTAACATTTAGGCTGGATTTTTTTTTTGCACACTGATTTTCAAATATTTACAAATAAAACAACTAAAGATATAGTTTGTTTCATTTTTTTTATTTATAATTGGATACACAAAAACACAAATGAAATGAAAAAACAATTATTAGTTACGGCTATGGCCGTGGGTATCTCCCTATGCGGCTTCGCGCAAACAAAAGGAACAAACGCTTTAAGCTTTGGTGTTAACTCTACTAAATCTAAAAGCAGTGGCAACAACTACGAAACCGAATCTAAAAATAATTCTTTTACGCTTGGTTATGGCTATTTCTTTAAAGACAATGATAAGATTGGCTTAGATTTAACCTATGGAATAAATAAAAATTCCTCTGGAAATAACAATAACCAAGAACAAAAAAGTTATGGTGGGAACCTAAGTTACCAACACTATTTTCCTCTTGTAAAAACCTTATTTGCCTATGCGGGTGGAAAAGCAAGCTACACCTATGCTAAAAATAACAGTTTATACGACAGTAGTTATCCTCAGGTAACAGACTTCACTTCCAACCAATACGCTTTAGGCGCTTATGGTGGTATTACCTGGTTTATATCAAAAAGATTCGCCCTGGAAACAAGTTTATTATCAGCTGATATTGTTTATAACAAAACAGCGCAAAATGAAGTCAACGCCAATAACTTTTTTACCAAAAATGAATACACTTCATTCAATTTAACAAGTCAGGGTTTTATCAACAACCTCGGCTTTAAGATCTATATCCTATTTTAACTTCTCAAAAATTAAACTTTGGCCTATCTCCTTTTACGGAGATGGGCCTTTTTTATTTTTTCTTTGTTTCTATATTCGGCAAGAAACCTGTTAACAATCCGATTAGAGGCAGAAAAGCGCATACATTAAATACATATTCAATACTCGTAGAATCAGCCAGTTTTCCCAATAGCGCCGATCCAATGCCCCCCATGCCAAAGGCAAAACCAAAAAATAACCCTGCAACCAAACCTACCTTTCCCGGGATCAGTTCCTGTGCATAAACCAAAATTGCAGAAAATGCGGATGCCAAGATCATCCCGATGGGAACGATCAGTACACCTGCCCAAAACAGGCTGGCATGTGGCAACAACAGCGCAAATGGTGCTGTACCCAATATCGAAGCCCATATCACATACTTCCTCCCTATTTTATCCCCAATTGGCCCACCCAATAAGGTTCCGGCAGCAACTGAGAATAAAAATACAAACAGATAGATCTGCGAAGTCTGTACAGAAACATGGAACTTATCGATCAGATAAAAAGTGAAGTAGTTGGTTAAACTCGCCATGTAAAAGTATTTGGAGAAAATCAACAACAATAGGATACATACAGAGAAAATCACTTTACTTCTCGAAAATTGGTTAACAACGGTTTGTATATTAATCTTTTTACTTCTCGAAAGCATAAACCCCTTATACCAATTGCCTACATAAGTAAGGATGATGATGGCTAAAAGTGCAATAACCGAAAACCAGACTACACTAAACTGGCCATAAGGTACAATGATCCAGGCGGCCAATAAAGGACCTAAAGAACTCCCGGCATTGCCGCCCAACTGAAAAACAGACTGCGCCAGTCCCCTCTTTCCGCCTGATGCGGCATGTGCCATTCTGGATGCCTCTGGATGAAATATAGATGAACCTATCCCGATGAAGCACACCGAAATTAATATGGTATAAAAATGGGTTGATTGTGAAAGCGAAACTAAACCGATCAATGTAAAGCCCATCCCTGTAGCCAACGAATATGGCTGGGGCTTTTTATCGGTATACAGCCCAACAAAAGGTTGTAGTAAGGATGCGGCCAATTGAAAGGTAAGCGTAATTAAACCAATTTGCGAAAAGCTTAAATGGTAACTGGTTTTAATGATGGGATAAATTGCCGGAATTAACGATTGGATAGTATCGTTTAGCAGATGCGAAAAACTTAAAGCAAAGAGTATCGGAAAAACGGTTTTTTCAATAATTGATGTTGTAGATGTATTCTCAGTCATAACGGTATCTTGTACCGTCAAAAATAGCGATTATAAATTTTTAAACTACACGAGTTGTCCTTGCGAAAGCCAAACATTTTTATAAAGTTCCGGTTTAATAGCTATGGAAAAGAATAGAAAAATTGTGGGTTTATGTGGCAGTCTTAGAAAAGGCTCCTATAATGCACTTTTACTTAAAGTTGCGGGCAGTTTAATACCCGAAGGCATTGAATTCGAAATTGTAGCTTTTGATGAGATCCCGGTTTATAATGCAGACCTCGACCTACCAGAAACTGAAAAAAGACCAGCAAGTGTGGTGAAGTTCAGAGATGCCCTTGCAGCTGCCGATGCTTTTATTATTGCCTCTCCCGAATATAACTATTCTATCCCTGGTGGATTGAAAAATGCCATCGACTGGGCAAGCCGTGGCAAGGATTCGCCATTGATGCATAAACCCGTTGCCGTAATGGGTGCAACTCAGGGCATGTGGGGTACGGTTAGGATGCAAACAGCCTTTCTGCCCGTTTTTACTTTTTTAAATATGAACCCGGTTTTACAACCAGAAGTTTTGGTTGCACAGGCACAAAACAAGTTTGATGCAGAAGGAAACTTAAGCGATGAGAAAACCATCAGTATCATCAAAAAGAAAATCGAAAATTTAATTTCAGCCTGTAAGGTTTAAATAAAACCCGCGATAAAGGTTTCCTCCCAACCTGCCATTTCTGCTACAATAAAATCTGACATTTATACAAAAAAAGTCAGATTGTCAATCTGTCATGCCTTAAAAGTTAATCAACCGATTAACTTTTAGTCACACGAAAATAATATTGACTTAACATTAAATTTATATCTGATTATCAATTAAGCAGTTGACCAAAAACTGATTTTTTGATGACGCAGGCCAAGTTTTTTGGCACAAGTGTTGACTTTTAGGCGAATATAGTCAGACATTAAAATAACAGAATTGACTATATTTTAATAACAAATAAATAATAAAAAAGATGAAAAAACTATTATTATCTTTAGTAGCAGTAGCAGGTTTAGTTTATGGTGCACACGCACAAACTGAAAAAGGAAATTTTATGTTAGGCGGTAACGTAGGTGTAAACTCTACAAAAGTTGATGGCGCTCCAAAAGCCGATTTTAGCTTTACCGTATTGCCAAGTGTTGGTTATTTTATCAGCAATAATTTTGCGATCGGTACCGGTGTTGGTTACGAATACAATAAAACAGTTAGCGAGAAAACGCAAGATGGTGCCTTTAAAGTTGCTCCATTCGGTCGTTACTATGTTGGTTTATCTGATCAATTCAAATTCTTCGGACAATTATCTGTTCCATTGGCTTTCGGTCAGTTAAAAGCAACTGATGCAAACGGCGATAATTCAGTTAAATTGGGTACAACTACTAAAATCGGTGTAGAATTAGCACCAGGTTTTGCTTTCTTCCCAACTAAAAGAATCGGTATCGAACTTTCTGTTAAAGGTTTAAGTTATGAAAACTATACCATCAAAGCTGAAGGAACAGGTGCCAAATTAAAAACAAACAGCTTTGGCTTAAACGCTGATACTTTTGCACCAAGATTAGGTGTACAGTTCTACTTTTAATTAAGCGTTTCCAAAAGGAAAAACTTAATAAATGACTTTTTTTCAAGGAGCGTCCCGATTCATAAAATCGGGACGCTTTTTGTTATTTCTTTTCCCTGATGGCTTTAAATTCGGATCCCGCCTTCCATTTGGGATAAGCATCTTCATTGCTGATGCGGTAACCCAAATCAAAAAGCATCCTTACATCTTCAATAATGCCTGATAAATCCCATGTTTTGGCATCAAAATTATCCTGTGGCGAATGGTAACGGAATTTGGTAAAGTCGGCCACCTGCTTTAACCCCCACTCCCTGCCGTTTTTAATGTTATCGACACCTGAACCCGTAAATAATGAAGGCACACCAACCTTGGCCAGGTTAAAATGATCCGAACGGTAATACAGGCCTGATGACGGGACTGGATCTGGCACAATCACCCTGCCCTGTTTCTTAGCGGCTTCTGCGGCATAATCTTCCAACTCCGATTGACCAAAGCCATATACCACAATATCCTTTGTTTTACCCGCTATGCCCATCATATCCATATTGATATTGGCCACCGTTTTGGCTAAAGGAAAAGTAGGGTGTTTGGCATAATACTCTGATCCCAGTAAACCCTGCTCTTCTGCGGTATAAGAAATAAACAGAATAGTACGTGCAGGAGCTTTAGGCAGTTTTTTAAAAGCGGAAGCAATTTCAAAAAGAGATGCTACGCCTGTTGCATTATCAACCGCTCCATTATAGATCGAATCCCCCTGAATTTTTTCGCCCACTCCTAAATGATCCCAGTGTGCCGAATAAATGATCGCTTCATCCTTACGTGTATCACCCGGTAGCTTAGCCAGAACATTATAAGTAACCGATTTCTTGATGGTGTTTTTTACTTTTATAGAAGTTGTGATTCCTAAATCAACTGCTTTAAAACTTTTTTTCCGGGCATTTAACGCCAGCTCATCAAACGATTTTCCATCCATTGCGAATAACTGTTTTGCCTTATCCAGCGTGATCCAGCCTTCTACTACACTCCTGTTCATGCCATTATCTTCACTTTGCAGGGTAAGTTTAGATTTCGACCAGCCACTTCGAACAACCGTCCAGGGATAAGCTGCTGGTTCGGTATCGTGTACGATGATGATCCCGGTAGCGCCCTGCCTCGCGGCTTCTTCAAACTTATACGTCCAACGGCCATAATAGGTCATGTTTTTTCCCTTAAACAGAGTTGAATCGGCAAAACCAGGATCGTTGATTAACACGACAACGGTTTTCCCTTTGACATTGAGATTGGCATAATCGTTCCAGCCGTACTCGGGTGCAATAATGCCATAACCTGCAAAAACCAATGGAGAATTGCGGATACTCACCTCGTTTTGTACACGCCTGGTACCTGCTACAAAGTCTGTTAAATAGTTTAATGTTAAAGAATTCGTTTTTCCTTTAAATACCATTTTATCTTCCGGAACGGATTTGATCTCAACCATAGGCACTTCTTGAAAAAAACTATTCCCATTACCCGGTTCCAGACCCAATTTTTCGAACTGTGCCTTTAAATAATGAATGGTCTTGGTTTCGCCAGCAGTAAAGGGTTTTCTTCCCTGCAAACTATCTGCTGAAATTACCGCAAGATATTGGGTTAAACTCGAATCATTAATCGCTTTTATGGCCAAGGAATCCGTACCGCCTTCAGTACTTTTTGTGCTTTGCTTACAGGCACTTAAAAATAAGAGTGTACAGCCTGAAAATAGTATGAGTTTTTTCATTTAAAAGGATTAGTCTCTGGTTTACTTGTTAATATGTTGAAAATACAAAGAAATTAGGAATTATCGGGTGGCTATCTCTTCAAGTCTGCGAAAAAAACAAGCAGGAGTTTCTTCTGTCTATAGATACCTGTTTAGATAAGGCCTAAACCTGCTTGAATATAATATTTCTGCGCTCATCATTTCACCGGTGAAAAAACATACTTGGGGATTTTCTACACTTAATAAATTGTTTGTTATTCCAAAAGACAACAAAAATACAGTACATTACCTATAAGAATTAAACATGAAGTACTCATAGGAAACAGATAAATAAAGCAGTTAATATATTGAGTAATTAATTCCACAATTAAGGGGGAATATTTTTCTACAGCAAAAAAGATTTAAAAAAATGTTTAGATAATAACCGCTAATTATACAGATTGAAGGCTGAAAACTAATAAACTACAGTTCTTGTCATTCAGATTCAAAATGTGGCACACTTATTTATTCTAGTTTGGTACCAACTTGAAAAACATGCAAATTAAAAAAAACATGATCTACCCATTGCTTGCTCTTTTGATGTTATTATTATTTATTGACCATTACGGCCGTATTATTTTAACAAGCATATCCGAGGATGACGGAACTAAAAATTTCCGTAACAAATTGATTGGCACCTGGGTATTGGTAGAAAAACAGGGCTTTACGGATAATTCTATTAAGCCTGAAGATTTAACTGAAGTGACTTATTTTAAATATTTTGTATGTAGTACCGGAAAGCTGATTCCCGACCCGTATTTTATAAAAGCTTATAATTCTAAAGCAACTAAATGGTTTCGAAATCGAGTTTTCTTTATTGATTCGAATAAAGAAGCACAAAGAACTTCAGAAATTATTACATTATCGGAAGATTCGCTGATTATAGGAGACCGTTATCCGCATACGATTAAGAAAAACAACAAAACTGTTATGCCAATGAGGCACCTGTATTTACGGAAAAAATAAAATATTTAAACGGATAGGATTGGAAAACTTTAATATTTAAAAGGGCGTAGGATATTTAACAGAGCCATATTCACATCCCTAAAGCTTTTATTACTGAGAAATTCTATTTCTTAATCAACTTAAACTTCTTCAACTGCTGCCCGTTTTTATTAATCACCCCTACATAAACACCGGTGGATAGCGCATTAAGGGCAAACTTATTGGAGCTGGTGGCCTTTTCTTCAAAAACCTTCTGCCCTAAAATGTTAAATATCGATAAGCTATAATCTTCGAAAGAGCCACTCAGAATAGTTAAATAATCTGCTACAGGATTGGGGAAGAAAGAAAACTCATTCTCTTTAAGATAGACCACCGAAACCAGATCACTCTGTACCCGTCCGCCTGCAGTTTCAAAAGTAACGCGGTAAAATTGGATCCCTGTTTTGGGTTTATCATCGAAAATACTGTAATCAAATTGATTTTGAACCGGTTTGGTTTGCTGTAAAGCGGTGTAAGTATTCACACCGGTCTGTTTTTCCCAAATGATGTTTTTTAAATCCAGGGTGGTCCCAATACTCAGATCGAGCCTGATCTTATCTTCCTCCACCGATGCCGAAAGACTTTTTACATAACAGGCAATTCCCTGCTGGGTATAATCGATGGTATAACTTTTTAAACCGGTAAATCCAGTTCCGTTGGCCGACACTGCAAAATATTTTCCCGGAACCTTAGTGATATCAAGTTTTGCAATCGTATCGGTAAGGGTTAACACCGGCGAAAGCACGTTATCTACCACACTATAGAGTGTATAATCTTTGGCACCGGGCTGAGGGTTCCAGTTTAATACAACCCCATCTTTGCAGGCATACCCCACCTTTAATACCCTCGGGCTCGAAATTACAAAAGACTTGCTCATGATTACATTCCCATCAACTTCCATTTTTATTATTGCTTTCGAAAACAGATCAGGAGCAAGCCAATTATAAAAGCCCTTGCCTAAATCTAAGCCAGAAGCAATTAATTTCCATGTAAGCCCATTATCATAACTTACCGATAGATTTCCGCTTTTGGTGGAGTAGCTGTTTTCCCATCTGATGTAATTTCCCTCATTGCCAAAAAAGTACTCGTTTTCCTCTGGGCTAATAAAAGAAAAAGTATTCTTCAGTTTGTAACGATAAGCTAAAGCAAAACGCTGATTGTTTCCCTGAGCAATCCTGTTTCCTTTGACATGGACATTATAAGTTCCTGCAGTTGGATTATCCAGACTAATCTGCTGAACAGTATTAATTACATCTGCCCTGCGTACTGCTGGCTTTGATAATGAATCTAAATGCGGGAAACTGCTTAACGACCATGGCAATATTAAACTCCCTGATGGACTTTCAAGACTTAAATCCAAACCATTAACCAGACTTTGAGCGGCATTGACAGTGGCAGGAGGATCGTTCCAGGTAATCGTGAGTTTAATTTCCGCCACATCGGATGGAACAGTTAAAGGGATAACCAGATCCTGGCTTTTGGCTACATCATACATAGAAACCCGGTTTTCATCTAAAGTTTTTAGCGATTGGGCAACATTCAGTTTTCCATAGCCATACACAAAATCGACCTGTGGTGTTCCCAAATCGTCGGCCGAATTAATCAGTGTTGCCCTGACCAGCGATGCTGAAGCTGCTTTTTTATATTTCTGTTGATAAAACTGTTCTAACAAAGCCACTGAACCACTGGTAATTGCTGCCGAACCCGATGTTCCGTCTTCACCCAGTGCAACGAGCTCAGGTTTTACACGTCCATCATAAGCTGGTCCCTTACTACTTAAACTTTCAGAAACGTCCTCCCTGCTAATCCCCCCTATAACCAATAAATTTTTGGCCTGTTTAAAATTACCTGTTAAATTTGCCCTGGAGCTTATTCCTTGATAAAAACCAACCGACGGTGTTGTTGTGCCTTTATTTCCGGCTGAAAAAACATGGATCATGGTGTCGGTTTCAAATATCTGTTTATCATATGCAGCAGCTTCCATTCCGTAATCATTATCAATATCGGTACCGTAAGAATGGTTTTGCACTTTAATCTGAAGCCGGTTTAAATCTGTAACCAAATCAGGCATCAGATTAGAAAAATCAGAATATGCCAGTTTAGCTTTGGGTGCGGCACCCAATCCCCGGATAAAAGAATTGCCATTGCCTAAAGCAAGCGTGGCCATGGTAGTGGCATGACTGGTGGGCGGATCGCCGATAATGGCACCTGGCAAAGTTTTTCCAAGCAGATCGAGATCGGCTACATCATACATTCCCTCTTTAAAAGAAACATTCATTCCGGCACCATTGATAGCCGGAAAAAGACTATGGGCATTCGAAATCTGATTTAAACTTAAATCGAGACCATTAATCACTACCTCTTCTTTAGCCACAGGCAGAACATCCGCATATAAAACATCATCCTGCTCCAGCATCAACATTAAATCGGCAGCCAAAATGTAAACAGTACAAATATGATTTATATAGTCTATCTTTTTTATGTTAAGGTTTTTGAGGGTATTAGGCGAAGGATTTATGCTTTTAAAAGCTAACCTCACCAGGATAGAATCGTTCTTTTTACCTGTCTTACTTAGCACTTTCATCAGCCGATCACTGGCTTTCCAAAGTCCGTTAGCTTGTTCCTGATAAATGATGTTTTTAGAAAAGCTGGAAACTGCTGATTTTTCGACGATAAAATAATCGCCGGCAAGCTTCTTTTTAGGGTTTAATAATTGGATTTCGCTGGCCGTTAAGCTACGGTCGAACCGAACCAAAATGGGCTGTTCGATACTTATTTTTTGAGAATTGCCTGTTTTTGAAATATATTTTTCAAAATATTTTTCAATTCCCACAGGTTGTACTTGTGCGTTTAAACAAAACGCAGACATACACAAATACATAACTAAAAATACAGTAGTGACTTTCAATAATTATTTTATTACAAAGTTTTGTTTACATCGTTTATCTTCCCTAAATTAGGATTTATAAGGTAATCCACCAATTTTATTAACTAACTTATTCATTCTAAAAAAAAACCAAACCTAAACAAGATGAAAACATCCCAATTTTTATCCGTTACAGCACTATGTCTTCTATCCAGTACTTTATACTCTTGTAAAAGTAATAATACAGAAAATGCTGTAAAAAACAAAACAGATATTTCAGCTGACAAATTATCACAGATCAAATCCCTAGGCTTTAGTACGGATAATGTACGCAAATTAGACGAAGGTTATTTAGTTGAAGGCGATATCCTTTTAACTGAAGATAATTTAACTGAAACGTCAACAGGTGCAAATTTAAATATTGCTGAAACCGAGCAGTACCGAACCACGAATATCGTTAAATCTTTACCACGTGTAGTTACGATATCGGTTACCAATTTACCTCAGGTATACAGTGATGCAGTAAACACAATGATTTCGAGATATAACTCGTTAGGCTTACGCCTTACTTTCCAAAGAGCCAGTGGAAGTGCAAAAGGAAATATCGACATTGTTGGTTTTAACCAAGGACCGAGCGGTGGCTTTATTACGCTGGGCTCATCAGGCTTCCCTACTTCATCAGGTGCGCCTTTTAACCAGGTTAAAATGAACACCAATGCTGCAGCCTATGGTTCTAATCCTAATTTATTGTACCTGGCTTCTGTTCTTCAGCATGAAGTTGGCCATTGCATTGGTTTCCGCCATACAGATTATATGAACCGCGCTTTTAGCTGTGGTTCAAGCGGCGCAGGAAATGAAGGTGCCTCTAATGTTGGCGCAGTTAGAATACCAGGAACTCCTTCGGCTCCTGATGCTGCATCATTTATGCTGGCATGCTCTAATGGTGGCAACCGCACCTTTAATGCAAACGATGTAATTGCAATCAATTACTTATACAAATAAAAAAACACAAAAAGGATTACCTTACAGATCAAAGTGAGAAGCCCCGGATATTCGGGGCTTTTTTGTTTAAATGTTTATGGGAACATGAAATTAGCTTTAGTAGCGGAGACACGGATTAAGCCGGAGTATTTTTAACCGATAAGGCATGCGTAAGCCAGGCTTCAACATGTGATCCATTTTCCGTGCCCCTAGTCTCCGCGGGAGAATGATTAAAGATATTGCAAAAATGGCCTGCGTTTCCACAGGCCATTATCAGATTTTTAAATTGCCTCGCAAGGACACGAACCATGGCAAAGCATTTTTAAGACAGGTAAACGCGGATCGAATCTGTGTTCATCATTTTCACCTGTGGTTAATCATTACTTCCCATTCTGCTCAATATCCCGGTCCATTTCTACCAGATCCACATCACTTGGTTCAGAAAAATCGCCAATTAAATATTTGTTAAAATGATCAGCCAGTTTCCAGAAAGCATATTCGGTCATATCGCCAAAACCATGGCGCTGTCCTGGAATGATCAGAAAATCGAAACGTTTACCTGCTTTCATCAATGCATTGGCCACACGGATGGAGTTTGCCGGATGCACGTTATTATCTACATCGCCATGCATCAACAACAAATGTCCTTTGAGGTTTTTAGCCAGATCAGGGTTTTTATCGATGCTATATTTAAATGAAGTATCTCCTTTTAAAGAAATGGTTTCCTTTACACCGTGGTGTTTTTCGCTCCACCAACGGTTGTAAATACTATTGTCATGGTTCCCTGCGTTCGAAACTGCAGCTTTAAAGAAATCAGGATACACTAACATGGCCGCAGTAGACATAAATCCGCCACCAGAGTGACCTGTAATGCCCACTTTAGTTTCGTCGATATATGAATATTTGGCTGCCAATTGTTCAATCGCTGTTTTTTTGTCGGCCAAACCGTAATCGCGAAGGTTTCCATAACCATAAGTATGGTACCATTTAGAACGCGAAGGATTTCCGCCACGGTTACCCACTGTAATGACAATATATCCAAATTGCGCCAAACGTTCGGTACGGTCCATGCTTTTGCTGAAAGCCTTGTTTACGGCCTCCGTTTGCGGTCCAGGATACACATATTCAATAATCGGGTATTTTTTATTCGGATCGAAATCGAAAGGTTTATACATTACACCATAAAGGTCGGTAATCCCATCATCAGCTTTTACCTTGAAAGTTTCCGGGAATTTGTAACCTGCGGTCATTAATAATGATAGATCGGTTGTTTCCAGATCCATTACTTTTTTACCAGCTCCATCATAAAGGGTAGCTTTTGGCGCCGTATTTACACGTGAGTAATTGTCAACAAAAAAAGTATTGTTATCGTTCATACTCGAAGCGTGGTCAAAATCGCCGGCATTTAACAATTTCATATTCGAACCATCAAAATTGATGCTGTATAAATGCAAATAGTATGGGTCTTCTTTACCCTCGCGTCCATTAGCGGTGAAGTAAAGAATGCGTTTTTTTTCGTCGATATTTACAATACTCTCGCAGTGAAAAGCACCTTTGGTAATCTGATTTTTTAGTTTACCGTTTTCATCAAAAAGATAAAAATGTGCCCAGCCATCACGCTCGCTCCAATGGATCAGTTCTTTACCATCGTTTACCAAACCCGGACGGTTCACTTCAACATAAGTATTGAAACGCTCGTCGATTAAGGGGGTAACTTTTCCGGTAGCAATATCAATAGTACCGATATCAATACGTTTTAAATCACGACTGGTACGGGAAAAATAGAACCTGCTATCGTTTCCTAGCCAAATCGATGGGCGGAATTCGTTATCGCGGTCTTTGTTTAAGGATGGTTTGCTCCAAACCGAAACACTTTGATCTTTAAAAGCGGCAACACTCAGTTTTTTATAAGATTTTGCCGCGAAATCGAACAGCAACACTTCATCCTGAGGGGCTTCGGCCTCTCCAGGCATCTGGTATTTATACGTTTCTAAAGTTGGACGGCCAGGTGTAACGCTATTGATTACCCATAGGTCTTTAACTTTGCGCGAATCAGTCCTGTCCAATACAAAATATTTCGAGTTTGGCGACCAGAGCACATAAGCACCGCGGCGTTTTTTATTGTTCTTTTCGTTTTCCACATTGTTTTCGCCATCACCATCACTTCCATACGAATAGAATTTCACGCCATCTTTAGTTAACTGGTGCTCTACAATGGTACTGTCGTCTTCATTCTTAACTGCTTTTTTGTAATTGTCTTTATCCATCCAATACAGGTTGTAATTGCGGGAGAAGATAATAGCTGATGAATCGGGCGCAACTGATCCCCAAACCGGTTTTGGTTTAGGCTTACTGAAATTTGGCACTTCTGTTAACTTTGCAGAAGCCAGTTCATATTTAAAAGAAAATATTTTCTTCTGCATCGAATCTGCAGCTTTTTTATCTTTTCTATCTTTTTTTAACTCATCGACACTGCTTTTGATTTCGAAAGATATACTTTTTTCGTCGGCAGAAAATTTCAGGTTTTCGAGCGGTAAATGTTCAGCATCGAATGGATCACGTACAGCTAAGGTAATATCGGCTGCGATTTTGGCATTATCAAACATGAGTTTTTTGCTTTTGGTTGCAGGATCGACCAGATACCAGAATTTTCCGTTCGGACTTTCAAAAGTGTACCAAAAACGATTGCTCAGCTTTAGCCAATGTGGATCTACCGCGGTAGAATACACCATTTTCTTCAACTTATTTGGCGAAAAACGCGATGCAAGCTGGTAATTTGCCTTGGGTTGAGGCTGAATATTCTCAGTAATGGTAAATGTTTTGTTTTGTGCAGCTACAGTTAAAGATAAAAACTGCGCACCCAACAGGAGTTTATAAAGTTTATTCATTAAAGTTTGTTTGAGCCGCTAAATTATTTAATTAAAGGCTATTAATCAGGTTTTAATATGTAATAAATGCGATAGTTTGCATAATTTCTTAGCTCTTCAATTAATTACTAACACAATTTATTTTCTTAGTTAAATAATTAATGGTTTTTTTAGTTTTGTAGCTATATACCCTAATCATGAAATACAGCTTTTTAACCCTAATAACAGCCGGAGTAATCTTATTTGCCAGTTGCCAGTCTAAATCTCAACCAGAAAATCCTGCTACAACAGATTCTACCACACAAACAACCAAAACCGAAGGAAACCCAGCTACAGAAGTTGATGTTTCGAAGATAAAAGTTGCCGATGCGAAGACAATCCTAGCCCGGAAACAAGTGCCTATTTTATGTTATCACCAGGTGAGAAACTGGAAACCAACCGATGGAAAGGTAGGTAAAGATTATATTGTAGAAATCCAGAACTTTAAAGACCAGATGAAAATGCTGGCCGATAGCGGTTACCATAGCATTTTACCCGATCAGCTTTACGCTTACCTGAATACTGGTGCTGCCCTGCCAAGCAAACCTATCATGTTAACTTTTGATGATACGGACATGGACCAGTTTACCATTGTTCGCCCTACTTTGGATAAATTAGGCTTTAAAGCCGTTTATTTTATCATGACGGTTTCTATCGGCAGAAAAGGCAAGTTTGTAGATTACATGACAAAAGAACAGATTAAACAGCTTTCTGATGAAGGAAACATTATCGGCAGCCATACTTACGACCACAAAAACTTTAAAAAATATGCAGGTAAGGATTGGGAAGAGCAATTGGATAAACCCACTAAAAAACTCGAAGAAATTACCGGAAAAACCATGACTGAATTTGCTTATCCTTTTGGTTTATGGAACGCAGAAGGAATCCCTGAATTAAAAAAACGTGGTTTCAGAATGGCTTATCAACTATCAACCAAACGTGATGAAAAGGATCCATTGTTTACCATACGCAGGATAATCGCCAGCGGATACTGGTCGCCAAAAACATTAAGCAACAGCATTAAAAACAGCTTTTAAAAACTAATCCCGGCAAGTGTCGGGATTTTCTTTTTTAACGAAATCTCTTAAACATGAAAAAATCCGCATTATTGTTTTTATTGACTTTACAGTTGATCAAACTCCATGCTCAAACACCGCATTTAAGCGGAAAGGCAGAAATTGTAATGGCCACTGGCCAGATTACCTGCGATTTTGTACTCAGCAACATCCCTAACCTGGGAAAAGATTATCAGATCTTACTGAACAAAGGTTTCAACATTAAGGCCATAAAAGATTCGGCAAACCAGACACTAAAATATTCTGGATTTTATGGCGGTGCCATGCGAGGCGAAGGTTTAACCTATGCGCCTTTGTATAAAGACAGTACCCTGATAAACCCGGTTAAACTGCACATCACCTATACCGGAGCCTTCCCAATTTATACCGACACACTAAACTTTATCGATTTTAAGGGGCTGATCGCCTTTAACGGCAAAACCATGCGGGCTACCGATCAATCTAAATGGTACCCGATTATTTACGACATCAAAAACGACCGGCAGATTGAACAGATGACCTTCGATATCCAGTTACCAGTAAAGATGCCAAAATGATCTTTGTAAATGGCGATCAGCCTAAAGCAGGTCCGGTTGCGAATTTTAAGTCGGCCATCCCCATTGCACCCATGATTTTTGCAGGCGATTATGGTGTACAAAAAACCAATGGGGCGATATTTCTAAACACGCAGATGAACGATAAGCAGCTGAAAGTTTTTGAAGAAAATATTGCCGAAATGAAAGCTTATTATTTCAAGGTTTTAAAAATCCCATACAACACTAAAAATGTATTTATTGAACATGCACCGGTAGAAAAATTCAACAAAGGCAGAAGCTGGGGTTTTGTGGCTTTACCAACCATTGCTTTTGCAGGCATTAAACTGGGTGATATGATTGATGAGGAACATAGTAAACTTAAAGATTCTACCGATTATCCTTTTATTGCACATGAAATTGGCCATTATTATTTTGGTAATGTGTTACAGCCGAATTCAACTTTATTCTGGTTCTTTTTAGAGTCTACTGCCGAATATCTATCGGTTAAGGCGAGTGAAGAAAAATTCGGCAAAACTTTCGGCACCAAATATTTTGAAGACAGAGGAAAACAGTTAAAAAACTTTAAGGCCAAACCTTTAAATACCATTAAAGAAATTAATGAAATATCGGGTACCTACCGCTATTCCTATGGTCCTTTCCTACTCCGTGGTTTAGAACAGATGATCGGCGAGCAGCGCATGTTTAAGTTCCTTAACACCTGTTTAACCACTAAAAACGAATTAACGGATTATGATTTCTTCAGAAAAAATGCATTAAAATCGGGCGTCACGCAAAAAGAGTGGGATGCTTATGAAAAAACATATATCCTTTCTGAAAACGCTGTATCTTTGATCAAATAAATTTCAAAAAAAATTGAATAAACACTTAAAACCAGCTATCCATACTCTTTTATCGGTTCTATTTTTGGGGTCATTTTCATTGGCCTGTTCCGGCAACAAACAAAAAGAAAAAATTTCGGTAGCCGATACTACCGAAACGGTTCAGATCGATTCGGCCAATACCAAACCTGCGGATAACAAAACCATTCTGGCGCGCAGAGAAGTACCCGTACTTTGCTACCACCAGATCAGAAACAACATCGCCAGCGATAGTAAAAGGGCACACGACGATATTATAGCCCCCGATAAATTTAAGGAACATATGAAAATGCTGGCCGATAGCGGTTACCATTCCATTTTGCCCGATCAATTGTATAATTATCTGATTTATGGAGCCAAACTGCCAGAAAAGCCGATCATGATCACTTTCGACGATACCGACCAGGATCAATTTACCACAGGCAACGCTACCTTGAAAAAATATGGCTTTAAGGGGGTTTATTTTATCATGACTGTATCCATTGGTAGAAAAGGCAGAATTAATTACATGACAAAGGAGCAGATTAAACAATTATCCGACGAAGGCAATACGATTGCCAGTCATACCTATGACCATAAAAACTTTGCTCAGTTTACCGACGAAGACTGGACGACTCAAATTGATGTCCCAACCAAAAAACTCGAAGAAATTACCGGCAAAAAGGTAGAATATTTCGCCTATCCCTATGGCGTTTATAAAGCTTCGACTTTACACAAGCTAAAAGAACATGGCTTTAAGGCTGCCTTTATCCTGTCTACTGCAAGAGATGAGAACTACCCGCTATACACCATCAGAAGGATAATTGATCCGGGAAGATACACTGCAAAAAACTTATATTACAGCATCAATAAAAGTTTTAATAAAACAAAATCTAAGTAGAGGGGTTTAAATTTAAAGAGGTTAGAAAGTGGTTTAAGGGTTTGAAGGTTGAATATTGAAAGGTTAATTTATCATAAAATACAACATTCAAACTTTACAACTATAAACCAAATTAAAACACTAACAATACCACAATGAAATATCCTTTAATTTTTTGCCTTTTCGGAATAGCGATCATATCAGCCTGTAACAATCCTAAAAGCGGAGCCAATAATACTGAAAGTTCAGATAGCACAAAAAATGCGAAAGCGGAGCTTACCGAGACTTTTTATAAACGGTTAGAAGGTACCATTGCAGGTAAAAAGGTAGTGATGCACCTGCAAAAGGTTGATGATGATGTAAGTGGCACTTACTATTACGATGGTTCATGGCTCAACCTCTCAACCGATACCCTGATCGGCAGAGATAGTATTGTACTTACCGAATACAGTTTTTATGAATCGTATTTTACCCAGGATTTTAAATCACCACATTTAGCGCTAAAATGGAATGGCAATGGCTTTAATGGCAATTGGGAAAGTGGTGATAAAACCAAGAAATTCCCTATTGATTTAACAGAAAAATATCCTGACGGCAGTTATCCATTCAACGCAGGCATCTATAAAGATTCGATTAAAGCCTTTGCTAATCAGCCGAAATCGCCAGCGGCGGAAATTAGCTTTGAATATCTGGAAAGCAAAAACAAGGATGGATATGGCAACTGGCTCAATACCGAACTCAAAAAAATTTCTGGTGTTAAATCAATGGTCGACCGTTCGATGGGCTTCAAAAATATTGCTGATGCCTATTTTAAAGACTATAAAACACAGGTTACCGAGCAGTCAAAAACCAGTCGTGGCGAAGATTTTCAGGCCTGGATGAATTACACCAACAACAGTCAGCAATCGGTTAGCTATAATGATAATGGTTATGTCGTAATCGATTTTCTTGCTGATGCCTACACCGGTGGTGCCCATGGCAATTATAGCAGCACCATGTACTGCCTGGATGTGAAAAACAAAAAACAACTGGTGCTGAGCGATATCATTAAAATAGATTCGAATAGCTTACAAGGTATTTTAGAACGTAATGTTCGAAAAGAATACAACATTAAAGCTAAAGATGCTTTAAGTACCGTACTCTTTGATGATTTTATCAAACCAAACAATAATTTTTATTTCAATGCAAATGGTATCGCTTTTATGTATAACCCATACGAAGTAGCCAGTTATGCTCAAGGTCAGATTGTAGTTTTTGTTCCTTATGCGGATTTAAAAACGTTTTTAGTGCCGGCCTTTGCGCAAAGGATGGGGATTAAATAAATTCTTGGCTGGCAGTTATTACCAATGTAAACTATACACAGGGAATTGTTAACTGAAAACTTTACAATATCTCCTTCACGATATAATCCTTACCATTAAACTTAAAACTTTCATTTTTAGCTTTTCCGATCAAAAACCTGCCTATAGGTGAAGCCTGAGAAACAGCAAAGAATTTCTGTCCATCACTATTTAATTCACCTGCACTGATGCTGATGTAAAAATTACCTTCTGAAGTGAGTACCAAACTCCCGTTTTTAACTACCTTATCTGATTCTACATTTTCAATCTGCTGCAAGGCAATTTTCTGTTGACCAGCTTCATAAAGTAATTTACCGTTACGGTCCATTTCCTGCTGCATCATTTCGCGGGTAGTTTCATATTTATCGCCAGCACTGCTTTTTGTATCATCATTGGATGCCTGCCGGGCCTGTTGCAAAGAATATTCAATGTTTTCTATCCGGTTTTGGATAAAGGTTAAGCAAAGCTGATAAAGATTGGATTTTAATGCAGACATATAATAATGGATGATGTAAGACGGATAATGGGCATGGGTGATGTTAAATGGAATGCTATTTGCGCAATTCAAATGCCTGTTTTAAAATGGATTCGATTTTCTTTTTGGGGATATCTTCAAGATGGTTGATCAATAAAATTTTCATTCTGGCTCTTTTCTCCTGCAACAGATCTTCGTGTTCAATTTTATTTCCGTCAACCAAACCAATGTAAGGCTGATGGAGCTGTTTGTGCATCCAAATATAGCAGAACATTTTTCCTTTATAATAATAAAAAGGCATTCCATATTTCCAGTGCTCGGTAATACCGGCGTAAGCCATTAAAAGCAACCTCAAATATTGAAGACAGCTTTTAACCGGTTCATCTTTTTGCTCGAAATAATTATCCAGAGGACTTAACATAAATGGAAAATGGATGATGTATAGTCAATAGCTCATGGTTGATGGCAATTAAATAATCTCAGGCATGAAATTAATTAACCAGACTGACCATGAACTAATAACTATTGAACGAATGAACTAACCCTCTATCCACCTCACTTTTTCCACCATCGAAGTCCTATTGGGTTCCCAGGGTTTTTCGTTGTGATAGCCCATATAAAATAGGCCGATGCACTTTTCATTTTCTCCCAGACTTAAAAAATCACCCAGATCATCAATCAGTGGTGGCGAACTCCAATATGCACCAACTTGTAAACTTTCGGCAGTTAAAGCCATATTCTGAACGGCGCAGGATACGGCTGCCAATTCTTCCCACTCCGGTATTTTACCGCTCACCTGCATATTAATGGCAATAATACAATCGGCCTGGCTTGTTTTTTCGGCAAAGCTATCGTACTTTTTCTGTAAAAACTGTTGCGGACTAACCAATGCTTGATATAATTTACCTAACTCTTCGCCAAGTTTGGCTAAACCAGCTTTTCTGATGACCACAAAGCGCCATGGTTGCGTTAATTTATGTGTTGGTGCATAATTGGCAGTTTCTAAAATCTGGTTGATCACCTCAACCGGAATTTCCTTTTTGATATAACTGGCAGGGAAGATACTGCGCCGTTCCTTTATAACTTTTGTAACGATATCATATGTTGTACTCATTTGGTAAATATAAGGTAAAAGGCCCAAGGTAGAAGGTTAAAGGCTCTAATAGCATCAAGATTTGACCTTTTAATGTTCATTTTCCAGGCATCCGCCATTTAATACCTGCTACTCAATACTTGATACTAGCAACTTGCTACCCGATACTCACTACCTGCTACCTTACTTGCTACTTTAACTGCTTCCTGATCTGTTTTACCTTTGCAAAAAAAGCAATACTCTCCTTATCCACCAGAAAATCCATCGTTTGTAAAAGCTCTTCCCTGATCCAATCATGTTTGGCATTTAGATTGGCCAGGATATTCAAACAATGCGATTTTATGGCTACAGGAATCTGCTCATCAATCAACCAGGCAAAAACAACTTCTACCAAATGATCAGTATCGTAATCAGTAATAATCTGTTTAACCGATACCGATGCATTTTTCTTGGTCATAAATGCCAGGATTTTAACATAATGCCGCAGTGCCGATAAATTGCGTTGTTGAGGAAACTTTTCTAAAAAATAAAGTGCATCAGGTAAAAATCTTTCCTCATAACAAGAATATACATTTTCTAAAATCCATGCCGATCTGAAACCGATCTGTTCATCATGATGGAAACTTAAATCAATCAGATCTTTAACCGAAAAGGTTTCATCAGAGGCAACAGCTGCCAGTTTTTCTACTTTAGTTTTTTGAAGTGTGGTTTTAATAGTTTCGAGCAAGATATTGTGCATATGGCTAAAATAAATGTTTTGGCACAGATTTACAGATTATTTTGCCACAGAAAGCATAAGGTATAAAAAAACTAATCCATCTTTATGGAGCAAGCATGATTAGCTTTCGGTTTCAAACCATTGGCCAAAAGCTTCTTCCTTTGTTAAATAAACCTGGTAGTAGCGAACACGGAGTGCAACGGAGTAAAGCGGATAACGGGACTGCAACTCCCCCACAAAAAACAGAACCCGCCATTTCCCCTCCTCAACCGTTCAACCTTTCAACTTCAACAATCAAATACCTTTCTACCCTCAACCTTTTTGCCTATCTTTGCGCCTTATTTCAATTAAGCATGATTTCAGTTTCTAATTTATCATTACGGTACGGCAAGCGCACACTATTTGAAGATGTTAACCTAAAATTTACCCAGGGCAACTGCTATGGTGTAATTGGGGCTAATGGTGCGGGTAAATCTACTTTTCTAAAAATTTTATCGGGAGAAGTTAACCAAACTTCTGGTAGCGTGGCTTTTACTCCAGGCGAAAGAATGGCAGTTCTAAAACAGAACCACTACGAATTTGATGAGTTTTCGGTATTAGAAACCGTAATGATCGGCCATAAAGAACTTTATGCCATCATGAAAGAGAAAGATGCCATTTATATGAAAGAGGATTTTACCGAGAAAGATGGCGAACGTGCCGGAGAACTGGAAAATCTTTTTGCCGAAATGGATGGATGGAACATGGAAAGTAATGCTGCAACCATGTTAAGTAACCTTGGCATTACCGAAGATAACCACTATAAATTACTAAAGGAACTTGATAATACGCAAAAGGTACGTGTGTTATTGGCACAGGCCTTATTTGGTAATCCAGACATTTTATTACTGGATGAGCCTACCAACGATTTGGACATTGAAACTATTGCCTGGTTAGAAAACTTCTTGGCCGATTACCAGAATATTGTATTGGTGGTATCTCACGATAGGCACTTTTTAGATGCAGTTTGTACTCACATTGTGGATATCGATTTCGCTAAAATGAGTATTTATACCGGTAACTATACTTTCTGGTACGAATCTAGTCAGCTGGCTTTAAAACAGCGTAGCGACCAGAACAAGAAAATGGAAGATAAGGTGAAGGAGCTTCAGGAATTTATCCGCAGGTTTAGTGCGAATGCATCTAAATCGAAGCAGGCTACCTCACGTAAGAAAGCTTTAGATAAGATCGATATTACCGAAATTAAGGCATCAAGTAGAAAATACCCTGCTATCATTTTCAATAACACAGGCCGCGAGGCTGGTGACCAGATTTTACAGGTAGAAAATTTGGGTAAAAATGGAAATGAAGGCATTTTGTTCGACAAAGTTACTTTTATGGTAAACAAAGGCGATAAAATTGCAGTACTATCTCAAAACAGTTTGGCTACCGCAGCATTTTATGATGTATTAACAGGGAGAGATACCGATCATAGAGGTGAATTTAAATGGGGTGTTACCATCAGCACCGCCGATATTCCGAACGATAATTCTGAATATTTCGCTGGGAAGGATGAAAACCTGGTTGACTGGTTACGCGAATATTCTGGCACCGAAGCCGACGAGCAGTTTGTACGCAGTTTCCTCGGCCGTATGTTATTCTCAGGCGAAGAAGTGCTTAAAAACGTAAAAGTACTCTCAGGGGGCGAGAAAATGCGCTGTATGTTTTCCAGGATGATGTTACAACAAGCCAACTTATTGATGTTTGATGAACCTACCAATCACCTGGATTTGGAATCAATTGAAGCGTTAAACAATGGCATGAAAGATTTTAAAGGAGCAATTTTGTTTACCTCACGAGATCACCAGTTGACAGAAACCGTTGCTAACCGCATTATCGAGATTACGCCAAAAGGCACTATTGATAAGCTAATGACTTATGATGAATACATTAACAGCAGTGATGTTGCGAAATTAAGAGAAGAAATGTACGCTTAATTCTTCAATTAAAATACCGTTTTAAAAGCCATATGCCATGCATGTGGCTTTTTTTTATAAAATAATTTAGAGCAACTGTAGCGTTCTTATTCAGTTAATCGTTTACAAAGAAAAAAGCGTTAATGGCCATTAACCAATTTTGTTAATAAAAATTGATTTAAAACATTAAAATGAAAACGAATTTGAAAAATTTTAGCACAACGACAAAAATTATACTCTCTCTCTTAGCGATCACTTTAACCATAACTGCTTGTAAAAAAGACTTTAACGATGATCCGATCGAAGCTGCAGGTATTGGTTTTATACATGCATCACCGGGAACAGCTGCTTTAGATTTTATCTTGGATAACCAAAAAATAAACAGCTTTACCTATACTAAAGATTTAGGGTATTATGCTGCTTATCCTGGAACAAGGTTGGTAGGCGTAGCTAAAAAAGATTCTTTAAAGTATTTAACAACGGCTACCGCTACATTAAAATCAGGATCATTCTATTCGGTTTTCGTCGTAGATACTTTAAAATCTACAAAACTTTTAATTCTTGAAGATGATTTAAAAGCGCCTGAAACCGATAAAGCAAAAGTTCGTTTCGTAAACTTAAGCCCAGGTTCTTCGCCATTTGATTTAACTGTTTCAGGCACGGATGCACCATTGTTTACAGCAAAAGCATTTAAAGAGTTTACCACTTTTAGTAACATTACTCCAAATGATGCTTATACTTTCCAGTTAAAACAAGGTGGTGACGTTAAAGCAACCTTACCAGCCGTTAAAATCGAAAAAGGAAAAATTTATACCATTTGGGCTAAAGGCTTATCAAGCAAAACCGATAGCACCGGAGTTGGCTTATCAGTGATGACAAACAAATAAAATATTTCACTCTACCTGTGAAAACAAAAATGACACCACTCAAAAAAACTGAGTGGTGTTATTTTCTTAAATTTGTAAGCAAATTAATCATGATAAACCTTTAATAAATAGTCCTTTACGGGAGTGATAAAAAAAATACTCAGTTTTGAGGAAATTTTAAAAGGCTGTGTAAAAAACGACAATAGCTGTAAAAAAATTATTTATAAATTATTTTATGGCTATTTAATGGGCATTATTTTAAGGTACACAAAGAATCCTTCTGATAGTGAAGAGCTTGTAAATGACACTTTTATCAAGATTTTCAAACATGTT
>Ga0163161_10000473_pt1 | contig 33365 bp, 76 predicted proteins | sample S45metaG_FD_129847 | JGI IMG/M metagenome (GOLD analysis project Ga0163161, IMG submission 129847) | Switchgrass rhizosphere microbial communities from Kellogg Biological Station, Michigan, USA - S4-5 metaG | ecosystem: Host-associated > Plants > Roots > Rhizosphere > Soil | place: USA... | reverse complement strand
TATCCTGCTGAATAGGTAAAGTCATGAGTACCAACTCTAATTTGTATAAAAAGCTTCTTGGGGTTGGTCTTTCATCAGCACTGGCACTTTCGGGTGCTTATCTGGTTATTCCACAAGAAGGCTCTGTAAAGAAGGCAGAAACTCATGTTGCTTATCTAGATGCTGTAGGAATTCCAACTCTTTGTTATGGGCAAACTGGACCATCTATTAAGCTTGGACGTACAGCCACTGAAACAGAATGTCTTGAGATGTTATCGGAAGAGCTTGTTAAGGTTGATAAACAGTTAGATAAAACATTCAAAGTTAAATACCAGAATGATTACCAACATGCTGCTATGGTAAGTTTCGCTTATAACGTAGGTATTGCTAATGTCCAAACATCTACTTTAGCTTCTCTGTTTAATCAAGGTAAGTACCAACAAGCTTGTAATCAACTAAGCAAATGGGTTTACGCAAAAAAGAAATTGCTCAAAGGCTTAGTGACAAGACGTGAAGTAGAGCGCCAATGGTGCCTTGGTAATCCACCTAAAGATGTAAAGGATATTTATGAAAATAATCAGTGATTGGCGTAAGCACCTTCGTTCATACTCTGCCTTGAGTTTGATTGCTAACCTTCTAATCTCATTGTCTTATGGTATCAGTGTTGTGCTTGGAATGGGTCTTGTCTCCTTGAGCCCTTTCTATATCATCCTTGCCATGACAGTTGTAGCTGGTCTTGGATTCTTGGGCAAGTTCATTTCCCAATTTGAAGACGACATTCAGGAAGAACATCAGAATGAATAATATCCTTATTGGTGCTCTTCTATTCTTCATCTGCTCTACAGGGATATTTGGCTACGTTAGCTATGACTTAAGTGAGCAAAAAGGTATGGCTGTACAAGCACTCCAAGAAGCTCAGGATCGTCTTTTAGAGAGTGAAAAGTCCCTTAAGTTACAGCTTAAATCCTGTGAAATAAGTGATTCTGTTACGTCTGAATACCAATCTGATAAACAAGCTCAGCAAGACAAAGTAACCACCACTATTTCTAAGGTTGATTCCCTTCCTAAGAAAACTACACAACAGGTAAACCAAGATGCAGAGATTGATATTGATTCTAAGTTGCCTGCTGATCTTAAGCGCGTGCTCTCCGAGAGTTGTCTACCAAACGAAGGAGATGCCTGTGATGCTCCCTGACAGTTTGTTGCAAGATCCTTGTGGTGCGATTAAAGCAGGCGACACTGTACGTTCTTTGGCTAAAGGCTATGTAAAGAATACAGGTTGTGTATTTGATTACAAACTTCTTCTTGAGAAACAACGTAAGTGGAAAGCCGAGCAACAGGAGTTATTCAAAGATGTCAAATGATTTGGGTAACAATAGAATCAATAATTTGTTTGAACGCCTAGCAATTGCACTTCTAGGTATTCTATTTACAATCTTGTTCACTGCATACCAATACCAACGAACAGACTTTAAAGCTCTTGAAGAAAAAGTGTTGGTTGTACAGATCAACAAAGTAAACAAAGAAGATTTAAAGGATGTTGAAAGTCGATTGAACACTAAAATGGATGCAATGTCCAGCAGCCTCAGTCAAGAGGTTAGGAATATTAAGTCAGACATTTTAGATAGAATCAATGACATAGCCGCTAAGAACAAAAAGTGAGGCGACAATGGTATGGGTGATCATCGAAAGGATTGTACATTTATTGACATTGATGTTATTGATCTTAATGATCTCCATCGTGATGACAAATAATAAAGCTTCTGAGGATATTGGCAACTTCGGGCTGAAAATTGACCAAGTGAAGCAAGAGTTCCTTGTTGTGATTGGTAAGAATATGGACTACGTAGATAAACGCGTTAATGGTATCTCTGAGTCACAAGATCGTTACCAAGTGGGGATGGACCAAAGAGTTTATATTGTAGAGATGCAATTGAAAGCTCTGCAAGCTGATAAAAAGAATAATCAGAAGATTATAAATAACAACAACTCTAACGCTGTTATTTATCAGAAAGAATAACAATAACAAGCCAGTAGGCACATTAAGGTGAACGCCATTTTACCTTTCTCAGAAAACCTAAAAGCCTCGCTCTCCGTCATTGGGAAGCGAGGCTTTCTTTTGTCTACGATTTAGTCAGAACTGTAAGACGAACTACTATCTGAGCTACCCGAGTCATAGCTGCTATAGGAAGAGCTTGAATCACTGCTGTAACGGGAACTAGATGAGTCATCATAACTAGAATAAGAACTAGAAGAGGATTCATTAGAGTAGCTCTGTGTTGGTTCTGGGATATTTACGGCCTCACTTCGTCCTGTGTGCTGACTGACAGGAGTTGAATCGGCAAGTGAGTCCAATACCAAATAAGTCAATGCTAAATCCTGAAAGCTTGTATCGACATGCCGTGTTGGTCCATAAGTTTGTGTGGTTACAGGAGCTGTATGAGGATAAGACTTAGTTTGGCCACTCTTACCAACACGTTGCTTCTGAGGCAACTTAATTACAGGCTCCTCACGATCTACCACAGCCATCGGTTTTACTTTCTTGAACCAAGATTTAATTGTGTTCCACATATTATTTACCTACCGAGAGAAATGGGGTTGCATTACCCGGAACTACAGTTGTTGGTAGTACACCGTTCCAACGTTCAGCACGAGTGAGTTCAATCAGGTTACTATTACTAGACAGAGCCTCAGAGCGTTTCTTGATTGCACCAGCCTCTGCTTCACCCTTCAACGTAATACTAAGTGCTTCTGCCTTAGCTTGGGCAAGTTGACTGTCGGCACGAGCTTGAGCTTGGGTTACTGCAATTTGAGCACTTACAATTTCTTTATCAAGATTCTGTTTCTGTGTTTGAACCTCCACCTCAGCCTTCATACGAGCTTCCACAGATTTCTCATAAGCATCAGAGAAATCAATATTTTCAAGTTGAACACTATCAATCACTACTGGACCTTTGATACTGTTCTTAACGCCGTTGGATACATCAGTCACGAACTTAGCTCGATCTTGTACAGCACTAATTGCCGTATACTTACCAAATGTATTCTCCACTTGGTTGGGTACTTGACGATTAATCAAGCGCTCTACCATCCGATCAATGTCACCAAAGTTGGTGTATACATTCAATACTTCAGACGGTGGTACATGGAACGTAACACTTGCACGGATTCCTGCTGGTTGTTGGTCGCGGCTGTAGGCTTGTAGTTTGTCATACTTTACAGTGAATGTTTGAACGCTAATCTTAGTTACAGATTCAATGAAAGGGATCTTAAAACCAAGCCCCGGTTCAGCCAAACCTGTCACCTTACCGTTACGCAACTGAACACCTCGTTCCCCTTCTCCAATTGTGTAGAAACTACCAAGTGCCACACTCAACAACAGAATAGCAATGAATCCACCGATCACGGACATTACGATACTTTTAGTTTGCATTTATTTCTCCTAAGTTTTAGTTTGTTTACTGCGTTTATTGTACACCATTATATGGCTTGTGTACAGTTGTACTCATCAGAAAACTATTACCCCGTTGACTGACAACCTTTAACTCGTGCTCCTGTTCTTCTTTAGTCATTGGTGACTGCTTACCTTTATACAGACAAACACCGCCAATTGCAACCGCTAATATTGCCCAAATAATCATTACTCAGTCCTCTTCGACAACGATTCAAAAGTTCTTTTCTCAACTTTCTTCTCTACTGCTGGTACTTGCAAACTTTCTTTCTGTTTGATTACCTGTGAATTTAGATACACATACCCACCGACTAGAACCGCAACCAAGATTGCAAGCGTAGCCACAATATCTTCATAACCTTTCATTTATCACTCCCAAGGATAATTCGATCCTTATCCCCATTAATATGATTTTTAAAATAATCTTTCTGGTAAATTGTGAAGCTACTGCCGTCCGACCAAACTTCTAGAACGAAGCTGTGAGAATTGTTTGTGTATTTCTCAAGAGCTTTGCACAGTTTTACGCCTTGTTTAATAGTCAGACCTTGGATGTTCGTTTGCTTATGTCCGTTGTAATCATTTTGAATGTTTAGAAGTAATTTACAGATGTTCATTTATACCCTCCAAAGAAAAAGACCACAAGCTTTCGCCTATGGTCTGTAGTTTAGGCTTCTTTCAAAGCTATGTCAAAGTTTATTTTACAAATCATCCCAACCATCGACAGACTCTGATGTGTCATATGATGTGATTGCGGAGGACTCAAAAAAGTTACCTCGTGTGGCACCTTGCTTTGAAGCATTCTCAATATGTTTGTAAGGATTATCAACACCTTCATAAACCTCTGGAATACCCAACCGCCCAAGACGATCATTGCACAACCACTTCACATACTGTTCAGATGACTTCTTAGAGATACCAAGAATCTTATCTCCGTAGACATCGTGACACCATTCAATCTCTTGTTCAACAGCCTGTTTGAACATGTCAATAATACGTTCCTTGTATTGCTCAACACCCAACTCTTTCAAGATATTAATAAAAATACCCATATGAGTTAGTTCATCCGTCTGGATATAAGTGATTTCCTTGTCTGTCTGTACAAGCTTCTTACGGTGTGCAAGTTGATGGAAGTAACCAAATCCTTGATAAAAATACAAACCCTCAAGAATAAAGTTAGCAATCACTACATCAATGAATGAACCTTTATCTTTGTTGTCTACAAACTTCTGTGCAATATCCGAGATAAACTTGATGCGTTTACGTAACGGTTCATGAGTACGCCACATATTGTAAATCTCATCACGCTTCATACTCGGATACAGAGCTTCCAAAATATATTGATAAGTTTCACTGTGGATTACTTCTTGGAAAGCCTGTACAGCAAGAAGGTTCTTAACGCCCGGACAAGTAATAAACTCCGCAATATTAGGAAGATTGTTTACCTGAAAAGAATCAAGAAAGATTAAGAAAGAAAGTGTCTTACGAACAGCTTCCTCCTCTTGTTCATCTAGCTCAGATAGCGTAATACGATCTTCAACAAGGCTGACTTTCTGTGGAACCCAGAAGTTGCCAACCATTGTACGATACAGAGGATTAACCCATGAATACCGAATGTTATTGAGGTTAGCAATACCAGTGGGATTACCACCTAGAATTACTTGGTCCTCGTAGCTGTCACCGCCATTCTCATTGAACAGCGGGGTAGCTTGTAGCTTCATTCATTTCTCCTTAAAATTCATCCAGCGCAGCCCACACAATCTACTGCATCTTTAATTAGTCGCTCACCTTGCTTCACGGTGCGGATGTAGTATACAGCTTTGTTTTTGTTCATCCAAGCACTTTCATGTGTATCCCACAACCACTTAGCACTGAAGCCGGATTGATTCTTATCCATGACATACTCTGCTGAGATTCCTGTGTCAATCCATTTCTGCATTGCACCCACTACTCTGGTCAAATCCCAAGGCTTGAATTTGGTAATATCACGAGCGTAGCTTAGAGGATTCTCTTTCAAGTACATCGATGTTACAGGATTCAAACCATCTCGGTTATCCTCATAAAAGAACGCACTATACACAGGCATCATACTAGCAGCAGCGTCCATGAAGATTGAAGTACTTGTGTTAGGAGCTGGGCTTGTCAGTTGACTGTTCCGAATACCAAACAAATCAATTTGATTCTGTTGCTCTGCCCAATCATAACGACCACTGGTATTACTAATGAATGTTGATACCCGATTACCATTACTCCACTCACTACCTTCAAAAGCCGGATAAGAACCACGTTCTTTAGCGAGTTTTACACTCTCTGAGACGCATCCGTACTCAATAGACTCTGCCACCAAGCTTGCAAATTCAACGTCTAGAAACCCCTTATTTTCCCGAGCAATAAGGTCAGCATACCCCTGAATCCCAACACCAATTGTACGAAGAAGATTGTTATGCGTTTCGCTCTCTTCTGTTGGTGCTTTAGTTAGTGCAATACCATTATCAAGAATGCGTGTAGTCAGTGCTGCATAGTCTACAAGCTCTTCTAGCTTAATACGTCCAACAACCAAACTAGCCAAGTTGCATGTATGACTCAGTTTGTCAGGAATCACAACACTAAACGATTCAGTGCAAAGGTTTACACAAGGAATATCACCAATGTGTTTGTTAGGATTATGCTTGTTGATTTCATCCAAGAAAGCAACGTAAGGCATACCCGTCTCAAACTGTACTCGCAAGACTTTCTTCCACAGTTCTTTTGCATTGTGTTTACGAACTGTTTTAAGTTTTCCTTGATCTGCTGCAATTACACAAGTGTTATAAGCTTGGTTAAACTCTTCACCAAACACGGAGAACAATTGAATACCAAGTTTCTCTTCTACCTCATAAGGACAGAATGTATACCAGTCTTTGGTAGAATCATTCTTAGTTTCCATGAACAAATCATAAACACCAACCTGAGTCTTGATATCGTGTGCTTTAAGCCGCTGATCCCCAGCTTCTGTTTGCACATCAAGGTAAACATCAACATCCCCGTGCCAGATTGGAACGTGTACAGTAAATGCGCCAGCTCGTTTACCACCTTGGTTAACACTTACTGCTGTATCATTAAACAGTTTTACCCATCCAATAATACCACCACTTCCCCCCTCTTGCCCCATCAACTTACTACCACGGCAACGTACACGGGCAAGGTCAACACCAAGACCCCCACCGTTCTTACTTACCAATGCAGCATTCTTCAGGTTGTCATAGATAGAGTGGATATTATCATCTACAGAAATAATGAAGCAGCTACTAATATTACCAGCGTTACGAAGGTTACTAAGCCAAGGTGTTGCAAGGCTGACCTTACGTTCACTCAAAGCATCATATACTTTCTTTGCAAATTCTACTTTATTAGTTTCTTCGGGTCCAGCAATAATCATTGCATTGCCCATAAACATATGCTGAATACATTCATTCGGCAAGAGATACTTACTCTTAGCTGTTAATACAGAAGCAATAGAATGATCTAGATCCCGCTCTTGTACAATGTACTCCCCAAGTTCTTCAATATCTTCATCAGAGTATTGTTGGAACATTTCATGAGTCCAGTAGCCAAGAACTTCTTGTTCTTTAACAAATTCAAGGAATGGAACTTCATAAGTTCGTGTCTCGGCCCAACGATTCATTGTCTCCAAACGACCAGCAACAAATACCCAATCGGGTTCTTGCGGTGTTGCTAGTGTCTTAGCATTATCAATGATGTTGGCTTGTAACTGCTTAGTACTAATTCCGTCAAAGAGGAACTCATCAAACTTAGACTCAAGGGCTAGAGGATTAACCTCCAAACCCTCACAAGCCCAGTGTACTACTTGTTTAATCTTTTCTACGTTGAAGCATTCCAAACTACCATCACGTTTACTAATCTTCAAAACTCACCCCTTAATTAGCATGTCGTTCAAGCTCAGACACAATGTGTGCCGTATTGCTATAATTCTTACCCATATTCATCAACTGAACCCGCAGGTCTAGATCACAATTAGCCACGATGTTCTCCCAACTACTTGCCCCTGACTTTAACCAAGTTTGATCGGAGCGTTCAATTCCTACAAACCGCTCACAACTTACAATATTACCACGCAAGTTACGATGTTTGGAATACTCAAGTGTGTAGGGTTCTTCTGTGTCAATACCATTTTCAAAAAGAATCTTTTCAAGGGCTGCTTTATCATCACTACCAAAAGCTGCTTTGAAGTTATCAATCAGAAGCAAATCACTAATGCTCAACACGTGTCCAATACCGCTCATACTTCTTCTCCATCAAATGCATCATAAGCTTCACGAGGACTATAGCTGTCAAGATAGTAATCCAAAAACTCTTTACTATTTTCCATAAAGACCAGAAAGCTATCTTCTTTGTTCAACAAGAAACTTCGCACTTTAATAATGTTCAGAAGATCATTGATCCAAGCTGCAATTGCGTAATCTGATTGTTCTTTAAATTTCATTTTATTTCTCCAATAGTTCTTTTTCAATTCCAAACTCAAGCGCTTTGCGATACTGAATAAATCCTTCTTTGTGGAAGTTACCGCTCAAACTCTTACAGCTTCCACGTTCAAACATCACTTGGTGTTCCGTTGGGCTGAAATGTGGAGGATTTTCAGGATACAAACCTTCACTTGGTAGGTTTAGCATATCATAAATCTTCTTAGCTTTCTCTAAAGAATCATCTAGTTTTCGATAACTTACTTGTCCTGCACAAGATGCAGAAATCATAACAGCCTGTTCTACATCAATACCACAACCTTTCAGATAATAACCATCACCAAAATAAGGCATGTGCCAATCGCCATCTGAAAGTTCAGCTGAACTGCTGTTGATAATTGCTTGCCCAATCTCATATGCCAATGCTTTAATTTCAGGCTGTGCGTCTTTGTGTAGTCGTAACTTTAGGAACGCTTGCCAGTCATCAATTGTAGCAGTAGCGACACCTTTAGTCCACATAAAAGGTTCAAGAATACGGTTTACAATCTGTTTGTGTAGGCCCATATCTGCAAAGATTTCAGCCCTTCGGGCCGCTTCTTTCGCTGTCTTAATCCAACATTCTTTACTTGCCTGAAGCATGCCCTCTGAAACTTGTTCATTAGCAACCATACCCGGCTCATTCTTACCCCAATGTACTGGCATTGCTGGGTTATACATTACTTGTTCAATCATCTGTTTTACTGGTACAGCACGCGATGATTGGAAGTTACGACTAACACTTCGATGGGTGTTGAACTCAGGAAGAACAAAACGATGAAGTTCAATCTCAAGAGAAATCAACCGATCATGCCTAAACTTGCTGTCTGCAATTACTTTTGCACTTACACTCATTCTCCCTCTCCCTTAAGCCACTCTTTAATCTCTTCTTCACAACCATCAAAGTACACCCAAAAAAGTCCTGTTGCAATCATTTTCTCATAGTCTTCTTTTGATTTGATTACATCTCTCCATGACAACTTTGGTCGTTGTGTTGGTACGTGTGCGGTTATCATCGTACTTCCTTTGGGATAAAACTATCCAGTTCTACAGCGACAAATCCTACAGGTTTAGCAATCTTTCCGTCTGGGCGACGGCAAGTGTAGAAAGAAATATTATTCAGTACAGAAGTTTCAATATAATATTCTACATCATCACGTTCTTCAAGCTTCTCTTTAGCTTCACAAGCTTCATAGAAAGAGTTGAAAATCTTATTCTTATTGTTGTCAATGATTTGTTGGATACCACCTTCAACATCAAAGCCAGCTTTCTCAAGCATATCAAATAGCTTGGAAAGAATCACGAATGTGTCAACTGCTCCATCAAGCGTGGCTCGCATATCACCATGAAGGATTCCCTCTAGAGTTTCTTCAGCTTCTTCTACGAGAAGTCGAGATTGGAGTTCTACTGCTTTGTTCCACTCAAATGTATCAAATGTGTGATCTTTTACTGCCGCTTTAGTGTTCCAATCAATAATTTGATTGTAAAAATCATTCAGGTTTTTCATTTTACTCCTTAGTGTAGCCATAATATTTAAGTTCAGCTTCTTCTCTTACTTTACAAGCTTCTTCAAAATTTCCATACAACCCAATTCTCAAAGAGTTCCCATCAACTCCAATCTGAACTTCCCACAGTCCTCGTTCTTCAATCCAGTATACACCAGTTCGACCAGAAGTGTTATTTGTATTTTTACGACGATTGTAACTTTGTTCAGACTTGCTGACCCAGCGACAATTTTCTTTATAGTAATCGTCATTCGAGTTGATCCGGTCTAGAGTAAATCCTTCAGGTCTTGGCGCCATATCCTCAAAGAAGTTTTTAAATCCCTGTTGGTTAGGTTCCATCCATCTCTCTCGAACGGTGATACCACGTCCACCATAGTAGGCGTATCTTTCAGGGTCTGCTTCAGAAAAGCACCTTCCGATCATACCTTCATAAACAGTTCTCATTGATTTATAATGATCATCTGTTCTTCGACTTTCATACCTACAGGTTTTGCACATTTGATCGGGACGACGAGTCAAATTGTTCTGAAGAACGATAACCTCTTTTCCACATTTACAAGTACATAACCAAGACCTAGATCCTTTTGCAGTCTTCTCAGTCTCTCGGACGACGGTATAATGTCCAAAGGTTTGTCCTGTCAAATCCCTCCTATACAAATTCTTACTTTTTAATGGCCTACCCACAACTAGAACCCCCTTAGTACATATATTCTAGATGAAAATCATCTACGTCAAAACTAGTCCAATCTTCAATCGTATAATTCACACGACAATCTGTGTTTTGGTCATATCTGGTCTTGTAGATAATTCGTTTATTAACCTCAAAACCTTTTAGATTATCAAGACGATCATCGATCAACCCTACGACTTTATCAGTGTTTAGTAGCCACTTTTCTTCGGTAGAAACGTACCCTGTAAGGAAATTGTAGTGTTCCTTCAACCAACTCTTTTTATTCTTGGAACTGTAACCACACTTCTCAGCACTTAGGAATACAATCTGGAAATACTGACTAAGAGCTTTGAGTTTTTCAATAGAACCCTCAATTGGTTTCATGTCAAAATAATCAAGATCTTTCCAGAATGAATAAGCATTCTCTACGTGTGGGTAGTAGGAACCAAAGTTGTAGTTGGTCATAGCACATTTTACGTATCCGTGTTTCTCTCCAAGATACTCTCGCCAGTGTACGTCTGAAGGAGCTACAACCAGATCAACATCAACCAAAAGGATTTTCATTTAATCTTCCCTGTCAATACAAGTTCAAGCTCTGCAAGAATGTTAAATGCAGCATGTGCCAAATGAACAATATTACTCTCTTCATCAGTCCTGTCAATAGCTGGAACACCCTGAGCTTTCTGAATAAATCCTTTCACCCGATGACGACTAGCGGCGGCAGAGAACTCAGTTTCAGCATTTGGAAGATTCTTGAAGTCATTAGGTTTGTAACCCTTATTCTCTTCAGCCCAACCCATTACCTTTGCAATCTCTAGGATAGCATTAGGGAAACCTTCATCAAACAGTTGCATCTTCACCTTGCCAACCTTACGTTCTTCTAGAACTGGTCGGGCAATTGTCCCTGTTGTCACAACTTCAGGCGGGAAAGAGTACATAATATCAAAAAAGGTTTCGTACATTCTCAGTGAGATAACATTGTTGTCGCTATCTACTAGTTTAGTGATATAACTAGAACCGTCCCAGTATCCGTTGTTAGCTTCTATTTCAAGAACTTCATACTTCTTATCATAGAAGAGCTTACTGAATTTACGTTCACTTTTCTTTAGTGAAACTATATCACCAACTTTAACCAACCTTTTATTTTCCAGACCCATCGTTATTCATCTCCTTAAGCCTTTTAATTTGTTCGATCATATCTGTCTGTTGTTGACGTAGAGTATGAACGAGATTCCTCATACTGTCAAGCTCATCCTCTAAAGTTTTCACTCGTTCATACAATCGAAAATCCATACTATTTCTCCGAATTAATCCAGCGCCCATTCGAATCAAGACGCATCGGCTCCAACACAGGCATAGAGTCGATAATCAACCCTGTCCCAATAATCGGCCTTTTAATATTCACATTGTTGTAATTGAATGCAAGTTTATCATCATCAATCAGACAACCACACTGCATGCCCCAATAAAGCCCTGTACTGTTACCCCAGTAATCAATCTTAAATGTCTCATGATAGTGGCCCTGCAATGCATTCATGCCCATCTGTTGACTAAGCTGAATAATATTACTTGTTTTACCATGATGCATGTAGCACTTCTGTCCATTAGGCAGATCTACCGTAAGATCAAAGCTCCACTTCCAACCACTATCTACGCCCAATACTTCATTATACGATTTTATGTAGTGCTTTGGAATACCAAATACTTTAGCCTTACGCCACACCAGACTACCATGATTACTTTCAAGGATATCCATCTTTGGAAAGATCTTAAATAATTCAGCAATCACAGGCAAAGCTTGACGAATCTCATCACCAGCACTTGGCAAGTCTGGATCACTATCATGGAAGCTCAAGGCGTGACCATCCACCTCATCACCCAAACAAATTACTCGTGTTGGATTATATTTTTCTTTCAAGTGCTTCAAGAAAGCAATAGCGTCTTGGTGGTGGTAAGGAATATGCAAATCACTAATCAACAAGATTCGACTGTTGTCATGTTCAACTTTATCATTCTTTCGTACAGAATAAGTTTCTGAAGAACGACGGTTATCTACAACAACTTGACTGAACTCTTTACGAAGATAATCAGAAACTGTTGAGCGTGGTTTATCCAACAACTCAGAAATCTTCCTCCAACTCTTACCTGTCTTTGCTAGTTCAATTGCTTGTTGTTTCCATTCTACTTCACTCAACTTTCTTCTCCTTACGTTCTTTAAATGTATGATGCAAACTAGCAATCAAATGATAAAATCCGATAAACCCGCAAAGAATTACAACAAATGTACTCGTCGGAGGAACAGTTCCAAATAGAATCCACAGAAGTGCTAGGATTTCATGTTGCCGTGATTCTTTCATTTAAATTTCACCCCTCAACTTAAGCACCAACTCATACAAATCATTATTAACCTTCAACACAGCATCAAGCGTCTCCTGTTTTTGGAATACTGACATAGTAACGAATCCGTCCGAAATGATTTGATTTCTCTCTTTCCAGAATTCCAACAAAGTCTGATCTGGCTTAATAGTTACAGCCTTCTTCGGAAACATCTCTATAACTTCTGACATATTAATCTCCTGATTAAATTCCAAGAATAGAACACCAGATGTGAAAGTATATAGCAAATTCAATTAGGTTTGCTGTGAGAGTTGTTGTCCAATAGTTCATACTATTCTCCCCAATTAGTTGGATTTTCATCATCAAAGTTATCAGGTAAGGCGTAGTCTCGTTCAAGTTCGGGCTTGTTCAGCAACTCAAGCACTTTGTCAAGTTTCATTTCAAGAATAGCGATCTTGATACTAAGTTCACTAAAGATTTCTTGTTTAGTCATTTCAACATCTCCTCAGTTATTTGTTGTCGCCTTAGTTTAGCATTACCTAGTGGCGTGATGCCTTTATCCAAAAGCCATTGTTTATCTTGTTTATTCTTACATATTTCAATTACAGCTTTCTCTACTCTTGCTGTCTCGAAATCTACTCCCGTTCTTTCTTGTAAATTTTTAATCTTGTGACACGGCAGACAGACGAATTGTAAATCACTTTCTTGAACAAGTACAATACTTTCCATAAAAGATTGTAAATCAGAAAGCTCTCTCAAACTGTTCTGTCCTTCACGGTGATCAACGTTAAGCTGATTACTTGGAAATTCACCTCCACACAGGTTGCAAGTACCTCCCCAAACTTCTTTCACTTTACCTTTGGGATTAGGATTCTTAATCTTACGTCTGTATTTCTTAATAAACTCAAGTTTGATCGGTGAACGATTCCACAGAGCACGCCTGATACCGCCACGCAGAAAACTAAGGAATGAGCTTTTAGTAGGCCAGATGTTTGGATAATTTAGCCAAGGCTCTTTCATTCACTAAACTCAGGCTCAAAAGCTGAAGTAAGGTAACGAGTTTCATAATGCTCGGGGGTAATAACTTCAGGAACAAGCTCTTGGTACTCTTGCAGCTTCTCGTAAGTTGTGCTATCCCACTCTGTACCCCAAGAATCATCCCAAGTACCGTTACGTGTAATCAACACACCAAGGAAGTCACTTGCATCAACGTCATCTTCAGCCAAGGCTTCAATGTCTTCTTGAGTGATTGTGTGAGAAACAGTGCAGTAGAAAGAAGAGTATTTACGGTGCTCCTTCTCAAATTCACCAACATCTGATACGTATTCCAACAGATAATCTTCAGTAATCTTTTTCATTTCAGAGTCTCCAACTTAGTTATTCGATTCCTAGTTTTTTAAGTACATCGTAAGCACTTACTTCATCGCCTTCAAACCTCAACATTCTAGCCATTTGAAGTTGTTCGTTCAAGACATATTTCCAATCAATCTCAAACTCATCTCCACGCCAGCCAGTAATAACTTTAGGTTCTGGATATAAAGTCTTAAAGATTTCAGCAGCCTTAATCCAAGATTCCTTATCGTTAGTACAATCTTTAAGGGCTTCATAGGCTGTCACTTCTCCCCAATAAACATCACTAAAGGCATGGGCTTTATAGTGGTCAGAATCGTCTTGACCGCACACCTGCCACATTAGATGGAGGCGGCCTTCCCCACGTACTTTACCCTTAGAATCTCGCCACAAAGAGCCAAACTTATCACAGTTAACAATGCCACGCTCAGGACTATTTACGTTGAAGACATTGACTGGACAGCCCCAGAAATCTTTATCTTCGCAGAGAATAAAGTGATCAGGTTTCTTGTAAGCTTCCATTACACATTTATCATCGTTCTCAATTCCTGTGACTACTTCAGCTTTAAACTTCTTGGTAAGATACTCAGAAACTTCATCAAGCAAAAGAGCCTTGATAGTGTTATCACGGTTTCCTTTGTACTTTAGGAGTGTACTCTTCTGTACTCGGAAGCTTTCACCTTTACCAATAAAAGCTTTGTAGTCGGTTGCACCAGAAGCTTCAATTGCACTTTCAACCATTAACTTTGCTGTATGGAGTACGTTCTCAATTGGTTGGGCTACTTGTACATCTTCGTAAGTGAAGTGCTCAGGAAGTGCAATCTTTTCAGGTTCCCGTCCTTTATTTACTTCAGCTAGCCACCCACCTTCCTTTTTCTTATGGTGTCCGTAGAAGGACGTGCGTGTTTTGAAAGATTTCTGCCAACCTGTTTCCTTGTGTTTAACTAGGATGGAACGATCTTCACCAACACTAGCAACCCCGTGCTTGAACATATCTAGATCTATAACTGCTATCTTACTCATAGATTCTCCCAATCGTACTGCTCTAGCAATGTAACAACATCTGGATGAAGATCCGAGTCATAAGACTTAGCTATCTTGATCAGCTTATTCTTTGTGCCTTCTACGTAGTGGCTCCGTGCTTCTTCAACAGTCATAAACCTTTCCAATGTTGTGGCTCCTGACTCACGATATGTGGAAACGTAAGGCATCTTAGTTCCTACTGACAAACTAACGCCCCTCGGTAGATCAATATTCTTTTTCTCCGCTACTGTTCGTAGGGTTGAATTAATCACTTTAGGTATGAAGTAACAAAACTCTGGTCCATACACCCGAGAACCTGTCAAATCTTTGTCCAGTTGGAAACTAGCTACCTCCCTGCCCGGTTGTTCATAGTACCAAGATGCAAAATTCTGGTAGTTGTACCATATAGGCAATACCGAACAATCAGCATAATTCATGTTTTTCTGCCTGTAAGCTTCTGTATAACACCGGTCCAACATATGGCGAAATAGTTTATATGGTTTATACGGCTTCCCGTTACTATCAGCAGCTTCATATGGACCCTCACCTAAACAAGCTATTCCTGCAATAGTAATAGCATTCTTGGCACGAAGGCACCCTCTGATTATATCTTTAGACTTTACAACTCTTGGTATCTTATCAATATCAAAGAGTATTGTCACGTTACTATGATTTGCGTAGTCTAAAACTGTAAACCACTCACCATACTTATTTGAGAATCTGCTACCAATATAGTACTTGTCAGTTGCTTGTATTTTTGAGTTGTGCATTACTCCTCCAAACAAAAGCCGGATATTTCACCGGCTCTATTCAAATCAATTAAGCATAAGTTTCATAAGCAACTTTAACTTTATGGAACTCTTCAGATTTCTCTTCAAAGATATTCTTAACGTAAAGGGCAGCCGCTGCTTTCAAAGTTTTCACGTCAAGCTCAGCTTCCTTACCATTATCTTGCAGAGCTTTGACACTCAGTCGGGTGTTTTCAGCTTCAGTGAGCAGACGTACCATGTTAGTGAAAAATTCTTGTTCGTTCATATTTGTCTCTCCAGTAAATTAATTTGTTTTAAATGGTTGAGCATCCTTGCTCTTAAGTTCCTTTAGATAATCATCAACAGACGATCACTGATGCGATTGAAAGGCAGGTCTTCTTCGAAAGAAGTATCTACATCGTTTTTCTGTGGAACTGGGTTTGCTTTCTTAGGTACTACAACAGCTTCTTCTTCAGCAGGCTTAACCTCAGCCTTCTTCACCTTGTAACTAACACCCAAGACATCATCATCTACCGAATCAGATGAACCTTTCCCTTCATAAGCTACGTGCTCAATCACTTGAACAGTGTCCAGAGTAACAGTCAGTTGACCGTCCTGATTCTTGTAACCAAACAACTTCAGGTTAACTACCGAACCATTCCCAACATTCTCAGTGAATGCATTACCTTCTGCATCAATCACGTTGACGTTCATCGGCAAACCCTTTTTACTAAACTCAGGCTTGGCAATATTGAAACCCCACAAACCATCTACCAGGTCATAATTAGCTTTACCTTCTTCAACTTGCGAAGACAATGCGAATTTAATTTTCCGAGGTGGCTTAGAAGTTTTGGTGATGCCAACTTGGGAGAAGGACTTGTTAACCATCACTTCATCCAGTAGACGATCCTTAGCTTCTTCATCCACAAACACAGTTGCGCTAAACTCTTTGTCAACGCTTTGATACTTCAGCTTTGGTTCGTGTACTGCTGCATAGTAAACTACAGCATTTTTAATGTAAACGTTAGCTGTCTCCAGAGTGCCAGATTTAGGCAAATCACGTACAATCACTTCAGTTTTGTTAGTCATATTTAATTTTCTCTATTAAGTTGTGTATAAGTTTTGTTCACATTATTGTGAGGGTGTTGATTCTTACGAATCATTATCTAGCTTTCGCTAAATTCTTTCACTTCTCAGCCTTCTTGGTTGAGACATTCTTGCCAGCATTCTCAGCAACTTTCTTAAACTCTTGATAAGTGTTTACCACCAAAGCCAACGAATGATCATCACTAATACCAGCAGCTTGGAAAGCTTTATACATTTTAATCTTATTTGTTACAGTACGATCAATTACAAAGTCTGTAATCTCGTTATACTCTTCTTCGTAAGCTTTCAAACCGTCCAACACTTTACGTGCAACTGGCTTGAACTCTGGAATCAGGTCAATGTACTGGATAATCTCGTTCAGGTCTAGCGACATCTTTTATTTCTCCTTAATTAGTGTTTAGTTGGTTCAGTTTTCTTAGACACATTAATACCCACTACAGCAGATTCCTCAACAGACTCTTCCAACCCACCAAACAATTGACTATCAACAAAGCTCTTTACAGCCTGATTCATAGCATCTCGTTTACTGGACTCCCAAAGTAGAAAGTCCTGAATATCTGAGAAGACATATTCTACAGTGGAAATTGATACGTCACCAACTTTTTCTACAGAATCGCGAAGGGTTACTGTGCCCATTATCGCACCTGTTTGCTAGCAATACGAGCAAACTCTTCTTGATAGATCTTCACAGACTTATTCCCGTTAGCTTTCAAGTCGCGAAGATATGAGCGGGCCTGTTCGCGTGTTTCAACTTCTGCGTAAATGGTGGTATCATCTGCTACGGTGTATTGAATCTTAGTGATCATTTTATTTCTCCTCGGTTTTATTTAAATTACGCTTGCCAGTCTTCAGTGATTTGTGTCCAAACTGCCTCTTCAAGCTTTTCTTTGGACCATTTACTGTCTTGATCCATCAAACCGCAAGAGCCACCATAATGACCGTTGCTTGAGTTACGGAAAACGATATCACAACTTGTCCCGTTACCACTGTAGAATGTGCTGGTTGTTGAGTCAGCTTTGATATTGTATCCGTAAGCCTGATCAAACTCTTGTCGAGTACGTCCATCTTTAGTGATCAGACGATCCAACCAATCAGGTACATCTAGTTCAGTAACACCCGTAACTGGTGTAGTGAAGAATTTCCAGTTAAAGATAATATCAGCAAACCATGTCTCAGAGCAACAGTCACCTTCAGTTTCATAAATCAAATCCCCTTGATCTGTTACGAACTTCAACAGAGATTGGTCTTGATTGACATATAACTCTTTGATTGTCTTTCCCACAAGCTCTTGCATCTCTTCTCTCCTTTACAATTTAATTTGTACATCTATTGTCGCATGATTTATTGGGTTTGTACAGCGGTATTTTCAGGTATTTTGGATTTGTTTTGTAGCTTCTTTCCACAAAGCACCTCGTTTGATAGCGGAAACGATGCTCTGATTAACTCCAAATTTATCACCAATTTCTTTCTGAGTCAATACACCTTCGTGAGCTAGCAAATAGATTTCCACAGCCTTAGATTCATTTAGCTTTGCATTCTTGAAATTAGAACCCGTTGAACGGAACTTCTCACCTCTAGCGTGTCCATCAAGTCTAGCCGTAACCTTATCTAAAATCCAATCATTTTCAGGTAAAGTTTTGTTCGGACGATCACCATAAATAATTTCAGAAGCATCGTCATAAGCTTTTGCTCCAAGTTCTTCAGTTTCATAGGTTCCTAAGTGAAGTGTTTTACCATCTCGTTTAATTCGAACCCCGATATTATCACAGAAATCATCAACACGTACACCTAAATATTTATTCTTTGAACCTTTAGATTTACGCTGATTATGAGATTGGAACTTAGCCTCAGCCCATCGGCAATTTTCCTTTGAATAACCTTTATCGTTGTCAATACGATCAAGGGTCAAATGGTCTTGATAAGTCTCTTGCATATCTTCCCAGAAGGATTCAAAAGAAGACCATGAATCTTGATAACCAATTCCACGACCACCATATTCTGGATACCATTTATGTTTCACGTTATCACAGCGAGTCTTCATATCAGCCCAAGTCTGGTACTGTCGTGTCTTGTGCATACCGTGTGTTGTAATCCGTGCAAGATTCACACATCCACAAGAAGTTGTATTTCCACCTACAACAGCGTTAATCATGTACTCTTTAGGTTCACTTTCGCAAGTGCAACTACACAATAGACGACGACGTTTACGGCCAGAAGGGTACACGTATACAGGAGCTTCACAGATTACTGTCAATTCCCCATAGACTTCTCCTTTAATAATTTCTCTTTTATTCCAAGTCACTATATTACTCCTTACCCATCAACGGATCAACCAATTTACGTGCTTCAGAAATATAATATTCATAGTCCACGCCCCATTTAAAATCTTTAATATCATTACAAGTATTCACATTCCACTCTTTATCAATACTCAAACGACGATCACCATCAGCTTCCTTACCCTCTAGTGCAGGCATGATCTTTACAAGCTTGCCACCTTCTTTTGCAGGGTAATACCGGCAGATATTCTGCTGCGGTACTTCCGTCCCGTCAGGCATCACCATGATCAAGCGAGAGCTACGAGGTACTTTCGTACGCAACATAAAATCCCATTTGTCTTTATGGTTCTCAATGAATTCCTCAACAGTCCCACGTCCGAGAATCTCATGCTCGGCAGCTTTAGGAATCACCAACGATGAGAAGTTTTTATTCCAATCTAAATCAGCATATTCGTATGCACCTTTACGTTTTACACTTCCACCTTTTTCATAGATAGCGATGTAATTGTTAACGTCACGAATTGCCATCATAGAATAATCGTTACGCTCCATCTCCAGCTTTGTTGTCACTTCCCAATCACTGACAATTTTATCAACCAAAGGATCATCAGAACGTTTGTGTTTGAAAGTAATACCATCGGTGTTAGCCTGTACCATTTTCAAACCCTCAACCTTCAGCAAATCCTCTACTAACATACACAGTGAAAGCTGGCCCGAAATGGTAATTGTCATGGTATAAAGTGGGTCATAAAACGGACTAAACTCACTATTTGAATCACCATACACCCCGTTCAAAGCAAGCTTCATTACAGCGTTTTCTGGGCTACCTTTAGGGTGTGACTTACGCTCCACATAAACATCTTTATAGATACGGCAGAAGTTCTGTCCAAGATGTTTTGGATAGACGTTATTAGAGATCGCTAAATTTGGATAGTAGCTGGCGACATCTCGGTCGTCGATTACCTCATCCTCATCAGAGCGGACAATTGTTGATTCTACACTACCATGAATACCACCTGTACCGAAGTCAAGGCGAAACCCATCAACAACTACGTTCAATGTTTCAGCAACGTTCCAGTTCAACCAATAGGCTTTCTTCTGACCACCACCATTAGCTTTAGTTTCTTTACCTTTCAACTCAATTTCTTCAACCCAAGACAATGGGTTTTCTTCTTTGAGTGCTGCTAATTCCTCATCGGTTGGTTTGGTCTTCAGCTTTCGTTTCTTGGTTGTCAGCTGAGAGTATTTAGCAAGCTCCCCCAAATCTTTTTCAAGTACATCACTGAACACACCTTTTGTTTCTGTAATGCTTCGCGTCTTAAACCACTTCAAAAGAGCTTTGAATTCCTCACGTTCATACTTGATGTAAGGAAGAATTGCATCTTTCAAATAAATGATAGGACGTTTCGTTTGATTAATTGTACGTCCACCATGAGGATTCTTTGTATAGCAAGATCCCGGCATAGCTTTTTCAAGACGATTGATAAAATACTGTTTACCAATCTTCGTGTCATTATAGTTTGTACAATCAAATCCGTACTTCTCCGTTAGTTTCTCACGAAAACGAATAGCCTCAATAGATTCTTTATAGAACTTCAATGTTTGAAGGACATCGTGTTTGTTGTACTTAATTAGTTCATCAATCTCATGATCCTTTAACATCGTACCAACAGGATAAGGAAGATCCTCAATGTTGTCTGACTGCATATTGAATTCAAGCATCTTCAAAGACGTGGCACGAGCCTTGTTATCGAAGTGATGAATCTTAAACAGATCAACTTGGGGGATCTTTACTTCTTTATCCCGAATTGCATTACCAAACTTCTCATCATTCTGACTACGAATAAGTTTCATAGCTACATCATAAATCTCTTTAGCATTAATCACCAAAGGTTTACCAGCTACTTTTGCTTTCTTTGACTTCTCCAAAATATAATGAATGACTGGATAGTCAAAGCCGACATTGTTAAAACCTACCAACTTGTGTTTGGACGTAGCTACTTTGCGAAGAAAATCAAGCATCTCTTCTACTTCGTTTTTACGATCACTAATCTCAAAGGTACGAATCCCCTTACCATTTGAATATACAGCACAAAAAGTGTAGCAGTTTGGATACGTTTCAATGTCAAAAATCCATTGTCCTTCAATAAATTTCAAATCTGCCACAAATTATCTCCTAAAAATCAATTTCATCTATGTGGTTTTGCGGTGGATCTTCTACTTTACGGTCAAAATATTCATCACGATCATACTGCTGACGAGTCTCAGCGTCGTAGTATAGCGCACAAATCTCACCAGTGATACCCCCACGACACTTAGGCATGTCAACATAGGTCGTATTCTTCTCAATCGGATCTGAGGCCATCTTATCACGATTGATCACAATGTTCACGTCTGCTGACTGGATAAATGTCCCGGACCCTAACGCGTCATATTCCGTAACCTTACGCACATTACCATCTTTATCAGTTGGTGGCTTACGTGTGTGAAGAATATTGATAAACACAAACCCATTCTTCTTTTGCAGCTTCTGCCACATCATAAAGTTTTCCTGAACCTCTGTACCAAGAGAGCGCAAGAAGTCAGTCAGCGGGTCAATCACCATCAGTCGTGAATCATTCACCTTACCACTTTTCTCCATCTGACGCTTAAGAAGTTCAATCTCCCCTTCCCGCTCATCAATAATAAAGAAGCGAGGTTCACCATCTTCATTGTAAAGAAGATTATTCTTTAATACTTGTACTTCAGGTTGATTCAAATAATCAACAGCGTCATGACCATCTGTAAACCACATCAGGTTTTTCTTAAGATGCATTGACAGCAAATCAATTGTCAACTCTTCTTTTGTACGTTCAAGACTTACAATGGTTGGAACACGAGGACTATTGAACAACCAATGATAAATCAGAGTATCAGATAAAAAGCTCTTACCAATACTCGTGTCACCGATAATATTCACAACAGAGCCAGTGGATTTAATACCACCACGCATTGCAGCTTCAAGTTTACTCAGTTGAGGAGGTAGACCAATCTTTGGTGCTGTCAGAAACTCAGCCAAACCAGCTTCAGCATCACCAGAAGAAGAAATACCGCTACTGATGAACTCTTTAGCATTATAGAAATCACGAACAAACTGCTTCTCTTTACCGTCAATCAGCATTTGGTTTGGATCTTTACCCGACCATGTAGCAATTCGTACTTTCTCTTTTGGTAGAACATCTGCAATCTTCTTTGCAGCAGCACGACCAGCTTCATCATTATCCATGCCAATTACGATAATATCGTACATGTCAAACCAGTCGTATTGTTGAGCAGCTTGTTTAGCTGCTGTCAACTCACCAACCGTTGAACTTACTACAGGGATAGAATCAAACTCTTGATCCTTTCGATTATCCTTGAGCATCTGAAAAGCAGCAGCTTTATCTTCTTCACCACCCACGTAAAGAACATATTTAGCGGGAGATTTGAATTTCACCTGACCACTAAGTTGACTCTTACTGCCAGTAATTCCTTGATTACCGTGACTAAAGTCCTTTGGTGTGTTTCTGCATTTATAACCTGTCAACTTGCCATTGTTATTTGTTTCAGGATAGTAGCGAGCAATCACCTTACCTTGACTGTCGAGTTTACTCAGATGGCCAAAGAATTTATTAATGTCATCTCGGATACCACGGTAGCCATGACTCGCATATCCTGTGGATTGAATGAGAGATTTAACTTCTTCAACATCCATAACTTCAGCATTCTCAATAGCTACTTTCTCAGCAACCTTTTCTTTATCTTTACTTTCCATAAGCTCCTCTTTGGTTAATTTCAGAATTGAACACACTTCCTTAACAGCGTTGGGAAATGTCAAACCTTTATATTCTTTCACAAACTCAATCTCATCCCCACTCTGACCGCAGCCAAAACAATAAAATGAATTGGTGTCATCAAAGATATTCAAAGAGGGTGTGCGTTCCTTGTGAAAAGGGCAGCAGCACTTATCCCCAGAGATATCAAGGTAATGAGATATCACCTCTCGGATATTACTCAAAATTCTCTCCTAGCTAATTGCCTTTAAAGCCCAATGGCGCCTGAATGATAGCGAACTTGTTTCGCGTACTCACGTTCTTCTCCCCTCCAACACCCTGCAAAGAATATTAATCAAATTGCTTCAAGAATAGCAACAGCCTCTCTCACCATCTCACGAAGATTCTCCAATTTATCAGAACATTCTTCAGCTTCCTTAACAGCCTTATCCACTTTTGACTTATATGTTTGAGAGTCTACCATATCTTCCAATAGTTTACTAGAGAACTCTGACAAGTCCACATTACCTGCCGACAATAGTCCCAAGTTAGCGTAGTTTCTTAGCTCTTGCGGAGAGATATGACGAAAACCTAGAGAGATATCGATTGTACTCATTTCTCTTCCTTCAACGTAAAATATGCACCATTTACACATGTCACCTTAGGATTGTCAGCAGGACTAACTCTGAAGCTTTTCAGCCCACCGTTTACACTGCACTTGTCTTGTCCTTGTTTCCAGTCACTTTCTTCCACAAGTGAAAATGCAGAAATTACACCAAGAAAAATGCCCAGCCCAAAGAAAATTAGTTCGCTCATCACACTTCCTCCTCAATCCAAGATTCAGCCTGCTCAAACAATCGCTCTGCATCATAAAAGATGCTTCCCGCTTGGTCAACACTATCAATGCTTGAATAATAGCTGTCACCATCATGATTGTAATCCCAACCAAGCTGATAGCTACATACCTCACCTGTCTTGAAAGCAATATGAGCGTTAAAATAACTTACATAGCTGTGGCAATCAAAGTGAGGTTGGTCAAATATTGAGCCGTCTCGATTGAATCGTGTAAATGCCGGATGTTTAGGGTAGACGTACAGATAGACACACCATTTGTTCTCACCATCATATCCAATATGCTTTGTCACAGACACTAGAAAATTCTTCCCTTCTTTCTTCCATTCAAGCTTTGGTTTCCAGCTCCTCAATCCTAGATTCAGCCTTCAAAGATAATTCAGCAGCCACATGGCGAGCGTCACGGTGTCCAACCTTATAGGCTTGATTAGCATGCGGGCCACAAGAAACACACTTAACTCGTAAAACTTCATCTACAGGAATATTCATAATCTCGTTCTGCAGATTCATTATTCACCCTCCGTAAAATGCTCAGGTACTTCACCAACTTTACAAGTGAATTTACGACCATCAGAATAATGCATCACGAATTCTTCCCGGTAGTGGCTAGGTTCTTCAGAAAACAAAGGGCTGTCTTCATAATACATTGGCGTGTCAAAACCTTCAAGATCATACCAATACCAACGTTCACCGCAACAAGAGCAGTATTCAGAATAGTTGCTAGTGATTTCTTCTAACTTATCTTCTGCCTCCTCCCGACTGACAGCCTGAACAGATACATACTGATTGACATCTTCATTTTGGATAAAATAACCGCCAGAATTGTTTTGACTGATTGTATACCATTTCATCCCATCTCTCCCACAGCCGCCATTCTTCGAATAGCTTTCGCTGTATAGCATTACATTAATAATTCATTCAAGTTTATTTGCTTACATAGCTTAATCACATCATCTTGTCACATTGTTTGTGAGGGGTCAAGTCTTACCGAGCTTTTTACGCAATTCCTCGTAAGCTTTGATATCAGCTTGTTCTTGACGTTTCTGTTTGTCAAGAAATTCTTTCTGTGCTTTGTCAATACGAGCTTGGGCTTCTTGTTCAGTTTCCTCTCGTGTAGTGATGATGCGGATGTCGTGTTCGTAGTTGTCGTAGTACTCTTTATACAGGTCAATCTTAGCTTCTGGACCGTAATCTTCCAACCACTCTTGGAGCTGTGCAATGGCTTGGGTAAGTGTCATACCATCAATATCCCACTTGATATCATTTTGATGGGTTATTGTGATTTCATTTTTCATGTTCTTCTCCTTTAAATTTATCCCACTCTCTTTGAATAGTAGAGTAAGGCACGAAAATACTCACCCTCTTAGCATCCTTCATTTCAGCATGTCCACTGAGACTGTGCAGGGTTGTAGAATAGATTCCTACATTTATCCCCACCACTTTACCATCACTGTTAGCTACAACACTACCGCCAGACATCCCTTTAGCTAGAGGAGCATCATGGATTCTGTACAATTCTTTGCTTCCTTCCTCTGTATTCAGGAAGGGTGTGGAATAAAGTTTGCCCTCTCCTTTCAAGGTTGTCAAGGTGAGTCCTCTACCATACACAGAAATAGATTCTCCTGTATTCCCTTGCCTCCATGAAGGAAGTGACCCACCGGCTCTGTGCTTGAAAAATACCATATCACACCCTGTACTGCAAGCATATTCATAGCTTCTAAAAGGTGTGTGTTTTACAGTGACAGCATACTCTTCATTCCACTGTGTTGCTGAAGCCATATACCCTCCAATGGAGAATATTGTGAAATAGCTGTCTGACTGAGAGATTGTCGGCATCCCGTTGCAGCCGGATAGGGAGGCTGCTAGGAGTAACATTGTAGAGGATTTGTGCATTTTCATCTTGATGTACATAGGTTACTCCTTAGCCGATTAGGCGTTCTTGAAAGCAGATAGGAGCTTTCATATGCACTGAGTCTAAAGCGCAGAAGGCGGCCTGTCAAGGGTTGATTTAGGGCAAATACATTTACCATCTGTCAGAAGATTTTTCGAAGGGAGGGTTGACAGGGGTTGGTGGTGGAGGTAAGCTGTGTGGGAATCAATAGGAGAACAACCATGCAAAACTTTAAAGAAATCAAAGATTTTACGGACGTTTTGGAATTCACAGATGGCTACTACAAATTCAAGAAGGATAACCGTGCAAGAGCTAGCCTGAACAAGACCTTGGAGACTAACTATAAAGCAGTTTATCGTCAAGACACATGCTACAAGGATCAGTGGAAGAATGAATGTATTGACTTCTCAGGTGAAACCTTTTACGTAGTGACTGAGAAAGGTCGTCTGATTGAGTTTAAGAATTCTGAATGGGCGTGGATTGAGGTTATGAACAAATGAAAAAGAAATTCAAAATAATCGACACATCTACGGGACAGAAGATTAAGCTAAAAGAGGGAGAGATGGTTGTTATGAATAGTCAAGGTTTGTTCTTTGTTGTAGGCAATTTTATGGATTATGATACATATGTTAGGAAGCTGTCTGATGTGTGTCCAAGGTTTGAGGTAGTTTGGAAGGGAGATGAGTGATGATACCAACATTTGATTCAGAACACTACAACGAAGACTTGACACCAAAGAAATGTTATGAATGTGGATGTACAACCTTCCACAAGAAAGTGATGGACACTCTCGATGGTCATGTTATGGCTTTTAATCTTTCATGTCTAGATTGTGGGATTCTTCTACAGTTCTGGGATACTGGAACGTATAATGCTGAAATGGCTTGGCTGTCTAATGGTAGTAAGGAGTTTGGGAGATAAGATAAATATTCTCTAAACACCCTAAACAAAAGATAATTTGACTTGCACCTGAAGTCTGAGATATGAGACAATTCACTTATGAATTTGAGTGACAAACGAGGAAATAAAAGTGCAAACAAAAATTGAACTTCTCGATTCAATCATGGGAAGTGGTAAGACACAAGGGGTCATTCAGTGGATGCTGAATAATCCTCAAAACAAATATCTGTACGTTAGTCCAATGCTGACTGAGGTAGAAGAACGTATTCCTACAGCCTGCCAAGCATTGGAATTTACATATCCTTGCACAGAAGAATATAAGACTAAAGGTCAACACCTTTTGAAACTTCTTGAAGAGGGTTGTAACGTTTCCTTTACACACTCGTTGTTTACTGACTTGACAAAGCAACACCTTGCACTGATACGTAAACATGAATATGTGTTGATTGTAGATGAGGAAGTAGCCTTTATTGAGCCGTACAAAGGTAACTACAGTCGTGATGACATTGTATCGCTTGAGAAAGCTGGACACATTAGGGTAGAGGAAGATAACCTAGGTCGTGTAGTTTGGCAGTGGTATGATGATAATGAAATGAATGATACCGCATACAGTAAGCTTAAACGTATGTCTGACCTAGGTATGCTGTACTGTGCTAAACGTGATCGTAAGATCATGGTTGTTCACCTACCGATTGAGTTAGTACAGTCTTCAAGACGTGTTATTCTTCTTACCTATCTCTTTAAAGGCAGTGTGATGGAATCCTTTATGGATCTTAAAGGTATTGAGATTGTACCATTTAAAGAGGTAACACCACCTAAAACAACAAAAGATGTACTAACAAAAGCTAAAAGCCTTATTACTTTTATTGATACAACAACTACAAAAGCTGTCTCTAATCTCAGTATGTCTTCAACTTGGTATAGTAAAAACGCTACTACAGCGGACTTAGAAAAGGTTTCAAATGCTATCTTCTCTGTTTACCGTAAGTTTGGAGATAAAGAAAGTTTTATCTTTACAGCTCCTAAGTCTTTAGCTGACTACCAATATGTAAAGGATGAGAAACTTAAACGTAACATCATACACAAGAAGATGCCTAAAGACGTAGACTGGATTTATTGTGGTACTAAAGCAACTAATATGTGGTCACATAAATCAATTGCTGTTCATGCCTATAATCGATACGTAAACACAGCTATTAAAGCTTACTTACAGGATTACGGTACACCACCAGATGATGATATGTTTGCACTTTCAGAAATGGTACAGTGGATTTTTAGGACTTGTATTCGTAATGATGAACCACTACAATTGTGTGTTCTTAACAACCGAATGAAAGGTTTGCTTTGCAATTGGCTTAATGGAAATTAGTATTTGGGAAGTGAAACGTCCCACTTTTTTCTGGAAGCCTTGATTTATAAGGGCTGTAGAGGTGATCCCTTATAGTAAAAGAGTCTATGAAAGCTATTGACTTGAGGGTGTTTTAGGTTTAATCTTTTCTCTATAAATTACTTACTTAGAGGTGTAAAATGAAACTACAAGATCTTGAAAAAGCTATTCAGAAAGTAAAAGCTGCATTTGGAAATGAGTTGGTTAACCATAATATTTACTTTGACACCATCATGAATCATTTGGTTGTTGAGCTTGGTAAGGAGTCTCTTACTTTTATCTGTCAAGTACCTGTATTGGAGGATGAAGAATGAATCTGTCTGATTATGTATTGGAAAATCTTAAGCTAAAAGAAGAACTTAGTGATGCTTACAAAATTATTTATGCTATCAAGAATGCTTATACTCATTATGAATATGAGGGTGCAATCTCTGAACTTGAAGGTGTTGCTTTGATCTATGCTGAGGTTCTTGAGAATTTAAACGAAGAAGCTACCGATTTTCTGGAGAAATACAAATGAAACGATTCACAAAATCCATGCTAAAGAGTGGTGACAGGGTAGAGCTTCGTAATGGTGTAATATATATTGTAATGACAGATACTCGTTCGGGTGTGTCCCTCTACTCTACTAGTTGTTACAATAGCTGTGAACTTACAGAAGATCTCCTAAGTAAAAGCTATTCAGATTCTGATGTTATGAAAGTATACACTGTAAAAAATTTATCAGGTATGCTGAATCTGGAAAGTGATTGTGAACTGATTTGGGAACGTCCCACTTATTCAGAAATGTTTGATTATATTGAGGGATTGAAATGAATAAGTTTATCGTAAAACTAACAGTAAAAATGCAAGATGGAACTACACAGAGAGTCACTACAGAGGTGTTTGCTGACACCACTCATGTGGTTACAGATATTGCGGCTGACTTGATAAAGGAACATGGTTGGGAAGTGTTGGAAATTAATATTGCTGTAATGGAGGAATTCTAAATGAACTGGCTACCACTGATTGACCTACCATACGACTGCTCTTTCAACAAGAAAATGTTTGTGGTAAAAGGGGTTAACATTCCTATGAATAGTGGCAGTAAATACCAAACAGATCCCTATTGTGTTTGGGTGCAAATGGATGGTAGTCTTGCACGTTGGCCTCATGAGTTTGAACCTACTCATTTTTGTTTGTTGCCGGAGGATGTGTGAATAATTGGATCAAACTTGATGATCTACCGAAAGGTTTTTGGAAAGAATGCTTTATAGCTTGGACACGGCACGGACAAACAGAAGTTATAGATGGTGTTAAGATGGTTAGGAAGGTCGAACTGTACCCTCAGTGGTTTATGGAGACGGAGCGTGAGTGGGTTAGCTTTCAAGGATTTGCAGAATATCGTGTGATGATAGTAGAATATCCAACAATTACAGAGGAAGATTTTAAATGACACGCAGAGCACTAGAACTAGTTGGAACAGACATCACCCTAGAGCTGTCCAAAGTAACCGCTGTACGCACTAAACAACGTATGATTCACTTGGATGAATTGGCAGACGGAACTTGGCGAATGATTTACAATGGTGAACACATTCCAGACTTTACAAAGATTAGTGAAATTAAGATTATTCGGGAGGATTGAACAATGATCGAAATCAGTAAACTGAAGAAAGGTTCTCGTATCATCCGTCATTGGGCTGAAGGAGAAACTAAGACAAGTGATTTCATCGTCACTCAAATTGTCGAAGACGAGGATCTTGGTTGGATTGCTTACGCTGACTGGTCAGGTGATGATTACAGCACAACAATCCACGAAGCTGATCAACACAAATATGAGTACGGACGTAGACGAAATGATCGTCGTCCTAGACATTGGAAAGAGATTAAAGAGGAATTGATATGAAAGAACAATTCACAACTGTGTTTGTAATCCGTGAACTGTCTACAGGAAAACTTATCAAGTTTGGTAGTAAGTGTGGTTGGGCTACATCTGGAGCAGCTAAGAATGCCTTTGCCCTTCACATGCACTATAAATACCGTGACTATTTTACAGATGGTAAAGGGTTGTTTGATAGTCAAACTGATTACGTACTGGAGGAAATTAAATGAAAGTTTTCGTACTACAGTGTGCAGAGACAGTTGGAGATGTCTTCTTTAAGGGCTACAATCCATCTGTTAAGGATGTTGAATGGACAGGTGTACTAGAGCGTGCTTGTTTTTGGATGGATGAAGAATGTGCAGAAATTCAAGCCCTTAATCTAATAACCAATCATGGTTGTGGGTGGATAGTTGTAAGTAAAGAGATTTATTAAATGACCACCTACCTAATAATCCACTTAATCCTAGGTTTCCTCGGAGCTATTATTGTAGCCAAGCTAGAACTGAATAAAGGACTTGATTTCACAATTCTTGATCTTGTCCTGTCAGTGTTACTGGCTGTAATGATTGGACCATTCTTGTTTGGGATTGCTGTCTTGTATTCTTTTGGTGAACCCAGTAAAGTGCTGATTAAGGGAGAGAAGAAGTGACAACTAAAATCTTGTTTTCGGAACAATATGATGGTGAAAGTATTGTTGATGTACATCGGGATTTCTCTGAGCTTTGGGATGAGATGTTTAACCCTGTTATGTCGGAGATTCCTTCTGAGGATGGTTTCTGGAGGGGAACTTTTAAAGTAACAGTTGAGTGGAGTGAAGAAGCAGAATGAAAGTACACGAACTAATCACAATCCTGCAATCACTTGACCAAGAAGCTGTAGTTAATCGGTATGAATACAGCAATGGTTGGGGAGATGACTGGAAACCTATTACAGATGTTGATCAAGACTCTTCAGGCTCTTGGGATCATGATAACAACTGTGCAATTTATGAGGTTTATATTCAATGACAGCCGTATTTAGTCAGGAACTCCTATCCAATTCCATCTTCAAATGGGAAGACTTGGCGGGAAAAGAGCTACTAATTCGTGTCGGAACGTATCCTGATGAGCTAGGTAAGGGTGAACATATTTGTGTGATTGGTGTGGAGAAAACTACCGGTAAATGTTATGTTTTGGTTAATGAATTGCGGAGGTTTGGAGAATGAGCAAATACTACAGCGAAGATCCAGAATATTCACAAATGTCTTTTTCTGAGAAAACTATTCGCGACAAATTAGAAGCTATCCTAGAGTCATACAGCCATAATCTGAATTACAGCTACACTTGTTCTGATGAGTATGGTGTACCTGAAGATCGATTTGATGACGTAGCGGAGAAAATCATGGATGTGTTCAATATGTGGGATGATGATAAATGAATACCAAAGCACAATGGATTGACAAGTTTGAAGAACGTCTTTGGGAACACCACACATGTGATTGGGATACAGGTAATAGGATTCCTGATTATCCCTTACAGTTGGCAGTAGCCTATTTTGATTGGGGAATTGACGGTCAACCAGAGGAAACGGTTGATGAAGCCTTCACACGTTATTTGGAGATTTTAGAATGAGCATAGCAATCGGACTTTATTTTGTATTAGCCCTCTGTGTGTTTTGTGGCTTGGTTTATGAGGTGAAAACACGTATAAACTACTATGAATACCAGACTGAGAAAGATGTGCTAAAGATGTTTGCACTAGCACTTTTCTGGCCATTAACACTGGTTTACATCATGATTATGCTTAGTGCTGAAGAGATGGCTAAGTGGATTAATAAAGGACATTGAGATGACCCAACATAAACAAACAATTCTCGACACTATCACCCTCCTCCAAAATGCTAAACATTTGTTGGAGAAAGAGCTAGAATATGACTACAGTGTGACAGACGATATTGAGAAAATTATTGAAGCGCTTGAATTTGATGCGCATGAAATGCTGGGAGAAGAATAATGTACACAATTTACTATCTAAGAGAATCTTTTGGCAAGACCAAGAAAATGTATCTAGTTGACCTTCCAGACGAGGACAACTGGCTAAGTGGTGTTGGATTTCAAAGTGATAAACGTGCAGCCGGAACGTGCCCTACAGTTGAAGATGCAGAGAAAGTAATTGCTTGGCTAAAAGAAGATCCAAACGATAAACGAGAATACCTTACGGAGCAAGAATAAATGGCTATGGACTGCAACCTACCATCAGAATGTGATTGTGAACTGTGTGAATACTGGGGTGAAAATGGATGGGACGTATCTCGCACACATGATTGGCAACGTAAACAAGATAGTGATGAGGATGAAGAATGATTACTTATAAAAACATTACTATGGTCAAATGTAGCTCTGGTGACTGGGAGGGTTTGTACCTTGACAATGAATTGTATTGTGAGGCTCACAGCATTCCTACACACGACATCTTTGACTTGATTAACAATCACCACATTCAAGAAGCTAAGTCTTTTGAAGTGAATGAAGAGTACGCTGAGGATGTAGTTGAGTATCATGGAGGTTATCCACAATATCTTAGTGAGATTCCTGAAGAGGTTAGAGTCTAATGTCGGTCTTCAGTAAGTGTCAGGGCACAAACTGCCCACGAAAGGAGCTTTGCTATCGGTATTTGGTAGAGGCAGCTCCTAAATACCAACCGTGGATGTGTATGGAAGCCTCGATTAAAGATCCTGAAAAGGAATGTAAATTCTTTATTCATAACGAGGAGAAACCTGATGACTAAGACTGAATGGCAGATTAGCGGAGATAATATCCTATTGTTTTTATTTTACTCTAAAGAGAGTGAAACAGGGGGAATGTCAGGAGGTTGCTCCATGGTTATAGGCTCTGAAAAGATTCAAACTGATATCATGAAGCAGAAAAAGGTAATGTGGACAAAGGCAACTAAAATCTATAATATAGGGGAGTACGCAGAATGATTACCGATACAGAGCGCCTTGACTTTCTAATTAAACATGAAGCACATATCGGTTGGTGCAGAGACGGAGAATATTGTGATGTCTATCAATCAGATTGGGAAGACGGTTACAGTGGAATGAATAAACCGGGACAATTTTTCACTGATCCGCGTACAGCCATTGATGAAGCAATTAAAAATAGGTCTTGACATCATCCTTTCAACCCACCATAATCAACACACAAGACATGGCGTTGAAAGCGCTGAAATGAATGAAATAGATATGTAATGTAGGGTATTATAGGAGAGAAGGGTATGAAGATTGAAGGCTTGAAACCAACGCATGTTGATATGCACACAGGGATGGATTATGCAAGGCATGAGGGAGTTTGGTACTTTGTAAAACCACTAAGCTTCAATGGTCTGGATTATGAATGGACTGAAAGTTATGATTATAACAATGACTCTGAAAACATTGAACTTTTTCTGAAGGAGTTGAAATAATGTCAGTTAAAACTAAGCGCGTGAGTGTAGGTAAACGTCCATCTGCTGAACAAATTCAAGATGCAAAACGTTGGGAACAATTCATCATTCACAGCGGTATTCAATTCGAAGACTTGTCTAGTGAGTGGGTAGAATTCTTTGATGCACAGGCTGAAATTAGTACAGCACAGGTAGAACTTGTTCGGCTGATTGATTTGGCTATTGAAAAGGATGAGAAGAAATGAATTGGAAACCAATAATTGACTTGCCATATGAATGCTCTTTCAACAAGAAAATGTTTGTTGTAAAAGGTATT
>Ga0163161_10000472_pt1 | contig 33371 bp, 34 predicted proteins | sample S45metaG_FD_129847 | JGI IMG/M metagenome (GOLD analysis project Ga0163161, IMG submission 129847) | Switchgrass rhizosphere microbial communities from Kellogg Biological Station, Michigan, USA - S4-5 metaG | ecosystem: Host-associated > Plants > Roots > Rhizosphere > Soil | place: USA... | reverse complement strand
TCAGCTTCTTCGGCGGCTCGCTGGGCAATATCGCGTGGTACCTGCAGTACGCAGGCAAGAGATCGATCGGACCGGACAAGGTGAACCACCTGCGGCACCTGCGGTTCTTCGGCGACGCCGACGGGGTGCGCCTGCAGATGCAGCGTCACCAGGCTCTGCTGGCGCCGAAGTTCGCATTGGTGCAGGAGATCCTCGCGGACCGGCTCGGCGAGTCGAAGATCGCGTCGTGGACTGACCCGAAGGGCGGCTACTTCGTCAACCTCGATGTGTGGCCCGGCACCGCCAAGCGCACCGTCGCCCTTGCGAAGGACGCAGGCATTGCCGTCACCGAGGCGGGCTCGGCGTTCCCGTATCGAAAAGACCCGGAAGACAAGAACATCCGGATCGCGCCGACATTGCCGGCGGAGTCGGATTTGCGCGAGGCCATCGACGGGCTGTCGACCTGCGCGCTGCTCGCGGCGACCGAGTCGCTGCTCAAGGGCTGACGTGTTCGGGCGTCGGTCGTTCTCGGTAGCCTGCTGAGCGTGGCGCTCTACCGCAAGTACCGGCCGGCAACGTTCGCTGAAGTAGTCGGGCAGGAGCATGTCACCGAACCGCTCTCGACGGCCCTGGCTGCCGGCCGCATCAACCACGCCTACCTGTTCTCCGGACCGCGGGGCTGCGGGAAGACGTCGTCGGCGCGCATCCTCGCCCGCTCGCTGAACTGCGAGCAGGGCCCAACGCCCACACCCTGTGGAGTCTGTGACTCGTGCGTCGCGCTCGCCCCGAACGGTCCCGGCAGTGTCGACGTCGTCGAACTCGACGCGGCCAGCCACGGCGGTGTGGATGACACCCGCGAGCTGAGGGACCGAGCGTTCTATGCGCCCGCACAGTCGCGCTACCGGATCTTCATCGTCGACGAGGCGCACATGGTCACCACGGCAGGCTTCAACGCGCTGCTGAAGATCGTCGAGGAGCCACCGGATCATCTGATCTTCGTATTCGCCACGACGGAGCCGGAGAAGGTGCTGCCGACCATCCGGTCGCGCACGCATCACTACCCGTTCCGGCTGTTGGCCCCGCGGACCATGCGATCGTTGCTGGAACGCATCTGCGCCTCCGAGGAGGTATCGGTCGACGACGCGGTGTACCCGTTGGTCATTCGGGCCGGAGGCGGCTCACCTCGCGACACGCTGTCGGTGTTGGACCAGCTGCTCGCAGGGGCCGAAGGAAGTCGGGTCGAGTACCAGCGGGCGCTGGCCTTGCTCGGCGCGACGGACGTGGCGCTGATCGACGATGCGGTTGACGCGCTGGCAGCCGGGGACGCCGCGGCGCTGTTCGGGGCGGTCGAGGCGGTGATCGACGCAGGGCACGACCCGCGACGGTTCGCCACCGATCTGCTCGAGCGCTTCCGAGATCTGATCGTGCTGCAGTCGGTGCCCGACGCAATCGCCCGCGGCGTGGTCGACGGGCCGGAGGACGTGCTGGAGCGGATGCGCGACCAGGCCACGCGGATCGGCGCGGCGACCCTGACCCGGTACGCCGAGGTGGTGCACGCCGGGCTCGGTGAGATGCGCGGCGCGACCGCGCCGCGGCTGCTGCTCGAGGTGGTGTGCGCGCGGCTGCTGTTGCCGTCGGCCAGCGACACGGAATCGGCGCTACTGCAACGCGTCGAACGCATCGAGACGCGGTTGGACATGTCCATTCCGGCCGGTGAGGCCGCAGCGTCCCAATCTGGGGCGCCGCCAAAGCAATTCACCCGCAGGAGCAAGCCAGCGGAACCTGCGCCTGCGCGCGTGCCCGAAGCCGAACCGGCGCCGCAGCCGCCGTTGGTGCCCAAGGCCGAAGCCGAACCGGCGCCGCCGCCGTCGCCCCCACCGTTGCGGCCGCCTTCCGACCCGGTGGTGGAGGCTCCGGCTGCGCCACCGGTGGGCGGCGAACTCAATGCGGCGGCTGTGCGCAGCATGTGGCCCACCGTGCGCGAGAAGGTTCGTCAGCGCAGCCGAACCATTGACGTGATGCTGGCGGGTGCGATCGTGCGCGCCGTCGAGGCCGACACCCTGGTGCTCAGCCACGATTCGGCGCCGTTGGCGAAACGTATTGTGGAGCAACGCAATTCCGATGTCATCCGGGAGGCGCTCAAGGACGCCCTAGGCGTGGACTGGAAGATTCGTTGTGAAGCGGGTGCCGCGGCACCTGCGGCCCGACCCGAACCGGAGAGCGCCGCACCGTCACCGCCGCAGCGCAACGACGACGAGGAGGACATGCTGGCCGAGGCAGGCAATGACACCTCGGAGGTCACGCGGCGCGACCCCGAAGAGGCTGCGCTCGAGTTACTTCAGAACGAACTCGGCGCCCGTCGCATCGACGGAAGTTAGTCGCTAGGGCGTCCACCACGGCCGCAGCGGCAGTCCGCCGTCATGGCCGTGCGAGTCCAGCTTGACGGCCAGAACCTGGTGCAGCTGAACGACATTGGTCTCGAAGCCCAGTCGCGACCCCGCCATGTAGAGGCCCCATACCTTTGCGGTCGGCAGCCCGACCTCCTCGACCGCCTCGTCCCAATGGTCGACGAGATTGCGGCACCAGTCGCGCAGCGTCAACGCGTAATGGTGGCGGAGGTTCTCCTCGTGAATCACCTCGAGGCCGACGTCCTGCGCCTCAGTGATGATCCGGCCGGAGCCGGTGAGCTCCCCATCGGGGAAGACGTAGCGGTCGATAAATCCGCCCGCACTCGGCCCGGTCCGGTTTTCGGGACGGGTGATGCAGTGGTTGAGGAGCAGCCCACCGTTACGGATCTTCGACTTCAGGAAGCGGAAGTACGACGGATAGTTCTGCACGCCGATGTGTTCCGTCAGACCGATCGATGACACCGCGTCGAAACCGGCTTCGCGCACATCGCGGTAGTCGGCGTGACGGACCTCGGCCAGGCCGGACAACCCCTGCTCGGCGATCGCCTGCTGCGCCCAGGCCGCCTGCTCCTTCGAAAGCGTGACGCCGATGGTCTTCACGCCCTGGCGGGCGGCGTAGCGCACCATGCCACCCCAGCCGCAGCCGACGTCGAGCAGCCGGTCTCCCGGCTTCAGCCGCAGCTTCTCGAACACCAGCCGGTACTTGTTTTCCTGCGCTTCTTCCAGCGTGGCGTCCGGGTCCGGATAGCAGGCACACGTGTAGGTCATCGAAGGGCCAAGCACCCACTCGTAGAAGGTGTTTGACACGTCATAGTGGTGATGGATCGCGTCGGCGTCACGGGTTCGGCTGTGCCGCAAGCCTTCTACCACGCGACGCCAGCGGGGCAGCACTTCCTGTGGCGGCGGCGCGATCGGCCTGAGGTGCTCGATACCGATCGAGCGAACGATGTTGGCCAGCACCCGGGCTGGCGGACGCTTGAAGTCCATCTTGTAGGCCAGCGCCTTGAGCAACTCGTACGGGTCGCCGGGGTGCACGCCGTGCGGTTCGACGTCGCCCGACACGTAGGCGCGAGCCAACCCCAGTTCGCCGGGTGCGGTGGCCAGGTAGGTGGTACCGCGGGGGGTCCTCAGGTTCAGGCCCAGTTCGGCGTCTTCGGGTCCGGCAGTACTGCCGTCGTAGGCGGTGAACTTCAGCGGAAGTTGCCCCGCCGCGAAGATTTCCAGGATTTCGGCAAGCGTCAGCTTCCTCGCCGGCGCGTTGATCTGATCCTTGAATGTCGTCATCGTCTTTGCACCGCCTTCGCATACAGGTCTAGCAGTCGTGAGTCCGGGTCATAGGTCTTCTTGACGGTCTTGTAGGCCTCCCCGCCATACAGCTCGTCAAACTCATCGTGGGAGTAAAAAGCGTCGGAGTACAGCGATTTATGCCCGTCGAGTTCGCTGACCTTCTGCTCGATCATCTTGTTGGTGTACCCATCCGTTGGCCCGACAGGCACCGACGACCAAAAGCCGACGTTGACGTAGGTGTGGTGCGGGCGGATCGGGTAGAGGGGCCAGTTGCCGTCGTCCCGTAGCCGCAGCGGACACAGCCAGATCGGTTCGATCGGCACGTTGTCCAGGAACCAGCCGAGGAATTCGGCGCAGCGCTCGATCGGCACCTCGATGTCCTGCACGACGCGCTCCAGCGGCGGCCGACCGTTGCGCTTCTCGATGCGGTCGGCGATGTTGAACCGCTGGTCGTAGCCGATCAGCTTCCAGTAGAAGCTGCTGCGTCGGTAGCGCCGCGGCCAGAACCGGCGGATCCGCGGGTCTTGCGCGCCGAACGCCCTTGAGCACCAGAACCAGTCCGTGTCCCACCGCCACAGGTAGTCGTGAATGGTGAGGCGATCGTGCTTCTCACCGTCGGGGTGCCGAATGGAGCGGTAATAGATCTGCTGGCCGGTGTAATCGCTGACGGGCCCGGGAGTGCTTGTTTGAATGCCGACCGTCAAGTAGCACTCGTCGGCGCTGAACACCACACCGTCGAGGTAGTCGACGGGCGCGCCGTCGTGGCCGCCCGTCTCGATGATGCGGTCCATGCCCGCGACGAGGTCGTCCAACGAGTGAAACCTCAAGTGCCGCAGTGCGACGAACGGCTTGACGGACTCCAGCTCGATCTTCAGCCTCACGGAATATCCCAATGTGCCATAGGAATTCGGGAAGGCGTGGAATAGATCCGAGCACAGGTCGCGTCTTGCGGTGACCACGTCGCCGGTGCCGGTCAGGATGTCCATCTCGAGCACCGACTCGTGCGGCAGGCCGTTGCGGAACGACGCCGACTCGATGCCAAGGCCCGTGACCGCCCCACCTAGCGTGATGGTCTTCAGCTGAGGCACCACCAGCGGCGACAGGCCGTAGGGCAGGGTGGCCGCCACGAGGTCCTCATAGGTGCACATGCCTGCCACGTCGGCGGTGCGCGCATCGGGGTCGACGGCGATGACGCCCGTCAGCCCCGACGTGTCCAGGCCCTTCGTCTTGTTCTTGGTACGGGCCCGGAACAGGTTCGACGTGGGTTTAGCGAGTCGCACTGTGGCGTCCGGCGGAATGGCCCGATAGCTCGTCAGAAGCCGCCGCACGCCCGCAGCGTGTGCAGCCTGTGCATCGCTCCCCTCAACTGACACAGATATACGCTAGTCCGCGGCCGCAGCCGATGCGACCGCACAACACGACAGGAGAGCTATCTCATGGGACAGGTCAGCGCGTCCAGCACCGTCTTGATCGACGCGTCACCGGAGGTCGTGTTGGCGGCGGTGGCGGATTATGCGAACGTGCGCCCGAAGATCCTGTCCTCGCACTACAGCGATTATCGGGTGCTCGCGGGCGGTCAGGGAGCAGGCACCGTCGCCAGCTGGAAGCTACAGGCGACGAAGTCGCGGGTGCGCGACATCAAGGCCAACGTCGACGTCGCAGGGCATACGGTCATCGAGAAGGACGCCAACTCGTCGATGATCACGAACTGGACCGTCGCACCGGCCGGGCCAGGATCGTCTGTCACCGTCAAGACCTCGTGGCAGGGTGCAGGCGGCGTCGGCGGCTTCTTCGAGAAGACGTTCGCGCCGCTGGGGTTGCGCAAGATCCAGGGCGAGGTACTGGAGAACCTCAAGAAGCAGGTGGAGACGGTCTAGCTGGTCCGCGGCTGCTGGGTACCCAGGAAGCCCGCGATACCGCGGACGACGGCGTCGGCGTATTTCTGCCTGCCCTCGGGCGTCTTCATCAGCTCCGAGTCGACGGGGTTCTTCATGTTGCCGCATTCCACGAGGATCGACGGGAACTGCGCCAGGTTCAGGCCGGTCAGGTCGGAGCGCGGGTACAGGCCGTTCGAGCCGATGTAGGTGGCGGGCACGAAACCAGCGGCCGTCAGTTGATCGCGCATGGTCTGGGCGAACTGGACCGACGGGCCCGCCTGCGCCTGGTTGAGCGGCGGCGACGAGTAGTTGACGTGGAAGCCGCGCCCGGTGGGCGGACCGCCGTCGGCGTGGATGGACACGATGGCGTTCGGGCGCAGCGCGTTGGCCATGTTCGCGCGTTCGTCGACGCACGGGCCGAGGCCGGTGTCGTTGCCGCGGGACATCGCGGTGCGCACGCCGAGGGCGGTCAGCTCCTGGCGGATCCGCAACACGGTGTCCCACGTGAAGGTGTGCTCCGGATAGCCGTCGTCGGTCGACGTGCCGCTGGCCTGGCAGTCCTTGGTGCCGCCGCGGCCGGTGGGCACTTGCCTGCTGATGGAGGCGTCGTTGGCCCCGTTGTGGCCGGGGTCGAGGAACACGACCATGCCGGCAATATTGGCCGGCGCAGCGGAAGCAGGGCTGGCGAGTGTCGACGCGGCGACAAGCAGACCGGTGGCTATCGCGGCGCCGACACGCAGGCAGGCAGGCACGGGCGCCACCGTAGCCCGTCTGCCGACTAGGCTGAAAGACCAAACCGCCGCTTGTGGATGAGCGCAACCAAGTCGAGACCAATACGCAAGGGGACTGTCATGCAACCCGGAGGCACGCCCGACATGTCGGCTCTCCTCGCGCAGGCGCAGCAGGTGCAGCAGCAGCTGATGGAGGCGCAGGAAGCGCTGGCCAATTCCGAGGTGCACGGTCAGGCCGGCGGCGGGCTGGTGCAGGTCACCATGAAGGGCAGCGGTGAAGTGGTGGCGGTTTCGATCGACCCGAAGGTCGTCGACCCCTCCGATGTCGAGACGCTGCAGGACCTCATCGTCGGCGCCATCGCCGACGCGTCCAAGCAGGTCACCATCCTGGCGCACGACAGGCTCGGTCCGCTCGCGGGTGGGATGGGCGGCCTGGGTCTGCCGGGGATGTGAGTCGTACTTAGGTGTTCGAAGGCCCCGTCCAGGATCTGATCGACGAGCTCGGCAAGCTGCCCGGCATCGGGCCGAAGAGCGCGCAGCGGATCGCGTTTCATTTGTTGTCGGTGGAGCCGCCACAGATTGATCGGCTCACCGCAGTTTTGGGCAAGGTGCGCGACGGCGTGAAATTTTGTGCGGTGTGCGGCAACGTCTCCGACGAGGACCGCTGTCGCATCTGCAGCGATCCGCGTCGCGATGCATCGCTGGTGTGCGTTGTCGAGGAACCGAAAGATGTGCAGGCCGTCGAGCGCACCCGTGAATTCCGCGGCCGTTACCACGTACTCGGTGGCGCATTGGATCCGCTGTCCGGGGTGGGACCCGAGCAGTTGCGGATTCGCGAGCTGCTCAACAGGATTGGCGAAAGGGTCGACGGTGTGGACGTCGCCGAGGTGATCATCGCGACGGATCCGAACACCGAGGGCGAGGCGACCGCGACGTATTTGGTGCGGATGCTGCGTGACATCCCCGGACTGACTGTGACGCGCATCGCGTCGGGCCTGCCGATGGGCGGCGATTTGGAGTTCGCCGACGAGCTGACGCTCGGCCGAGCGTTGGTGGGCCGCCGCGCAATGGCTTGATTTCGCCGAGACTGCACTTATTGCGTGGCTCACCCGAACTATCTCGCAACAACTGCAGTTTCGCGAGGTGTCGGACCCCGCTGCGAGTATCTCGGCATGCGGAGGGTGTTTCTCGGCAGCGAGGCGGTGGGACAGGGAGCTCTGACTATGCACGAGCTGCGTCGCTGGCATCAGCGAATCTTCCGTGATGTGTACATGCCGAAACGGCATGAGGTGTCACTCCGCGATCGGATTGAGGGCGCGTGGTTGCGATCTGGCCGCCAAGGTGTCATCGCGGGAGTGGCGGCCTCGGCGCTGCATGGTGCCCAATGGGTTGACGATGACATCCCGATCGAGCTGATCTGGAACTACGGCCGCTCTCCCAGCGGCTTGATCATCCGCAATGAGACGTTGGCCGATGATGAGATCACAAAGGTGGCTGGGATTCCCGTGACAACGCGGGTGCGCACGGCCTTCGGCCTTGGCCGCTACTTGCCGCGGAAAGAAGCCATCGCGCGACTCGACTCCCTCATGCATTCGCAGATCTTCTCGATTGAAGACGCATTGCTGCTCGCCAACCGATACCGGGGCGCACGTGGGCTGAAGACCCTACGAGCTGCCCTTCCGCTTGTCGACGGCGGTGCCGCGTCACCAAGGGAGACCGGGCTTCGGTTGCTGTATATCGACGCGGGATTACCAAGGCCCACAACCCAAATCCCGATCGTCAAGGGCCGTGGCCGACTCGTTCGGATGGCGGACATGGGGTGGGAGGAATTCATGGTTGTGTCCGAGTACGACGGGGATCTTCACCGCACCGACCGCAGGAAGTACACCAGCGACATCCGATCTCTGCGCAAGGCCAGAGAGCTCGGCTGGATCGTGGATCAGGTAATCAAAGACGACCGGCCAACGGATATCGTCGCGCGCGCCCGGACTGCGTTGGTGTTACGAGGCTGGCGACCATAGTCTCGCGAGACTTCACTTATTGAGCGGATCACCCGAACTTCCCCGCAATAACTGCAACTTCGACGTGGGCCTTAGACCCGCCGTGGGGCGGCCAGCCGTTCGCGGCGCAACTGTGCGACCTCGTCGAGTTCGAACGGTGGAAGTTCGCCAACCACGCGGCTCAATAAATAGTCCGCGAGCTCCGGATTGCGGGCCAGACACGGGCCATGCAGGTATGTGGCGACGACGCTGCCCTGCACCGCGCCGTCTATGCCGTCGCCGTCCCGGTTACCCGCGCCGCTGATCACCCCCGCGAGCGGTTGCGCCGCCGGGCCGAGAACCGTTCCGCCACGGTGGTTTTCGAAGCCGGTCAGCTTCTCGGTCAAGCCTGCGAGCATCGGCTGCGACACCACCTCGCCGATGGTCCGCTTCTCCTGCGGCGACGTCGTCACATCCAGCAGGCCGACCCCGTCGACCCGCTCACCGGACGATGTCTCATACCAATGCCCGAGCACCTGGATGGCTGCGCAGATCGCCAACACCGGCGCCCCCCGCGCGGCCGCCTCCTGCAAGCCGGGGTAACGCTTCAGGTGCTTGGTGGCCAGGCGTTGCGCGTAATCCTCCGCCCCGCCGAGCGTGTACAGGTCGAGCTCCGACGGCACCGGGTCCGACAGCGTGATCTCGACGATCTCGGCGTCAAATCCCCTCAACCGCAACCGTTTCCGCAGCACGACAGAGTTGCCGCCGTCGCCATATGTGCCCATCACGTCGGGCAGCACCAGCCCGATCCGCACCGCCGAATCACGCATGTCGCGCCAACGCTCGCTGTAGATGCAGGAACGCCGTGTAGTTGGCGACGACCTCGACGTGTCCGGGCGGGCAGGACGTGATCGCCTCAACTGCGTTGTGCACCAACGTGTGTTTCACCCCCGCGTACCCGAGGCGCACCGCCAGGTCCGTCCCGCGCTCACCCGCGGCCACCACGGGCTTCTCGACGAAATGCTCGAAGTTGACGTCCCACAGCCACGACAGGTCTTCGCCGTCGGGTACCTGCCCGTTGACGGAGATCACCACCGAGCCCGCGTCGGTGTCGACCATCGACAGCGCTTCCTGCCACCCGGCCGGATTCTTGGCCAGCAACATGCGAACGGTATGTGCTCCGAGTTGCATGGTGCTGTACCGGCCCGCGACCTCGTCGACACCCGACACCGCAGCTACCGCCGCGGCCGGGTCGGCGCCCAACGTGACGGCGGCGGCCACCGCCTGTGTGGCATTCCCGCGGTTCACCGTCCCGGGCAGCGCCAACCTCATCGGCAGCGAAAGGCCGCTGGGGCCATAGATATTCGCATCGTCGTACCACCACTGGGGGGTGGGCCTTTTGAAGTCGGTGCCGGTCGAATACCAGTGGCTGCCGTCGCGCACGATGATCTCGCCGGACCGCGGACAACTCACCGAGTCGTTGGCCCAGCCGCCGCCCGCCGCCACCCACACCACGTGCGGGCTGTCGTAGGCCGCCGACGTCATCAGCACGTCATCGCAATTGGCGACCACCACTGTCGACGGATTACGGGCCAACCCGCCGCGCAACGTCCGCTCGATGTGGTTGATCTCACCGACGCGGTCGAGCTGATCGCGTGAGAGATTCAGCAGCACGATCACCGCTGGGTCGACGGCGTCGGCGACATGTGGCACGTGCATCTCGTCGACCTCGAGCGCGGCCAACGAAGCATCGCGGGACCCCGCCAGCGCGGCCACGAGGCCGGCGTCCATGTTCGCGCCCTCGGCGTTGGTGGCGACGCGTCCCAGTGTGCCCAGGGCCGCAGCCGTCATCCGGGTGGTGGTCGACTTGCCGTTGGTGCCGGTGACGACGACGGTGCGACGGCCTTCGCCCAGCTGACGCAGCACGGACTTGTCGAGCGCCAGAGCCACCAGGCCGCCGATCATCGCGCCCGCGCCACGCCCGGTGACCCGCGACGCCCAACGCGCGCCTGCCCCGGCCGCGAGCGCGACACGTCCACGAGTGGTGACCATCTCCGGCATTTTAGGTAGCCGACACGCACGCCAGCGATCCGGCGATGTCGGGGCTCCGTGCCATCCTCGAAACGTGAGCCAAACCTGGGGCCGGCCGGCAAACGAAACCGGTGCGGGCTGGGTGGTGGTTGACGTCGAGACCTCGGGCTTCCGCCCCGGGCAGGCCCGCATCGTCAGCGTTGCCGCCCTGGCCCTCGGCGACGACGGCAACGTCGAGCAAAGCCTCTACACACTGCTCAACCCCGGCGTCGACCCCGGACCAACCCACGTGCACGGCCTGACCGCCGAAATGTTGGAGGGCCAGCCTTGCTTCGGTGACATCGTCGGCGAACTGATCGAGCTGCTGAAGGACCGCACGCTCGTCGCCCACAACGTCGGCTTCGACTACGCGTTCCTGGCCGCCGAGGCCGAACTGGTCGGGGCGGAGCTACCCGTCGACACCGTTATGTGCACGGTCGAACTGACCCGCCGCCTCGAGCTCGATGCCGAGAACCTGCGGCTGGAGACGCTGGCGTCGCACTGGGGCATCACCCAGATGAAGCCGCACGACGCACTCGACGACGCGATGGTGCTCGCCCAGATCCTCAAGCCCGTGCTGGTCCGCGCCCGGGAGCGCAAGGTGTGGCTGCCGGTGCGGTCGGTGACGCGCAGGCAATGGCCCAACGGCCAGGTCACGCACGAAGAGCTGCGGCCGCTGAAGATGCTGGCCTCGCGGCTGCCGTGCCCGTATATGAACCCTGGGCGGTTCGTCGCGGACAGGCCGCTGGTCCAGGGCATGCGGGTGGCGTTGTCGGCCGAGGTCACCCGAACCCACGAGGAGCTCATCGAGCGGATCGTGCACGCGGGACTGTCCTACACCGACAATGTCGACCTGGAGACCTCGCTGGTCATCTGCAATGAGCCCGAACCCGAGCACGGCAAGGGCTATCAGGCCAACGAGTTAGGCGTTCCACTGGTCAACGACGCCGATTTCATGCGGCTCCTCGATTGCGTCGTAGGCGGCACCGACATCGAGGAGTTCACCGACACCACAGTGGCCGGCGACCAGTTCGCGCTCTTCTAGGTCGGGCGTGCCGTCCCCAGCGACACCCCGGGCGTGAACGTGACAGGAAGCCTGCCAAGACCGGTCATGCTCGGATTGCCCGAGTAGCGATGGACGCCACCGAGGTCGACCTCGTAGTCCGGAATTCGGTCGAGCACCGCCTTCACCATCACCTCGAACATCACCCGCGCCAATGGGGCGCCGATGCAGCGATGCGGTCCGAGCCCGAACGCGACGTGCCGATTGGGCGCCCGGTCGAGCATCACATCGTCGGCCCTCTCGAATTCCCGCTCGTCGTGGTTGGCCGCCAACCAACTGATGAGCACCTGGTCGTTTTGCCGAAGCTGTTGACCGCCAAGGACGGTGTCGCGACTCACCGTGCGGCTCAGGGTCTTGTTCACCGAGCAGTACCGGAGAAACTCGTCCGCCGCGGTGCGGTACAGCTCGGGTCTGGCGATGAGCTGCTGTCGCAGATCCGGGCGGGTGCCGAGGTGCAGCAGGCTCAGTGCCGTCAGTGACGTCGTGGTGTCGACGCCGCCGCCGATGAGGTTCCACAGGATGTCGATGAGCTGGTTGTCGTCCAGCCGCTTGCCGTCGAACTCGAACTGAACCAGGAAGCTCGTCAGATCGTCGGCGGGGTCGGCGCGTCGGGTCACCGCGAGCTTCAGCAGTCCGTCGATCATCGCGGGGACTTCGGCGATCACCTTGTTGTACTGCTCCGCCTCGGACGCGTCCATCACCCCGTGGAAGAGGTCGGCGTACAGCTGCCAGTTGTCGTACGGCAGACCCATCAACCTCATTGTGAGGATGGCGGGGACAGGACTGGCGTAGTCGAGCACGAGGTCCATCCGGCCGTCGGCGATCCGCTGGTCGAGGAACCACTGCACCGATTGCTCCATGAACGGCCGCATCTTCTCGATCGCCCCCGATGAGAAGAACGGGGTGAGCGCCCGCCGCAGCGCCAGGTGGTACGGGCCGTCGACCTCGCCGATCCCGAGTGGCGGCTGGCCCTCCGGACGCGGAACACCCATCTCGCCTTGATAATTCACGCCATCGGCGGCGTCCGGTTCGTACTTGTGCGCAAAGGTGTCACCGTCGCGCGCGACCTGCTCGACTGCGTCGTAGCTGGAGACGTACCAGAAACCGCCGTACTTCTCGTTCCACGCCACCGGGCAGCGGCTGCGCAGGTCCGCGTTGACCTCGCGCTCGTTCAGGTTGAACTCGTCGGAGTGGTGATCGAATCCGACGATCGCGTCGGCACTGACGTCGGGACGGCCCATTGGGCTATCTTTGCATTTTTAGGGAACTTAAGTCCCAGGGAGGTGGAACCCATCGAAGACTGGGCGGCAGGAGCGACCATCGGTGGACGGGCGATCCCGGACATGCCCGATCTCCCGCGAATGCGCACCGAACGTTTCGAGCGCTTGCAGTACCAGCTAGAAGAACAAGGCGTCGACGGTCTGGTCCTGCTCGGGTCCAGTTCGGTGGCCTATGCGACCGGGGCGGCGGCACCCGCGCAGGACGGTGACCGCGCGGCGCTGTTCCGCACGGTGGCGATTGTGGTCAAGGGAGATTCGGCACCCCACCTCTACACGCTCTACGCGGACGGGGCTCCCGCCGGCCTACCCGGCGATCATCTGCACGGGCCGCTGTTCCCGGATCTCGACGACGGCATCGAGGCCTTCGCCGCGGCGCTCGCCGACCACTTCCGTTCCGGCGCGAGTATCGGCGTCGACGACCAGACGCACGCGATGCTGCGCGCCCTACCGGGGTTCGACTGGGTCGATGGTTCCGATGTCGTCGGCGCCGCGAAGCTCATGAAGACACCCGATGAAATCGCGTGCATTCGCAACGCGCAGCGGCTCAACGAACTCGCGATGACCGACGCGCTCGCGATTCTGCGGCCAGGAGTTCGCCAGACAGACTTGAGCGCAGTGTTCCTGCGCCGAGTCTTCGAACTGGGCGCGTCGGCGAACGGGCTCGATCCGATCTGGCAGGTGATGGCTCCAACTCGCGCGCTCGGCCCCTGGACGCTACACGGTGACTTGGCTTATCCGACGGTGACCACCGACCGGTTCCTCCGAGAAGGCGACGTCATCTGGGTCGACTCGGGGATCACCTGGCAGGGATATGCCTCTGACTACGGCCGAACCTGGACCACCGGAGCACGTCCGAATGGCAAGCAGCAGGCGCACTTCCGCCGGTGGCGAGCCGTCGTCGATGCCGCGCTCGACGTGCTCAAGCCGGGTGTGTCCGCGCTCACTCTCGGAAATGCGGCCATTGACGCCAACGACGGGGTCCGCCCCTGGATCGAGCACTTCTATCTGGCCCACGGAGTCGGCACCGAGAGTGCCGAAATGCCCCTGATCGGAACGGACCTGGGGGAGCGGTTCGACGAGCGACTCATCATCCAGCCGGGGATGGTGCTCGTTTTCGAGCCCGTCATCTGGGAGGACGGCTTCGCTGGCTACCGATCGGAAGACATTGTGGCCGTGACGGATACCGGGTGGGTCAAGCTCAGCGGGTCAACGTATGAACCGTACGGAGTCGAGGCATGAGTCCCGTGGCCCGCGACCGCGGGGTGTTCGTCGGCATGATGGGCCTCGAAGACGACGCGCGGGTCGACTTCGCCCGGCTGCGTGCCGAACGGCGCGCAAAAGTCCTCTCCGGCATGGAAAGCCACGATCTCGATGCGCTGATGCTCGGCGGCGTCGGCAACGTGCGGTATGTGTCGGGTGCCCGTCAGTTGGGTCGATCCGGTGTGCTGCCGTTCGCGCCGGTTGCGGTGGTGGTGCGGGACACCGGACGCGTGCACCTGCTTTCGACGTGGGACGAGGGTGTGCCGCCGGAGATCGGCCGCGACGATCTGTACCGAATGAGCTGGAATCCCGCCAATCTGGCGGCCGACCTGGCGAAGATCCCCGGCTTGCGCGACGCGCGGCGGGTGGGCACCGACGGCCTGACGCCGATGTTCGCCGCGTTGATCCCCGAGCTCGTCACCAAGGCGGACCTGGTCGATGCGGGCCTCGTGATGACGAAAACCCGACAGACCAAGACGGCCGACGAGATCACCTGCCTGGACGTCGCGTCCGCGATCGCGGAAGCTGCGTTGAGTGCGATGGAAGGTGCGTTGGCGCCGGGCATCACCGAGCGTGAACTGCTCGGCGTCTACGACGAGCGGATAGCCGGCCTGGGCGCGCCGATGCCGCCGTCGGAAAGCGTGTGCTTCGCAACGCCATCGATCGGCCCGGTTATGTTCCGGCACTTGGCATCCGAAAGGCCCATCGGAGATGGCGAATTGGTGGTGCTCGCACCCGGCTCGCTGTACGCCGGATACGAATCCGGCCTGGCCAGCACGCGGATGGCCGGCGTTGCAGGACGCGAATTCGCGGAGCTTGCATCGCGATGTGCGCGCGGCATGGACGCGCTGATCGCCGCCTGCTGGCCTGGCAACACCGGCGCCGACCTGCACCGCGCGTGGGAGAGCACGGGTAACCCCGATCCCGGGGTTCCGCTGGCCCATGGTCTCGGGCTGGGCGCCGAACCGCCGTTGATCGGTATGGGCCGCGGAACCGATGCTGTCATCGCTGAGGGGATGGTGCTGAGCGTGCAATCGTGGGTCACCGAGGAAGGCGTCGGCGGATACCTTGAGCGAGCCACAGTACACATCGAGGGCAGCGGCCCATCCACTCTCACGCGCTACGGAAGGTTGTAATGGCAAGCCACCAAACGGTTTTCAACCACGTTGGATTGTGCGTCGCAGATCGCGAGCGATCGCGCCGGTTCTACGAGGGTCTGCTCGGCTTCAAGTTCTGGTGGGAACTCGAACTGCCCGACCAGGGCACCGAACAACTGCTGCAGCTGGCGAGGCCGATCGGAGTGCGTGCGACCTATCTGGTGCGCGACGGATTCGTATTGGAAATCATCGACTACTCCAAGCGGGACGTCCATGCCGGCTCGGAGCGCGTGATGGACCAAGTGGGGCTCACGCACATGTCGCTGTCGGTGTCCGACTTGGGCGCGGTATTGGCGATGGTCAACGAGTTCGGCGGATCGGTGATCGAGGAGACCGTCACCGAGCAGTTCGCGATGATCCGCGATCCCGACGGACAGCTGATCGAGTTGCTCCCCGACTCGTGGCTGGCGAATCTGCCGCCGCGCCCGTAGCCACCATTGCTATCACTACATTCGTAGTGATACTGTCAGCGTCATGACAGCCACTACAGATGTAGTACACCGGTCGACCTTCTGGGGCACCTACCGGCGCCACGGCTACTTCTTCCGCGAAGTGGCGATGCTGACCATCGCGATCGGCTACTTCCTGCACCTGTACCGGGTGATCTTCGGTGACGACGCCACCCTTCAGTACATGGTCACGCAGGCCACCGACATCCTTCTTATGGTCCCGATGACCTACGCCGCGGTCGCCGGCATAGCCGGCTGGCGCCGAATGCGGTTCGTCAACCGGGTGCACAAGCTCGCCGTCCGTGCGGCGGTCGTCTACATCACCGTTAGCGTGCCGCTGCACATCTACGTCGGGCTTGTGCTCAACGACATGGACCTGTACGTGCGCACCGCCGGGTACTGGTTCAGCTACCTGCTGTTGATCGTCGTGTATCCGCTCTTCCTGACCATGCTGTGGAAATTGAAGTACGAGGAGTGAGCGACATGACCATGACACAAGTCCAACCGCGCCAAACCTTCCGGGACGCGTACCGCCGGCACGGTTACATCTTCAAAGAGGCGGCCATCCTGACCATCGGCCTCGGCGTTCTTATCCACCTGTTGAGGGTCATCTTCGGCGACGACTTCGCCATGCAGTATGTGGTGACGCCGACGACCGACAAGATCCTGCTCTTGCCAATGACTTACGCGGGCATCACCGGGATCCTGCTGCTGGCGCGGCATCGCGTGCGCTTCGTCAACAAGCGGCACCGGGCGCTGTTCACCGGGTCGGTGGTCTATATCGCAGGCAGCGTGCCGCTCCACATCTACTGCTCATACATCATCTGGGACACCACCCTGATGACATGGTTCCCGATGTGGTTCAGCTATTTCCTGCTGATCGTCGTGTACCCGATGTTCCTGACGCTGTTCTGGAAGTTGCAATATAGGAACTGATGCCCACCAATCCTGAACGACGGACACAGATCCTCGACGCCGCAATCGACATCCTGTGCGACGACGGCGTCGGGGGTCTGACGCATCGGCAGGTCGACAGCCGCGCCGGTATGCCCGCAGGCACGACGTCGAACTATTTCCGGAACCGCCAGGCGCTACTTGGAGCGACCGCCGCCCGCACGGTGGAACTGCATTGGCAGCGCGTCGAGATTCTGCAGGCGGCGATCGGCCCGCTATCGCGTGAAGCCTTGAAGGCGTTGATGGTTCGCATGCTCGAGCCCGATGAGCAGTTCCGCCGCTGGACGCTCGCGCGGTTCGAGCTGTTCATGGAGAGCACCAGGCGGGAAGAGTTGCGCCCGCTGATGAAAGAGCTTCAGGCGGCGGCGGTGAAGTCGGCGACGCTCATTATCGAGGCCGCCGGCTTCACGCCGTCACCCGAGCGGATGGACGAACTCAGCAGGTTGCTCAACGGCTTTGTGTTCAGCAACCTGACCATTGCGCCCGAGGCGGGCGCGCTGGATACCGCCGGTCTTGTGGACCGGCTGCTGAGCGCCTTCCTTGATTCCTAGGCGAGCGCCTTCGCCTTCAGCGAGTCGAACTCGGCCTGGCTGATGGTCCCGGCCTCCAAAAGCGCCTTCGCGTCGGCGATTTCCTGGGCTGGTGAACGGCCCGCAGCCTCACGGATGTACGAGTCGGTTTCCTGTTTCGCGGCCGCTGCCGTCGCCCGCGCCCGTTCCGTCATCCCCTTGCCACGGGCGATGAGGTAAACCAGCGCCGTGATCCACGGAAACACGATGAGGAAGATCACCCAGATCGCCTTGACCCAGCCCGACGTCTTGTGATCGCGCCAGAACAAGTCGATGAGGATCTGGAAGAGCACCAACAGGTAGGCGATCCAGGCGAAGATGATCAGGAAGTGCCAGAGGAAATCCCACGTCGAGCCCCAGTTCACGTCCGCTCCTCGGATCGTTGGATGCGCGAATCAGCGCGACCGACAGTTAAGCACGCGAACCTCGGTTGACGGCGGATACCACCGCGCGAAGTGACGCCGTTGTGATCGATGTCGCGATGCCGACGCCCCAGATCGTCCGCCCGTTTACCGACGCCTCGACATAGGCCGCGGCCTGTGCTCCTTCACCGGCCGTCATCGCATGCTCGGAGTAGTCCAGCACGTGCACCTTGATGCCGACACTGCACAGCGCGTCGACGAACGCGGCAAGCGGGCCGTTGCCGGAGCCGCGGATGTCGGTTTCGACGCCGTCGATCTTGACCGTGGCCTCGATGGTGTCGGTCCCGCCGTCGACCTCTGAGGCGATCACCTTCTGCCGGATGCGTTCCAGCGGCCGGAGCGGCGCCAGGTATTCGTCGAAGAAGGCGTCGTACATCTCCTTCGGCGAGACCTCGCCGCCCTCGCCGTCGGTGATCTTCTGAATCGCCTGGGAGAACTCGATCTGCAACCGGCGCGGCAGGGCCAGGCCGTGGTCGGCCTTCATGATGTAGGCCACGCCGCCCTTGCCCGACTGCGAGTTGACCCGGATGACCGCCTCGTAGGTGCGGCCGACGTCCTTCGGGTCGATCGGCAGATACGGGACCTGCCACAGGAGGTCATCAACGTCGGCGTCCTGCTCGTCGGCCGAAACCTTCATCGCGTCCAGGCCCTTGTTGATGGCGTCCTGATGGCTTCCGGAGAACGCGGTGTACACCAAGTCCCCGCCGTAAGGGTGGCGTTCGTGTACCGGCAGCTGATTGCAGTACTCGACGGTGCGACGGATCTCGTCGATGTTGGAGAAGTCGATCTGCGGGTCGATGCCGCGGGAGAACAGGTTCAGCCCCAGCGTCACAATGCAGACGTTGCCGGTGCGCTCGCCGTTGCCGAACAGGCAGCCCTCGATCCGGTCGGCACCGGCCTGATAGCCCAATTCCGCTGCGGCGACGGCAGTTCCGCGGTCGTTATGCGGGTGCAGGCTCAGGATGATGCTGTCGCGAGGGGCCAGATGCCGGTTCATCCACTCGATCGAGTCCGCGTAGACGTTTGGGGTGGCCATCTCGACGGTGGCCGGCAGGTTCACGATCAGTGGCACGTCGGGGGTGGGCTGGATGATGTCGGCGACGGCGTTGCAGACATCGACGGCGTATTCCAGTTCGGTGCCGGTGTAGGACTCCGGCGAGTACTCGAACCGCCACAGCGTACCCGGATACTTCGCGGCTTCCTCGACGCACTTCCGTGCGCCGTCGGTGGCGATCTTCTTGACCGCCTCGCGGTCTGCGCGGAACACCACCCGCCGCTGCAGGATCGACGTCGAGTTGTAGAAGTGCACGATCGCACGCGGCGCGCCCTCGCACGCCTCGAACGTCCGCTCGATCAGCTCCGGGCGGCACTGCGTCAGCACCTGGATGGTGACGTCCTCGGGGATCGCGCCCTCGGTGATGATCTCGCGGACGAAGTCGAAGTCGGTCTGGCTGGCTGACGGGAACCCGACCTCGATCTCCTTGTAGCCCATCCGGGCCAACAGGTCGAACATGCGGCGCTTGCGCGCCGGACTCATCGGGTCGATCAAGGCCTGGTTGCCGTCGCGCAGGTCCACCGCACACCACATCGGTGCGCGGTCGATGACCTTGTCGGGCCAGCTGCGGTCAAACGGAACGGGCACTGTGCCCGTCGCCGGGCTGCCGCCCGGCACCTCGTCGGCGAAGCTGCGATACCGGCTGACCGGCATCGATGTGGTCCGTTGGGTGTTCCACGCCGGCTGGCCGGGGTTCGGTGGGCCGGACGGCTGGTTGATGGTGCGTACCGACGCGAAGGCGTCGGGCGAATCTGGTGTGGGTTTCGAGAAGGTAGTCACGGTGATCGCTCCGGCAGTTCTAGACGGGACTCGACCGGCGCATCGCGAACACCCGCGACGGGAAGCCGGTCTGGATCAGACCCCGTCGCGGCTGCCGAGAAGGAGCACCCGCTGCACGCGAACACTGTAGCAAGCCCAGCTGTAAGGCCAAAACCCGAGGTTCTTGCCGCCGTGATCGGCTCGGCGATGGAAGATTGGGTACGTGAGGCGGGTGATGGCGCTTCTGGCCGTCCTGGTTGCGCTCGCGGGGTGCACCCGGTCCGTCGACGGCACCGCAGTGATGGGTCCCCGCGATGTGGATCCCGCGTACTTCTTCGCGGGCGACGTTCCCACCTACGGGCAGCGTGTCGATCCCGGCGACGTCACCGCGCTCGCGTATCTGCGTGCGGTGCGCAGGATCGACCCCTGCGGCCTGTTCACCCGAGACGCGATGGCCAAGATAGGCGAAATCGGCTCCGTGGGAACGCTTTTCGCGCTCGACGAATGTGATCTCGATATCAAGGTGCCCGGCGAGGCCGACCGCCACTACGTCAGCATCGAGGTGATCTTCTACCGCCTTGCCGGCCAGTCCGTCGCATTCCTGGCCGGTGACCTTCCCGTGTACGAAATCTATCCCGGCTCGTGCGGCTATCTGCTGCCGCTCAATCTCTCGTTGCTGCCCGGCGCGCAACCGCTGCGTCAACTCGATCAGCCGTTCGTGCGTGTCGGCCTCACCGCCGAAAACAACTGCGACTTCGCGCAGCGCTTGGCCCGCGCCATCGCACCGACCGTGGAGTCGCTGCGGCTGCCGGTCCGCGACGGGGCCGCCGTCTATCCGGACGCGCTCGCCGAGCGGGACCCGTGCCAGGTGCTGTCCGTGCTCGGCACGGAGGTCACGCGCTGGGACGTCGCTCGATCCCGGCCGTACGACTGCACCTTCGGGATCATGCGCGGCAAGGACGTTGTGCCGATACAGCTGTCCCTGCAGCCGAAGAACTACGACATGGCGACCGAGAGCCGGCAGCACCGCGAACGCGACGGTGTCGAGTTGCTCGTCGACCCGATGTACTGCTCGGCGGTGGCGTTCGTCGGTGCTCCGATGCAGCGCAGGCTGCTCGGCGGCGACTTCGTCGGAACGGGCGATGTCGTCATCCGGCCCGCGGTGGTGGTGGACAGTGGCGGCGAGCACTGCGACGTCGTCACCGACCTGGCGGTCGCCGCGGCCAAGCTCTACACCTGAGAATCCGGGAACGCGATCACCGATAGGAAGCGGATCGGCACCTGGATCAGATCGACCGGACCATGGGCGCCCTCGCCGTCGAACTGCAGCGAGTCGCCAGGATGTAGCCGGTAGACCGACCGGCTGTGGCTGTAATCCATGACACCTTCGAGCATGTAGATGAACTCGGTGCCGGGGTGCTGGAACAACGGATAGGTCTGGCTCTTCTCGGACAGCGTGACGTGCAGGCACTCGAGCCTCTTGTGCTCGCCCCGCAGCGACCCGAGCAGCTGATACTCGTGGCCCTCTTTGGTGCCGTTGCGCACGATGCGGGCGCCGGCGCCCGCCTTGACGAACGCCGCGGGGCGCTCGACGTCGGCTCCGCGGAACAGGCTGGTGACGGGCACGTCGAAACCCTTGGCCAACAACGCAAGTGTGCCCAAGCTGCAGGACGTCTGCGCGTTCTCGATCTTTGACATCATCGCCTTGGAAATGCCAACGCGGGCAGCCATTTCCGCGACCGTGAGGCCGTGCTGTTGCCGCAGCTGCCGCACATTACGGCCGATCGCGGCCTCGAATTCGAGCTCCTCGACGGGCTCGTGGGGATCACGGTCTCGCGCCGTGCCCGACTTGTTGCGAAGAAGCGGGACGTCCATCACTGCGTCACCATCATCGCATTTGCCCGGCACCGACATACGTGTATGGGCTCTTCAGCAGCTTGCCCTCGGCGAACCGCGACAGCCGGAAGTCGGAATGCGGAATCCGCGGGTCATTGCTGTGTCCGTCGACGACGAGGTCGGCGACCAGTCGACCCACTGCAGGGGCGATCTTGAACCCGTGCCCGCTGAATCCGGCCGCGACGACGAGGCCATCGAGCCCGGTCGTGGAGATCACCGGGTTCCAGTCCGGCGTGACGTCGTAGCAGCCCGCATAGCTGCTGCTGATCGCCGCTTCGGCGAACCCGGGGAAGCGCGTGCCGACCTTGTCGACGGTGAGGTCGACGAACGCGTCGGTCGCGCGGTTGAGGTAGTTGTCGGGATCCGCTTCCTCGACGTCGGACAGGTCGCTGTTGCCGAATAAGATGTCGCCGCCGACTTCCGGGCGGACGTACTGCAGCGACACCAGGTCGGAGAACACAGGTAGGGAACCGATAACCGAGCTGTCTACGCCAGGGGCGATCGTGACGATCTGCTCACGGACCACCCGGATCGGCACGTCGACGCCGTATTGGGCGAGGAACGGCGGCGTCCACACACCTATCGCCACGATGACGGTGCCCGCAGAGATCTCACCGCCGTCGGCGAGCCGAACGCCAGTCACCCTGCCGCCGGTACACACCAGCCCGGTGACCGTTGTGCCCTGGCGGATTCGGATGCCCGCCGCGCGCGCCGAGGCCGCGAATGCCTGCGCCGTCATGTATGCGTCGCCGTAGCCGCCGCGCGCCTCCCACCCGAAGGCTTCGAACGGCGAGAGGTCCGCGAACGGCCACATGCGGGCGACCTCGGATTTGTCGATCTCCTCGGTCTGCACGCCGACCGCCCGCTGGGCGGCCAGGCTCTTGCGCAGGGATTCGACGTTCGGTTCGCCAACGCCGACGACGTACCCGGTCTGCCGGAAGCCGATATCGAGTGCGTGATCTCCCAGAAAATCTTGAGCCTTCTCGAACACCTCGAGTCCGACGGTCGCCATCGCGGCAAGTGAACTGACCCCGTAGTGGCACCGGACGATCCCGCTGGACTTGCCGGTCATCCCCGATGCGACGGTATTACGTTCGGCCACAACGACGTCCGTGACCCCGCGCTGGCTCAGCGCCCACGCAGCGGCCGCACCCTCGATGCCGCCGCCGACGATGACGACGTCCGCGGTCGTCATAGGCCGGGGATCCAGTTGGTGCCGGCCAGCGGCACCCGGGCCATCGCCGCCGCCTCGATGGTCACCGCGACCAGATCCTCAGGCTCGAGGTGGCATACGTGCGCCTTGCCGCACGCGCGCGCGATGGTTTGGGCCTCCATGGTCAACACCCGCAGGTAGTTGGCCAGCCTGCGACCGCCCTCGACGGGATCGAACCGCGCGGCGAGTTCGGGATCCTGCGTGGTGATCCCCGCCGGATCGGTGCCGTCCTGGAAGTCGTCAAAAAAGCCTGCGGCGCTGCCGAACTTCTCGTACTCGGTGGCGTAGCGAGGATGGTTGTCGCCCAACGCGATCAGCGCGGCGGTGCCGATCGCCACGGCGTCGGCGCCCAGTGCCAGCGCCTTGGCCACGTCGGCGCCGGTGCGGATGCCACCGGAGACGATCAATTGCACCTTCCGGTGCACACCGAGTTCGGCGAGCGCCTGCACCGCCTGCGGGACCGCCGCCAGTGTCGGGATTCCGACGTGCTCGATGAACACCTCCTGGGTGGCCGCCGTGCCGCCCTGCATGCCGTCGACGACCACGACATCCGCGCCGGCGTGGACCGCGAGTTTCACGTCGTAATACGTGCGGGTGGCGCCAACCTTGACGTAGATCGGCTTCTCCCAGTCGGTGATCTCACGCAGTTCGTTGATCTTGATGGTCAGGTCGTCGGGTCCGGTCCAGTCGGGGTGCCTGCAGGCCGACCGCTGGTCGATGCCCTCGGGCAGGGTGCGCATTCCCGCGACGCGTTCGGAGATCTTCTGGCCCAGCAGCATTCCACCACCACCGGGCTTGGCGCCCTGGCCGAGCACCACCTCGATCGCGTCGGCCTGACGCAGATCGTCCGGGTTCATTCCGTATCGCGACGGAAGGTATTGGTACACCAGGTATTTGCTCTGGCCGCGCTCCTCGGGCGTCATGCCGCCGTCGCCGGTGGTGGTCGACGTGCCCACTTCGCTGGCGCCACGCCCCAGCGCCTCCTTGGCGGGGCCGGAGAGCGCACCGAACGACATGCCGGCGATCGTCACCGGGATATCAAGGTGCAGTGGGTGTTTGGCGAACCGGTCGCCAAGCACCACGTCGGTCCCGCACCTTTCGCGGTATCCCTCCAGCGGGTATCGCGACATCGACGCGCCGAGGAACAGCAAATCGTCGAAATTCGGTAGCGGCCGTTTGGCGCCCCAGCCGCGGATATCGTAGATGCCGGTCTCCGCGGCCCGCTGGATGGCCGCGATCGTCGGTCTGTCGAAGGTGGCGGACTCACGCAGGCCGAGGCGCGCGCGGTCATCGCTGGTATATGGCATCAGTAGCTCGAAGCGTTGTCGACGTGGAAGTGGTAGAGGTTTCGCGCCGACCCGTAGCGCGTGTAGGCAGCGGTGTCGTCGCCTTCGAAACCCGCCGCCTTGAGCAGGTATTCGAGCTCCTTGTGGTGCTCGGACCGCATCTCCTTGGCGACGCAGTCGGCGCCGAGCGAGGCGACGTCGCCGCGGACGTAGATGCGGGCCTCGTAGATCGAGTCACCCAAGGCCTCGCCCGCGTTGCCGCGGATCACCAACCGCCCGGCCTGCGCCATGAACGCACTCATGTGACCGACGTCGCCGCCAACCACGATGTCGACCCCTTTCATCGAGATCCCGCACCGCGCGGCGGCATTTCCTTCGATCACCAGGAGACCGCCATGCGCGGTCGCGCCGGCAGACTGCGATGCATTGCCCTTGACCCAGACCGTGCCGCTCATCATGTTTTCGGCCACGCCGGTGCCCGCGTTGCCGTTGATGTTGATCTCGGCTTGCTTGTTCATGCCCGCGGCGTAGTAGCCGACGTGGCCCTCGACCGTCACCCTCACCGGCGCATCGACCCCGACGGCCACGTTGTGCGCGCCGTCGGGGTGTGCGATGACGAATTCACCGGACAGCTCCTTTTGGTGCAACGTCGAATTGACTTCGCGGAGCGGAGTCGTGTGGAGGTCGTATGAGCACACCGTCGCCGTCATCTGCTCCATGCGTAGATCACCTCCGGCTCCGGCTCCCAGATCTTCGCGGTCTCGACGCCCGGAAGCCCCGCCAACGCCCGGTATTCGCTGCCCATCGCCACCCAGTCGGCGGTCTCGGCGATGACGGCGGGCTTGCAGGCGATCGCGTCGCGCACCACCGCGAACGAGTCGCGGTTGGACACTAGCAGTGTGTAGAACCCATCAAAGACGGCACACAGTTCCTTCAGTGCGCCTTCCACGTCGCGACCGTCGGCCAACTGCTCGGCGATGAACCGCGCGCCCACCTCGGTGTCGTTCTCGCTGTCGAATTGCACACCCGCGGCGCGCAGTTCGCGGCGGATCGTGGCGTGATTGGCGAACGAGCCGTTGTGCACCATGCACTGCTCTGGCCCGACCGCATAGGGATGGCAACCCGCGGGCGTCACCGCCGACTCTGTCGCCATCCTGGTGTGACCGACACCCTGCCAGCCCTGCGCCTTGGCCAGACCCCATGCGTCCGTGAGCGTGCGGGGATGCCCGACTCCTTTGAACACGGCCATATCGGAGCCGAACCCGGCGATCAGCACCTTTGGATACGCCGTCTTGACCGCGTCAAGCAGCTCCGCCGAAGATACATCTGCCGTAAGGAGATACGTGTCGGCGTGCCGTGTCACGTTGACCTCAAGGCCGATGTCTTCCGCGGTCGGAACCACCTCCAACACCGATACGCAGCCCTGTCCCGGGGGCGACAGGACGCGGTCGCCGTACACGGCGACGCCTGCTGAGTCGCTGCCGCGATCACCCATCTCGCACAGCATGCCGGTGAGTAGTTCCCCGAGTCGGGGATACAGTTCGGGGGCCCGCAGGTGTAACCCGACGATCCCACACATGGCCTGTCTCCTTCGACTTGTGACGATTCAGAACGCGGTGAGGTAGTGGTCGATCTCCCACGGTGTCACGGCGCTGTGGTAGGAGAAGAACTCCTCGCGCTTGACGTTGGCGAAGTAGCCCGCCACACCGTCGCCCATGGCATCGAGCACACCCGCGACCACGGGATCGCTCTCGAACTCGTCGACCGCGTGCAGCAGCGTCGGCGGCAGCGCCGAACGTCCTTGCGCGCCAATGTCCCCGGGGTCGGCGCTGCGCTTGATCCCGTCGATGCCGGCACCCAGTGCAGCGGCAATCGCCAGGTAGGGGTTGGCGGAGCCGTCGCTACCGCGCAACTCGACGCGCTGGGAGTCGGGCACACGGATGTAGTGCGTGCGGTCGTTGCCGCCGTAGGTGGGGGTCTTCGGTGCCCACGATGCGCCCGACGCCGTGGTCGTCGCGCCGGTTCGCTTGTAGGAGTTGACTGTTGGTGCCACCACGGCCTGCAGCGCACTGGCATGTTCGAGAATTCCGCCGATGAACGCATAAGCGGTCTCGGACAACCCGAGACCGCGGGAGTCGTCGTCGGACGGGAAGACGGGAGTGCCGCCGCTGGTGAGTGACAAATGCAGATGCAAACCGCTGCCGGTCTTGTCGGCGAACGGCTTCGGCATGAAGGTGGCGACCATGCCGCGTTCGGCCGCGATCATCGAAAGCAGGTAGCGGAGCGTGACCACACGGTCGGCGGTGGTGAGTGCGTCGGCGAATTGGAAGTTCTGCTCGAACTGGCCGTTGCCGTCCTCGTGGTCGTTGGCGTAGTTGGACCAACCCAACGTGTTCATCGCCGCGGAGATCGCGGTCAGGTGGTCGTACATCCGCGTGACGCCCCGGGCGTCGTAGCAGGGCTGCGCGGCGGTGTCGGCAGTGTCGGCGGTGCAGAGGCTGCCGTCGGCGTTGCGGTGCAGCAGGAAGTACTCCACCTCCGCGCCGACCCACGGCTCGAAGCCGGCATCTGCGGCCTGCTGGATCAGCGCCTTGAGGATCACGCGCGGCGCGTACGGCCAGGGTGCACCGTTGACGTGCGGATCACAATGGACGATGGCGAGGCCGTCCTTGATGAACGGGATCGGCGTGAACGATGCCGGATCCGGAATCGCCATCATGTCAGGGTCTTTGGGTTCCTGGCCCATGGCGCCGACGGCGTATCCCGCGAAGCCAACGCCTTCGGTGGCGAGCAAGTCGACGGCCTCGACGGGCACCAACTTCGCGCACGGCTTGCCTCGCAGGTCGACGAACAGCGCGAGGATGAACTTCGTTCCCGACTGTTCGGCCAATGCGGCGAGTTCGGACATGCTTTTCCAATCCATGGTTGGTGAGAAGGCCGGCCGGCGCGGGCGAGTGGTTCCGCGCCGGCCGGTGCTTGTCAGGCAGGCTGCAGTTCGTACGCCGCGTCCCTGTGGAACTTGGCGTCGATGCCCTTTTCTTCTTCGTCGGTCGAGATGCGGATGCCCATCGTCTTCTTGATGACGAAGGCGATGAGGTACGCGACCACGAACGAGTACGCCATCACCGCACCGGCGGCGATCGCCTGCTTCCACAGTTGGTCCAGGCCGCCGCCGTAGAACAGACCGTCGGTCTTGTTCGGCATGCCTGCGCTGGCGAACAAACCGATAAGCAGCGTGCCGATGACACCGCCGACCAGGTGCACGCCGACCACGTCAAGCGAATCGTCATAGCCGAACCGGGATTTCAGCCCGACCGCCAGCGGGCATATCGCGCCCGCGATCAGGCCGACGAAGATCGCGCCGATCGGGGTGACCGCACCGCAGGCCGGGGTGATGGCTACAAGTCCGGCCACCGCGCCCGACGCCGCGCCGACGCCGGTGACGTGGCCGTCCTTGAACTTCTCGACGCTGAGCCAGGCCAGCGTCGCCGCGCAGGTGGCGACGAACGTGGTCACCATGACGATCGCGGCCGAGGTGCCCGCGGCGAGCGCCGAACCGCCGTTGAATGCGTACCACCCGGCCCACAGCAGGCCTGCGCCAAGCAGCGTCAGCGGAACGTTGTGTGGCTTACGGAATTTGCCGAAGCCGAGCGACTTGCCCAGCACGATGGCGACCGCCAATGCGGCTGCACCGGAGTTGATGTGCACCGCCGTGCCGCCCGCGAAGTCAATGGCCTTGAGCTTGTTGGCGATCCAGCCGCCGGTGGCGTCCGGCGTCACCACGCCGTCGAACGCGAACACCCAGTGCGCAACGGGGAAGTACACGAGGATCGCCCATGCGGTCGCGAACGTCATCCAGGCGCCGAACTTCATCCGGTCGGCGGCCGCGCCGGATACCAGCGCAACGGTGATCGCCGCGAAAAGTGCTTGGAACAACGCGAATAGGCTCACCGGCAGGCCGTTGATGGTGGTCATCGGTTCGGTGAGATTCTTCATGCCCGCGAACTCGGTGAAGCTGCCGACGAAGCCGCCGTAGGATGTGCCGAAGGCCATCGAGAAGCCGAACAACACCCACAGCACGCCGACGACTGCCACGGCGCCGAACGTCATCATCATCATGTTGGTCGAGCTCTTGACGGACACCATGCCGCCGTAGAAGAGCGCGAGGCCGGGGATCATCATCGTGAGGCCGATGATGCAACACAGCATGAATGCTGTGGTTCCTGTATCCATATACACCTCCTGGAGTGGTGCGGCTCCGGTGAGAGCCGTTCACTGTCAGTAACCGATGTTTCTGTTACGTGGACCGGCTCGAGGTGTTTCGGCCGGGTTACAGTTCGTGCGATGAAGATCGATCGGCGATGGTGGCCCGCCATCGGCGTGGCGGCGATCGCAGCCGTGGCGCTCGTGTTGTCCTACACCGTGTTCAACCGTCCGTCCGAGGAATGCCGTCCGGTCAAGGACCTGCTGGACTTCAGTCGCTCGCAGGCCGAGCACATCGCGTCGAAAACGGGTGACGAGCAGGGGGTTCCCAGCGCCGCCGAGGACGCCGCGTATCAGGCGTGGGCCGACGGGCTGGCCGAACGTGCCCAGAAAGTCACGGCGCCCGAGCTGGCTCGCACCAGTACGACGGTCGCCAGCCTCGCCAACGAGTTCGCCGGCAACCTTCCCGTTCTGCGCGCTCAAACGGAGTCGCGGGCTCCCGGCGCGCCCGCGCCGCCGGCGGCCTACGAGATGATGGCGCTGAACGCACGGATCTCCGAGAACCTCAACGAGCTGGCAAAGGCGTGTTCCTGACGCGGGCCAAGCAGCTGAACCTGGGTGAGGGCGAGAAGACGGTCTACGCAGGCGACGCCGGCTCGAGCTTCGTGCAGGCCCCGCCGTTCAGATTCATGGCCGCGCCGTAGTCACCGCGACAGTGGTTGTCCCCAGCGGCCGGCGAAGGCGACTTCCTCGAGCGGCAGCCTGCCGCGGCCCTGTGCGTCGCGCTCGACGATCTCCGGCGGCGCGTTGTCGTAGTCGCCCAACGATCCGACCGCGACGACGGCGATGGGCCGCACGCCCGCAGGAATGCCGAACACCTCGCGGGCGCCGTCGGCGTTGAACCCCGCCATCGGATGCGCGATCAACCCGCGGGACACCGCCTCGACGGTCAGCTGCGCGATCGCGGCACCGGCGTCCACCGCGGCGTACCGTGCGGTCCGCTCGTCCTCACCCTCGTCGGTGCAGAGCAGGATCAGCCCCCCGGCAGCCTTTGCGTAGCTGTTGCCACGTTTGAGCAGCTCGGAAATCCCGATGAAGGTTTCGTCGCCCCGCTGTCCGACGAGGAAGCGCACCGGCTGCCGATGGCCCCAGGTGGCGGCCCACCGTGCGGCCTCGAGGACCGCGACGAGGTCGTCCGCTTTGAGCACGGCATCACCGTCGAACATCCGCGGACTCCACCGCGCGGCGATGTCGGGGTGGATGGGTACCTGGGTCTGCGCGCGGCGCGGGGCTGTGCCTGTTGGCTCCACGCGCAAGCGCTCGTCGCTGGTCTTGACCACATCTTGACGCTACCGGCGGAGTAAATGGGGTGCGCAGACCCCTTATTCTTAGTTGAACCCCGTCCAAGAAAGGTTCTGCAGTGGCGCTCGTCGTACAGAAGTACGGTGGATCCTCCGTCTCCGACGCCGACCGGATCCGCCGCGTCGCCGAACGCATCGTCGAGACCAAGAAGCAGGGGAACGACGTGGTCGTCGTGGTTTCGGCGATGGGCGACACCACCGACGACCTGCTGGATCTGGCCAAGCAGGTCTGCCCGGCGCCGCCGGCGCGGGAAATGGACATGCTGCTGACCGCAGGCGAGCGGATCTCCAACGCGCTGGTCGCGATGGCCATCGACTCGCTGGGCGCACAGGCCCGCTCGTTCACCGGGTCGCAGGCGGGCGTCATCACCACAAGCACCCACGGAAACGCCAAGATCATCGACGTCACGCCCGGCCGGCTGCGGTCGGCACTCGATGAGGGCCTGATCGTGCTCGTGGCAGGCTTTCAGGGCGTCAGCCAGGACAGCAAGGACGTCACCACGCTCGGCCGCGGCGGGTCGGACACCACCGCCGTGGCGCTGGCGGCGGCGCTCAAAGCCGACGTCTGCGAGATCTACACCGACGTCGACGGCATCTTCACCGCCGACCCACGCATCGTGCCCAACGCGAAGCGGATGGACACCGTGTCGTTTGAGGAGATGCTCGAGCTCGCCGCGTGCGGCGCCAAGGTGCTGATGCTGCGCTGCGTCGAATATGCCCGCCGCTACAACGTCCCGGTACACGTCCGGTCGTCGTATTCAGATAAGCCCGGCACGATTGTGACCGGATCGTTAGAGGACATCCCCATGGAAGACGCCATCATCACCGGAGTCGCCCACGATCGCAGCGAGGCGAAGGTGACGATCGTCGGCATCCCCGACGTTCCCGGTTACGCCGCCAAGATATTCCGTGCGGTCGCCGACGCCGACGTTAACATCGACATGGTGCTGCAGAACATCTCCAAGGTCGAGGACGGCAAGACCGACATCACGTTCACGTGTTCCCGGGAGAGCGGTCCCGGCGCGGTCGAGAAGCTGACGTCGCTGCAGGAGGAGATCGGCTTCACCAAGGTGCTCTACGACGACCACATCGGCAAGGTGTCGCTGGTCGGGGCGGGGATGCGCACCCACCCCGGCGTCACCGCGAAGTTCTGCGAGGCGCTGGCCGAGGTGGGCGTCAATATCGACCTGATCTCTACCTCGGAGATCCGAATCTCGGTGCTGATCAAGGACACTGAACTGGACAAGGCAGTCGTCGCCCTGCACGAGGCGTTCGGCCTCGGCGGTGACGAGGAAGCCGTCGTATACGCGGGAACGGGACGCTGATGGTCAATATCGGTGTGGTTGGCGCGACCGGCCAGGTCGGCCAGGTGATGCGAATGCTGTTGGAGGAGAGGGACTTTCCGGCCACCAGCGTGCGGTTCTTCGCCTCCGCGCGCTCACAGGGCAAGAAGCTCTCATTCCGTGGTCAGGAGATCGAGGTCGAGGATGCCGCGACCGCCGATCCCGCAGGCCTGGACATCGCGGTGTTCTCCGCGGGCGCGACGATGTCGCGGGTGCAGGCGCCACGGTTCGCCGCCGCCGGCGTGACGGTGATCGACAATTCGTCGGCGTGGCGCAAGGACCCCGATGTGCCGTTGGTGGTCAGCGAGGTCAACTTCGCCGACGCGCGCAATCGCCCGAAAGGCATTATCGCCAACCCGAATTGCACGACGATGGCAGCGATGCCGGTGCTCAAGCCGCTGCATGACGAGGCCGGGTTGGTCCGGATGATCGCGTCGACGTATCAGGCCGTGTCCGGCAGCGGGTTGGCAGGCGTGCAGGAGCTGTTCGGTCAGGCGCGCGCAGTGGTCGACGACAGCGAGCAACTGGTGCACGACGGATCCGCGCTGACCTTCCCCGCACCCAACAAGTACGTCGCGCCGATCGCGTTCAACGTTGTCCCGCTTGCCGGTTCGTATGTCGAGGACGATTCCGGCGAGACCGACGAAGACCAGAAGCTGCGCAACGAAAGCCGCAAGATCCTCGGCATTCCCGACCTATTGGTGAGCGGGACGTGTGTGCGGGTGCCGGTGTACACCGGGCACTCGCTGTCGATCAACGCCGAGTTCAACCGGCCGCTGTCGGTCGAACGCGCACGCCATCTGTTGGCCGAAGCGCCCGGCGTGAAGCTGGTCGACGTGCCGACGCCGCTGGCCGCCGCGGGCGTCGATGAATCACTCGTCGGCCGCATCCGCCAGGATCCCGGCGTTCCGGACGGTCGTGGCCTCGCCTTGTTTGTGTCCGGCGACAATCTGCGAAAAGGTGCGGCGCTGAACACGATTCAGATCGCTGAGCTGCTGGCCGCCGAGCTGTGATCCTTTTGCGCCGAAACGGACGTTTGGGCGCAAGAGCGCGAGTGGTTTGTGCCATTTCGTCGATCTCGGCGTTGGCTGCCGCGTTGCTGTCCGTGCCGGCGCATGCCGATCCGCCCGCGCCCATCCCTGAGCCTGTGCTGCCGCCGTTGGCGCCCGGCCAGGTGATCCGCATCGCTCCCGCTGCCGGAACTGGAACGCCGACAAGCGATTACGACATCGGTGCCACCGATCTGTGCGAGTTCATGGAGTTCCCCGACGGGATCCTCCAGATCTGCGGTGACAGCTTCGCGGGCCAAGGCGTCGGGTTCGGCCCATGGCATGCACCGATCGCGCTGCACGTCGACGCCGACTCGATCGACAGCCCGACCGGTGTGCGCTACGACCGCGTTTCCGGAAACATGAAGCCATTGCTTGCCGAGTCGACGCCTGCGGGCATGTCGCAACTGCCCGCGGGCGTGGTGCAGATCAACCGGGAGAACTACCTGCTCGTCACCACCGTCAAGGACCTGGTACCCCAGACCTCACGACTCGTGAAAGCCAACCCAGGACAAGGTAATTGGCCGACCGTGCCGAATTCGCAGCGGCCCGCAGGCTACGACGGCGGCAAGCAGTCGCAGATCAGCGGCTACTACGACCCGATCCCGAAGCCGGATTCGCCGCGCGGCTGGGTTTACATCGTCGCGAACAACTTCGACCGCAGCGGACCAGTGGTGCTCTACCGGGCGAAGCCGCAGACGTTCACCGACCGCGCCAGTTGGCAGGGCTGGTCTGCTCAGGGCGGCTGGGGCAAGTCACCGACGCCGTTGTGGTCGGATCGCGTAGGCGAAATGAGCGTGCGGCAGATCGAGGGCGAAACGGTGCTGTCGTACTTCAACGCCAGTACCGGCGATATGGAGGTCCGCGTCGCAGCCGACTCGACGGACCTTGGGACAGCGCCTGTTACGACGGTCGTCTTCGCAGGCGAATGGCCCGATCCCGCGGAGCAGTTGGGGCCGCCCGAGGACAACCGGCTCGCACAGCCATACGGCGGCTACATCTCGCCCGGCTCGACGCTCGATGAGCTGCGGGTGTTCATCAGCCAGTGGAAGACCGGCCCGGGCGACAACGTGCCGTACCGGGTCATCCAGTTCGCGGTGAACCCATTAAAGGCATAGTCAGAACGGGTTTTCCCGGCCTCCGTCCGCAGCACGTCCCAGCAGAAGAGCATGAAGCGTTCCGCGTCGCAGGGCGGGTTCGTGGTCCCGTTCGGGTGTTCAAGGTCGCGATTAAACCGCCACTAAGTAAGTAATCCGCGCCGAAATCGGGCGAAATTGCAGTAGCCGACTACTCAGCTCGCTGCACCACATCCGAGCGACGATCCCACCACGGAACTCCACACCCGAGACGGTGGTCAGCGTTTCGCCACAACACGAATCCATCGTTAGGAGACACTGCCATGACCTCCATAGATCAGGACATTGTGCGCGAGCAATCGGAGTTGCTGGACAGCGTTGTGCCAGCCGCTGCAGCTGCCAAGGCCAGTCTCAACAGCTTCTGGGTTGCGACTCGGGACGAACTGGCCCGGACTTGTGAAAGCCGGGCGAACCTCTGCGACGGATACCGCAAAGCATGGTCCGCGACCGCCAACCCCGACATCGGGGAAGTTTTTGACGACGCACTCAAGGCGCTCGGGGCCATAAGTACGGTGGTCGCCCTCTAGCCAGGCCGGTATCGAATCTCTCGCCGTCAGAAAAATCGGCCCGCCTCCGAACAGTGGTA
>Ga0163161_10000470_pt1 | contig 33480 bp, 30 predicted proteins | sample S45metaG_FD_129847 | JGI IMG/M metagenome (GOLD analysis project Ga0163161, IMG submission 129847) | Switchgrass rhizosphere microbial communities from Kellogg Biological Station, Michigan, USA - S4-5 metaG | ecosystem: Host-associated > Plants > Roots > Rhizosphere > Soil | place: USA... | reverse complement strand
CACGTAAGTTTTGTTAACCATATTCCTAAGGCGGTCGTCATGCTGAACTTGTTTCAGCATCCTTCCTGCCGTTAATCGGTCCCGATTTCAGCAATCTCACAACGATCGCTACTAACATGCGCTATCGGATGACGACCGCTTTATTGGAGCCTGTCAATGGTGACCATTTCAACTCAGATGTGCTCAGGTGACTTAGGTGGTAGAGAAATTACCACTCTTTCCTATTGAACCACCTTAATCACCTGAGTTCACGTAAGTTTTGTTAACCGTATTCCTAAGGCGGTCGTCATGCTGAACTTGTTTCAGCATCCTTCCTGCCATTATCGGTCCCGATTTCAGCAATCTTACAACGATCGCTACTAACATGCGTTATCGGATGACGACCGCTCTACTGGAACCTGTCAATGGTGACCATTTCAACTCAGATGTGCTCAGGTGACTTAGGTGGTAGAGAAATTACCATTCTTTCCGATTCACCTTAGACCACTGAGTTCACCTGAGCCATTTATCAAGCAAGATGCACTCAGATAACTGAAGTGTTGACAAAATAAAACGTTATTTTTTTACAAACGTATTTATGAATGCTGCGCAGATTTATCTAAGTTTGTTTCCAATGTCATTGCCACTAACAAACCATACTTTAGAGAAATTGGAAGCCCTGCTTTTTGCAATGGGTTATAAGGTACGTTACGAGAAAGGGAACTTTAAAACGGGTTCCTGCCTGCTCGAACACAATAAGGTTGTTGTAGTGAATAAATTTTCGAACCTGGAAGGAAAAATTGCCGCACTGGTTACGCTGGTAAAGCAGACCAATGCCGACGAAAATCTATTGGACGAAAAACAGCGTCAGTTTTATCAATCCTTACAACAAACCGAATTATTTTAATGAAGATACAGCGCAAGGATTATAGTTATAGAAAGGAAGGTTTACGCCGATGAAAGTTACTTTTTTAGGTACCGGTACATCACAAGGCGTTCCTGTAATTGCCTGTAATTGTGAAGTCTGTAGATCTACGGATAAAAGAGACAACCGTTTAAGGACTTCTATTTTAGTGGAAACGGCTGATAAAACCATCGTGGTAGATAGCGGCCCCGATTTCCGCTACCAGCTGCTGCGCGAAAAGGTAAAGGACCTGGATGCGGTGCTGTTTACCCACGAACATAAAGACCATATTGCGGGTTTAGATGATATCAGGCCCTTTAATTACCTGCTGCACAAGGTAATCGATGTGTATGCTACTGAAAGGGTACAAACGGCTTTAAAAAGAGAGTTCTATTATATCTTTGCCGAAACCAAATACCACGGTTTGCCACAGATTAACCTGCATACCGTAAACAATGGCGAAGATTTTAAGATTGGCGGTACGACCATTATTCCTTTTGAGGTGATGCACCATTTATTGCCAATTATGGGTTACAGGATTGGCGATTTTACTTATATCACCGATGCCAAAACCATATCAGAACAGAGTTTCGAGAAAATAAAAGGCTCAAAAATATTGGTGCTGAATGCTTTGCAAAAAGAACCACATATTTCGCATTTTACTTTGGGCGAGGCCATTGCCTTTGCCGAAAGGGTAGGGGCCGAAACCACTTATCTTACACACATCAGTCATAATCTAGGTAAACATGCCGATGTAGAAAAAGACCTGCCTGCGCATATCAGACTGGCTTACGATGGTTTAAAAATAGAATTGTAAATGATTGTATGAAAATGCAAAATTAAATTATATTTGCAGCACAAACCCAGGTGGCAGTCCCGATAGCAATCGGGATGGTAAACGACTTCGGGAATCATTAAGTAGTAAATACCCAGGTGGCGAAATTGGTAGACGCACCAGCTTGAGGGGCTGGCGCCTGTATAGGTGTGGGAGTTCGAATCTCCTCTTGGGTACGCTAAAGCTTCGGTTCTACCGAAGCTTTTTTGTTTTCTTATGGCATCAGTTTATATAATTTTAAAAACTTAAAGCAATATCCTGTGCTGCTTGTTAAACTTATAGAGCGATATCATTAATGGCGACCCCGATAGCTTGAGGGGCTGGCGCCTGTATGGGTGTGTGGGTTCGATCCGATAGCTATCTGATCTCCTCTTGGGTACAACCGCACTTTGAAAATTTTCAAGTATGGTTTTTAATGTCAAATTGGCTTTATATACTATTTTAAACTTTGCTCAAAGTATTTCATTATCACACCAGATTAATATAGTCTTTGCTTAGGGAGACGGCTATACCCCTTTTAGGAGTACACTTATTCGGCTCTTCTTCAAAGACTTAAATCCGTTTTCGTACTTAAGTAAAACTATATACGTGTAGTGATGTTGAGACGAAATAAATATAAAATTCGTCTATCATGAAAAAAAATCTATTAAAATTTCTATTTGCAGGGCTATTGTTTGCCGGAAGTGCACAGGCACAGATTCAAAAAGGTAATGTGATGGTTGGTGGAAACCTCACCAACATTAACCTGGGTTTAGATGCCCCAAACGTTTTTAGTATAGATATTACGCCAAAAGCTGCCTGGTTTATCGAAGATAATTTAGCTGTGGGTGGTTATGTGAACTTTGGTTTGGAAACGGCTAAAAACTCAGCTACCACAACCAGTTACGGTGTGGGTGCATTAGGGCGTTATTATGCGGGTAAAGACGTGGAAGTGTTAAAACACGGACGTTTCTTTGCTGAAGCAACTGTTGGTGTAGGTGGTGTGAATGTGAGTAATGGTGGTGGAAATACCAATGGACTTGATTTAAGCGTTGGTCCTGGTTTTGCATACTTTATTACCCCGAACATTGGTTTAGAAACCCTGGTTAAATACAAAGGCCTTGTAGGCTTTGGAAGTTCGACCATGCAGAACAATTTAAATCTTTCTTTCGGATTCCAGATCTATCTTCCAGGTAGGGGAACAGCAAGAAAAGTTAAAGGAGATATGAACTAATTATTGTTCATCTTCTGGTTTTCATCAGCGATTGTGCTGATGGTTACAAGGTCTGCACTTATTACAGGAGCAGACCTTGTTGTTTATTCATCAATTTATTCCTAAAGCCGTTGCAAACCCTTTTTTACCGTCTCCTTGTTGGGTTTGGAAATGGGTATTTTTTCTCCGGTAGTTAACAGGAGTACACCTCCATCTTCCTTTAACCAGCTTTTTACATATTTAGGATTAACCAAATGGCTTTGGTGGGTTCTTAAAAATCCGCCGGGGCGTAGTAAATCTGCATATTCCTTGAGCGATTTGGAGACCAATATTTTCTCCTCATTTGAAAGAAAGAAATGGGTATAGGTATTGTCGGCCTCACAACGGATAATATCCGATAGGGTAACATACCGCACTTCGCCTTGCATCTGCAGGGCAATTTTGCTCACGTTTGTTTCGGGTTTTTTAAGTTGTTGGAGTAAAAAATCGAGCTGCGTGCTTTGTATTGGAGTCGACAGTTTATGTCCGGCTTTATTTACCGCATGTACCAATTCTTCAATATCAATGGGTTTTAAAAGATAATCCAAAGCGGCAAATTTCACTGCCTGTATGCCATATTGATCGTGCGCAGTAACAAAAATAACTTCGAAATTACGTGTTGGAAGCAGTTTTAATACATCAAAACCTGTTTCATCGCCCATTTGAATGTCCAGAAACACCAGGTGGGGTATATGTTTTTCGATGGCCTCAACCGCATCGCTTACATTTTGAGCTGTTGCCGGTATCGTTACCTGCGGGCAGTGCTTCTCTAACAATGACCGCAGGTTTTCTAAATTGGAGATTTCGTCGTCTATTAGTATTGCCTTCATCATAGTATAGCCAAATATCGTTAAGTTAAGCGTTTTTAACCACAGATGCACACAGATAAACACGGATTTTAATATCCCGCCTGAACAGCCGGACAAGTGTGTGCATCCTTTTTATCCCCCGAAATCGGGACAAATAGTGGTTAAATTATTTTTGCTTGTGCCGAGGCGTAAATAGAGCATTGTACTATAGCCAATCGGTGAGTGTTAAACTTATTGTTGTGCCCTTAGGGCTTGATTGTACCACTAAAGTTAAGCGATTTTCTTTATAAACATCATTTAATAAGGCTATTCTACTGTGGCTTAATGGTAAACCCAAACCATCGCTCTTCTTTCTGGTGTCGAATCCGTTTCCGTTATCGGTAACGCTTAACACCAGATCATTTGTTTGTTTGCTAAAGGTGATGATAATTTTCCCATCAGCAGCTTTTTTCGATATGCCATGTTTTACCGCATTTTCTACAAAGGGTTGTAGCAGCATACTCGGGATCTCTATGTTATCTAAAGTTAAATGCTCGGAGGGGTTAATTTCGTATTGAAAGCCGAACCGCAATTGCTCCATTTGCAGGTAATCATCTAATAAGGTTTTCTCCTGTGATAAACTGACCAGTTCTTTATCGTTGAGTACGTTCCGTGTTAAACGGGCAAATTTAGACAGGTATTTATTGGCATTGTCGATTTCGTTTTTGTTCATCAGATTTTGAATGCCAGAGAGGGCATTAAACAAAAAATGAGGGTTGAGTTGTGCACGGATGGAGTTAAGCTGAAGCCTTGCCGTATTTTTTTGCTGTTCTTCTTCTGCCAGCCTTTTTTTGTTCCTTCTTTTGATGGCATTAAATATCAGTAGAAAATTTAAACCAATCACAAATGCGGCCATTATCGCATAGCTGTAGAGTTCTTTTTTGGTGTAATTTTCTTCATCGAGAGTGATCAAAAGCGTATGGCGGGTGACGTATTTTTCGGTTTCTTTTGGTGAGATATCGCAATCAAAGCAACTGGTCCACTTAATCGATGGCTGAATAATAATCTCATACTCGCCCGACTTTTTGAAAATGTTTTTATCAATTTCTATAAAAGGTAGTTGCTCATGGTCTTCACTGATGATGCCACCATATCGCCAGGTAGTTGATTCGAAAATGATTTTATTGGTTTTTTTGTCTTTTATTGAGGTATTGTAAAGATAGTCGATGTCTGATTTGTCTTTCACAATGGTTAGCTGCAAATCTTTTTCAGTGAAAGTAAAGTTTGTGCTCACTTTTGGGTCTTTTACCCAGCTGGTGTTATAGATCTGATCGCTTTTGCTCAGCATTGAAAAAGATAGGATTTTTGCTTTTGGGATAGGTTTTCCGTAAAAAACAGCTTTATCGATATCCTGCGGTTTGTCTGTGCTATATACCAATGTGGTAACCGTTTTACCTTTTATTGGGAAAGTACCCAGCATTGTAGAACTGAACAGTTCTTCATCTCCTTCAGCGTGGGTATCGGTTAGTTGCGCCATGTGAATTGGCTTGTTAAGCGCGATGGCTTTGTTATCTGCCAAAATGGTATACCGATAGTGCTGTATATTAATATTCTTTCTGAAATTAATTGAGACACTGACCTGGTTTACATCAGGCAAATAATTAAAGGTGGTGCGGGGCTGATTGGGAAAGCCAATGGCGTAAAAAACGTTTTTGGCCCCGCTATCCACACTCATCAGCAATTTACCTCCGGCAGCAATATGGCTGGAAAAATTAATGCCTTTTTGGGCATGTGCTACAGATAGTGCGATAATGAGATTGAGCAGTATAAAGATTGTCTTTTTCATTGTGTTGAGTTTAATTTTCATCAAACTAATGGCAATAATAGCGAAACTACAATGATAAAACAGGAAAGGGGGTGTTTGAAATAGTAGCGGAGTGGTTTTGTACAGAATTTGAATAGGATAAAGCTGGTGTATATGGGCTATGTGGACAACTCCGGGTGAAATGAACGGTGGTAAATAACAGCTTTATTTCATTTAGGATTTAGAAAAAAAGGTTCCAGTATTTCCCTATGTTTTTCTCCCCATTGTGCAGTAGTTTCGATTACAGGGATTAAGGTTTCACCCAGCGGGGTAAGTTCGTATTCCACTTTTAGCGGTAGCTGGTCAAAAACCGTTTTGGCGATGATGCCCAAAGTGGCCAGCTGTTTCAGTTGGGTATCTAAAAGGCGTCTGGATGCCATTGGGATGCGGCGATGTAATTCACCTGGTCTTTTAATACCTAAATAAATGCTCCAGATGAGCGCAATCTTCCATTTGCCGTTCATCACCTCCATAAAAAGATGCAGACCGCATTCAAGGTCGATGGGGAGCTTTCTTTCGTACATCATGCAAATATAGGTCATCGGTATGTCTTTTCCGATAGGGCTGAATTTAGCCTTACTTGATTCCTTTATGGTGTTGTTCGACCTTTACCGCATGAAAAATAAATTATTTGGAAGCTATACCGGATTACCTGCCAGTGAACTGGTACTTGGTGCGGCAAATTTTGGCAGTCGCCGTGGCTATGGTGCCGATGAAAAGGATATTGAAAAAATACTGAATACCTATGCCGATGCAGGCGGTAATTTTATCGATGTGGCAGATCAGTATCAGCTGGGTGAGGCAGAAGAAGTTGTAGGCAGGTTTATTGAAGGCCAACGGCACAATTTTATCATCTGCACCAAATATACCCGGAGCGCCGAAAAGGATCCATCTCCGGTAAATTCGGGCAATCACCGCAAAGCGATGCGGCAAGGGGTAGAGGCCAGTTTAAAAAGACTTAAAACAGATTATATCGATATTTTTATGCCGCATTATGATGACGGGCTTACCCCGATAGATGAAATTGTATGTGGCCTGGAAGATCTGGTCAAATCGGGAAAAATTTTATATACCGGACTGGCTAATTTTCCCGCATGGAAAGTAGCGGCGATTGCCAGCAAGATTCCTCTTGCCGCCATACAAATGGAATATAATCTGATCCAGCGAACCGCCGACCGCGAGCTTATGGGCGTATCAGATCATTATGGATTGGGCAAAATGCTCTATTCGCCACTGGCTGGTGGATTGCTGACGGGCAAATATCGTAATGGTGCCTCCGGACGTTTGAATACCGGCTCGGGCAATGCATATACAGAAGACAATAAAACCAAAGCCATCCTTGATGAGCTGGAATCCATTGCAGCCGAAGTTGATGCCACAGTAGGCCAGGTGGCATTGGGATGGACACTAACCAAAAACGCTTTCCCTATCATTGGCGCCAGAAAACCTACTCACCTGAATGAAAGTCTTCACGCACTAGAGATTACCTTATCTGTTGATCAATTACAAAGACTGGAAGCGCTTAGTGCAGTAGAAATGGGCTATCCGCATGATCTGCTCCAAACTGTTCAGCACAAGATTTGATGCATAGGCGCATATGCTAATGCCTAAGGCGATCGTCATATTGTCTCAAAGCTTTATTTGTGCTCAATATCATCTGTAAAATCTTTATTGAGTATGTGGACTTAGGGCAAAATTGATAAACGTTAACCCTATATTTAACAGATGATAAAGCGGATTAAAATACTTAGAGTTATAGCCCTATGCCTTCTCTTATTCCATTTGTTTGTTACGCCATCCATTGGCCAGATCAAATGGCCTGCTGGTCAGCTGCTCCCATCTTTTCCGGCGCCCGCGCAGGTGCAGGATTTAATCACGCTGCGGCAAAACTCGCCTTACACTTCGGCAGAAATGTATCTCTTTGCTTCGCTAAAGGGCATTGTAAACCGCACTAAGCCACGTATTTTTTCTTATGAGGGCCATGCCTTCGGCGAAGGACCACATGCCTGGTTGCAATCTTTAGGCTTAAACTGGTCTGAACCAACAGACAAATGGGACCTGATTACCAAATACCGGAGTGAAATTTCAGGCTTGATTGTTTATGATCCCACGCAGATACACACGGTTAACCTGGCCACGGTACTGGCAAAAAGCAAGGGCGCACTCATTGCCTCACCCTTATTGTTATCTAAATTAACTGCGCCGCCCTATAATTTACCTGTATTGCTTGATTTGCAGGGGAAATTCAACAGCAAACTGGAAGTTTATCAATCGCTATATGATACCTGGTGGCCACATCTCGATCACCGTTTGTTAATCGGACTCAATCCTAACGCGCACAAAGCGGCCCTTCGCGAATATGCAGTGGCTTTGGGTGCGGCGGTTGTCTGGCTCGATCCCAAAGTAGATGGTGAAAGTGAACTGCTCAACAAATTTCTGTCTTCAATGTCTCCGGGTGCAAGCTTTATGGGCTGGTGGCCGCAAGAAGGTCCTGGGGTAGAGCGGGCTTCTAAATATGGTATTGCCACCATCGCCAGTGATTGGTGTTCCAATTTAACGGTACATAGCGGTACATCGAGAACCGTCCGCGTAAAACCAATGCCCCCAAAACCGGCACTCGAAAATAAGATCTATGTCGCGTTTATATTGAGTGATGGCGATAATTTGCAGTTTACCGAGCATTTGATGCGTAAACTCTGGAATAATCCCGACCGGGGCACTGTTCCTATCGGATGGACGGTATCGCCTGCTATGCTGGATGCGATGCCCGGTGCACTTAATTACTATTGGCAAAGCTCCACTAACAACGATAACCTGATTTCCGGACCATCTGGTTATGGCTATACTTATCCCAATACCTGGCACGATGAAAAGTTGCTTCGACAATTTGTTGCTAAAACCGAGGTCTATAATGCCCGTGCGGGTTTGCGGGTAATCACGGTTTGGAACACAATCGTTGGCGGTATCAATCCAGCCGTTGGAAAAACCTATGCCCATGGGGCAAAATCGTTGCTTGGACTAACGGCCCAAAATACAGGCGGCGGGCTCACGATGTATAACAACAGTTTGCCCAGCATGGCACTTACCTGTAACTACTGCACAAATGAAAAGGCGATGAAAGATCATATCGCCAGGGCTTCTGCAGGCTGGGATCGAAATTCGCCCCGTTTCCTGATTATACAGGCGCAACCCTGGAAGGGCGTATCGCCAACAAGTTTTAAAAATGTGGCCAATTCGCTTAACGAAGATTATACCGTTGTTCGCCCCGATCATCTTTTTCAGTTGATCCGTGAGCAAAACGGCTTGTCAATCAATCCAAAATAAAAATAGGCTCAGCTCCGGTCAACATCTATTTAGGTTTTGTAATGCCCTTAAAAAAGTTGATCACGACCTGATTTGCATCAGCAGGATAGATATGTCCACCCGGATGCACGTATAATACCACCGGGGTTTGGCTTGGTGAGGGATATATGGTGGCATATTGCGCGTATGGCTGTCCTTCGCTACTACAGTTATCTATTTTTAATATTCTTTTGCACATGGCGTTTTGCCACTCTGGCTTAACCAAAGGGTCTGTTGACCCCATGATGTGCATGGCAGGTTTTGGCTTTAACAGGTTAACAACTCTTCCCCCTACAGCAGCCGAGGGAGCGAAAGCGGCAAAAACATCACCACGGGCAGCCCATAACAAATAAGTAAAACCTCCGCCATTTGAATGCCCCGTGGCATAAATCCGGCTGTTATCGACCTGATAGTCGCTACGGAGTGTTTTTAACATTGCATCAAAGAAAAGCAGGTCGCGGTCGTTCATGTCGCCAGGGGCCTTTTGCCATCCTGGTAATTTTCCCTGTGGATCTGTAAGTTGCCCCGGGGTATTGAGGCCTTGGGGATAAACCAGGATCGCCTCAGGCCATAGCTTTTCAAACCCGCGGCTTTTGAGCATGTTGCCCATTGTTCCGCCATGGCCATGAAATACAAAAATTACCGGACTGGGTTTTGATTTCGCAGTAACAGGAATATAAACCAAAGCCTCCCTAAGGGTATCGCCAACGGTCCACTTCATCTGTTTTACATAAGACGCGGCCGCTTGTGCGGATGCTTGATATGGTGATGCATAAACAAGCAGACCAATAATTAGAAAAAACTTAAAGTATAATTTGGCAAAGGATTTCTGGAACATCACTTTATGACTCTTTGTGCCCGATATGGTTTAATTAACAACCTGAACACTACAAATAGAATGGAAGCGGTGTTTAATTTTTATTATTTTCGATTGTTTGCACTCAAACATTTTTTAAGGATTTTGGTTATTTTGATGATCATATCATAAGCCTTTGCCATCTATGGAGCTAACTGACGCGGAAAATTTATATCATGCAGTGCTAAACGCACCAATAGGTATTTGTATTTTGAATGCAGGCACCCTGGTTGCAGAAATCGTTAACGAAAAATTCGTTGAGGTGGCCGGTAAACCCTATGAAACTATTTTCGGTCATTTCTATTGGGATACTTTTGCTGAAGTAAGGCCTTATTATGAAGCGGCGCTGGCTGAGGTAATTGAAACCGGACAGGCGTATTATGCTGATGAGGCAGAAATGATGTTGATCCGGCATGGGAGTGAGGAAAAGATTTTTGTCACTTTTGTTTATGCCCCTGTGAAAAATGCTGGCGGGGAGGTGACTAAAGTTGCCGTTTGGGTGTTCGAAAATACCAAACAGGTACGCGACCGGCGTGAAGTAGAAGTAGCCAGCGCGTCCTTCCAGCGTGAACGCGACCGGCTCAAAAGTTTTTTTATGCAGGCACCCGCGGGCATCTGCATCCTCGACGGACCAGAGCTGGTTTATGAAATGGTGAATCCCGCCTATCAGGAATTATTGCCCCATCGGGATTTATTGAACCGCCCCCTCTTTGAAGCCTTGCCCGAACTGCTTGGTACGCCTTTGGAGCAAGTGCTATTGGATGTTTACCAAACCGGAACGCCTTATGTGATCAATGAATCGCTTATTCCTATTGCCGAATATGAGGGCGGACCTACGCACGATCGCTATTTCAGTTTTAATTATGAGGCACGGCGGGATGAAAATGGAGCGGTTGACGGCATTTTAGCGTTTGTTTTCGAAGTAACCGGCATGATCAAGGTGCAACAGGATCTTCGTCAGGCTACGGAGCAGTCGGAACGGCAAAAGAGGGTATATGAAACCATTATCGATGGCACACCCGACCTGATGTATGTATTTGACCTGGATTACCGGTTTACCTATGCAAACAGCGCCTTGTTATCCATGTGGGGTAAAACCTGGGAAAATGCCATAGGAAAGGGCTTATTGGAGAATGGTTATGAACCCTGGCATGCCGAAATGCATGAACGGGAGATAGATCAGGTGAGATCAACAAAACAACCGATACGTGGTGAGGTATCTTTTCCACATGCCACTTTAGGCAAGCGGGTTTATGACTATATTTTAACACCGGTACTTAATGAGCAGGGTGAGGTAGAGGCTGTAGCGGGCACCACCCGTGATGTTACGGAACGCAAACAGTGGGAAGACACCCTTGCCCAAAGTTCGGAAGAATTGCAGGCCATCAATGAAGAAATGGTGGCCATTAATGAAGAACAGTCCGCTTCTAATGAAGAGTTGATTGTTACCAACAGGCAGCTGGAGCAGGTTAACGGAGAATTGCAGGTGGCGCGGCAAAAGATCGAAGAAGCAGAAGCCGCGCTCCGCCTGGCCATAAATGCCGCTAGTTTTGGAACCTGGTTTATCCATTCCGCAACCCGTGAGTTTATTACCGATGCCAGGTTGAAAGAATTATTTGGATATTATCCGGACGAACCGCTTTCTATTGAACAGGCATTGGCCCAGATTAATGAGGAATACCGTGGATTTGTAGCAAACAAGCTGGAGAATGCCATTTACCATAACGGCGATTACGATGTAACCTATCCGGTAACTGGTTTACACGATAAGCGGTTGCGCTGGTTACGCGCCATCGGAAACCTAAAAGCCGATCCATCAGGCACTTTCTCGGCCTTTACTGGAGTAGTAATGGATATTACCGAGCAACATCTGGCTGCAAAACAAATCGAACGCGCCGAAGAAAGTCTGCGTATGGCAACCGAAGCCGCAGGGTTGGGCACTTATTATATTAATGTAATCGACCGTATTTTCTATCCGTCATCTAAACTAAAAGAATTCTTTGGCTTTGCTGCGGATGAGGAAGTGCCTTACGAGGCTGCCATTAACCAGATCCATCCCGATTACAGACAGGCGGCTGCCGAACTGGTGGAAGAAGCGATTACCAAAGGTGTGAAATTCGATATGGAATATCCGATTATAGGTCACAATGACGGTAAAATACGCTGGGTTCGTGGCATCGGAACCGTTCAAAAAGATGATCATGGTGTGAACCGGTATTTTACGGGTGTACTGCACGAAATCACCGAACAGAAACAAGATGATATCCGTAAAAACGACTTTATCAGTATGGTAAGCCATGAATTAAAAACGCCCCTTACCTCACTTACGGCAATTGTGCAGATCGCCAGCCGAAAGTTAAGTAATAGTGAAGATCAGTTTTTGGCCAGTGCGATGGAAAAAGCCAATAAACAGGTGAAAAATATGAATTCCATGATTAATGGCTTTTTGAATATTTCAAGGCTGGAATCGGGTAAGATTATGATCGAAAAAAGTACATTCGATATCGATCAGCTTTTGCGTGAAACAATTAGTGAGGCCCAGTTAATGGCCACACAACAGATTGATTTCGAAAGTTGTGGCGGGCTGCAAATATATGCCGACCATGATAAGATCCGCTCCGTTGTTTCTAACCTGATGAGTAATGCGGTCAAATATTCGCCTAATGGTAAACTTATAGAGGTGAAGTGTGAGAAAACTGACACGGCGGTAACCATTAGCATTAAAGATGAAGGAATAGGGATCAGGGCGGAAGATATAGAAAAGGTATTTGTGCGTTATTACCGGGTAGAAACCGGCCAGACCCAACATATTTCGGGTTTTGGCATCGGTCTTTATCTAAGCGCCGAGATCATCCAGCGTCATGAAGGGAAAATATGGGTAGAAAGTGAAAGCGGAGTTGGTTCTACATTTTACTTTAGTTTGCCGCTTGCGGTTTAACTGGCCTTTAAGGTACAGATGAATAAAAATAAAAAAGGCCCGTAAAGGGCCTTTTTTTATTAACGAGGGGGATTGGTTTTTGTGGTATCACGTTTAAGTGTGTCGCGTTTACTAGAATCCTTTTTAGACGGCCACTTTTTTTCTTTAGCTGGTTTGGTCTTTTCTGTTTTCTTTTTTGTGGTGTCCTGACGGGTTTGTGCAAATGTGGCCAGACTGATGGTGCAGGCCAGTAGCATAATCATTAGTTTTCTCATAGGTATATGATTTAAAAGTTTAATAATGAGATTATAACGGTTTTGCTTTTAAAAAAGTTTCCGCTATTTACATTTATTACTCTTTTTTATGCTGGCATTGGTTATAATCTTTTTAATATCTTTATCTTAAATGAAGATACTTCGAACAGGGCAATTTTACGGACAGACCAATGATACCAAAACCTTTGGGAACCTAACGCTTACTGATACCGAATACACCCAGGAAAAGGTAGACTGGCATTATCACGAAAATGCCTATTTCACTTTTTTGCTCGATGGGAAAATACTCGAGGGCAACAAAAAGGAGGTTTACCACTGTACGCCTGGCAGCTTATTGTTTCACCACTGGCAGGAATCGCATTACAATATCAAACCTAAAGGCTATACTAGGGGTTTTCATATTGAGTTTCGACCTGAATGGTTTCTTGAATTGGATTTGGACATCAGTAGTTTAGAAGGTAGTATCAACCTCCATCATCCTGATTTAAAGGCTTTAATGTACAATATATTTATCTCAAGTAAACAGAGTAGAGTAGAAAGCGCTCTAGCTGTAGATACCCTTCTGGTTGAACTGTTTACAAAAGCAACAAAAAAAGATCATGACCGCACTGGAAAAACACCAATATGGGTTTCGAAAATCAGGGATATCCTACATGATGATCCTGCACAGCGTTGGACACTATTTGGATTATCCAGAGCCTTAAATATTCATCCGGTGCACCTTTCGAGAGATTTTCAAAAATATTTTGGCTGTAATATTGGCGTGTATATCCGCGCCATCCGATTGCAAAAATCGCTCTCAATGATGATAGGAAGAGGTAATTCGTTAACGGATATTGCTTTACATTGTGGTTTTGCAGATCAGAGCCATTTTATCCGCTCTTTTAAATCCACTTATCAAATCACGCCACAGGCTTATAGAAAACTAATACGTTAATGTTTTCATGTTAATCCTGTTCTATTTTTGAAGTTTACCGATAGCTATTTTTGAAGAATGAAGATGATCAATTTCCAGGTGCTAAAGTCTGCCCGCTTAATTTTACTGTTTCTTTTTTTTGTTCATCAGGCCGCAATCGCTCAGGACAGCTATAATTCAATCCTTACAGATCCGATCCACAAAACAAATGTGGGTAAGATTGTATTTACTGATCAGATGGTTGGAACAAATAGCCCTGATTCGGCCCTTTTTCTGAAAGATTACAAACTCACCAATAAAAGCAACCTTTTTATCACGGTTTTTTTAGCGAAAACCATGGGATATTCTCTTCAGCAACTTTCGCCGGATTCGAATATTGATTCTTTGGTAAAAAAGGGCAATTATCAGTTTTCTTTTTATGTGGATGGAAAATTAATTTATCAGAGCAACCTGTTGCCGGGCGCTCCCCGTGCTGATGCCCAAAAGACGCTAAGGGTGTGGACCAAACCTTTAATCGATAATGAACATGAAGGCGCCTGGTGGAGTCAGTCGGCCTGGAACCGGTTTATGTTTAATGGGGGTGATGCAGCCTTAACTGAAGGCAAACATAGTTTAAAAATAGAGCTAAGACCTTATCTTAAACTGGAAAAGCTGCTTGTAGGTAATGTTATTGCTTCAGGCACCCTAAACTTAGCGGTAAACCGAAAACCTGTTGTATCATTAAACAATATCAAACTTTCTCCATTAAAAGCTTACGATGGTTTTGAGGTATCTAAAGAAAGATTTGATCAGGATAAAATCAAGGCCTTAAAAGCCTATGCCGAAGCGGGTGTGTTCAAACACATTACCAGTGTGGTGGTGATTAAGAACGGGAAACTGCTTGTGGAAGAGTATTTTAATGGTGCCAATAGAGACAGTCTCCATGATGTGCGTTCGGTGGGTAAATCCTTTGCTTCAACGATGACCGGGATTGCCATTGCCGATGGGCTGCTTAAGTCGGAAGAGGAGAAGCTGGGTACATTTTATCAGCTCAAAGATTACGATCATTATTCGCCCGCAAAAGCAAATACTTCACTTAAAGAATTACTGACTATGCGTTCGCGTTTTAATGGAGATGATGATGACAGCGATTCTCCCGGGAACGAAGAAAACATGTACCCAACAGCCAACTGGGTAAAATTCGCCTTAGACTTACCCCTCGATACCTTAAAGTACAAAGGCCAGTGGCATTATTTTACTGTTGGTGTGATGCTGTTGGGCAGTACGCTTAATCAGCTGGTGCCCGGTAATCTGGAGAAATATGCAGACGAAAAACTATTTAAACCGTTAAATATTACACAATACCAGTGGCAGTACACACCACAACATGTGGCCAGTACGGCAGGAGGTATCCGGATGAATGCGCTCGATTTTGCCAAGTATGGACAGTTGTATAAAAACAACGGGCTATGGAAGGGGAAGCAAATTGTTCCTAAACAATGGGTTGATCAAACACTCAGCAAACAGACCTCCATCACCGGCATAAAAGATGAATATTATGGATACCTTTTCTGGAATAAAAAATATACGGTTAAGGGGAAGGAATACGAAACCTTTTATGCTTCAGGCAACGGGGGCAATAAAATTTTCATTTTCAAGGATCAGCCTTTGGTCGTGGTGGTTACGGCTACTGCTTATGGTACCAATTATGCCCATGTGCAGGTGGATAAAATGATGGAAGAGTACATTTTACCTGCGGTAATGAAATAGTAAATTCGGTATTCGCTGGGAGGGCTATCTTGTGGACACGATCGTCATTGCGAGATGGCTTTTTCAGCCGTCGAAGCAATCTTTATAGCAAGGATCACTAGCATGAAAGATTGCTTCGTCGTTCCTTTTCGCAATGACGATAATCTAAAGAAATTTATTTCCTCAAAAATGCTTCAATCATTGATGTTAATTTTAATATCATAAGTAATCTTTATGAATGATCACGCGAAGGGTACTTAAATCCTCTCAGGTATCAACTTCTCCACTTTTTTGCGGTACGACCAATAAAATACAATCGGATAAACAAATAGATTGAACAAGGTATTAGTCATTAAGCCACCGATAACTACAATGGCTAAAGGTTTTGAAGCTTCTGAACCTATTCCGGTAGATAATGCTGCAGGCATTAAGCCAATGGCAGCCATCAAAGCGGTCATCAATACAGGTCTGAACCTACTGGCAATTCCATCACGCATGGCATCGGTAAAGGTCCAGGTGGGGTGGTGTTTCAGATCGGTAATATTACTTTTGAAACGGGTAATGAGGATTACGCCATTTTGTACGCAAATACCAAATAGCGCAATAAAACCAATCCCTGCTGATATGTTAAAGTTTACACCAGCAGCGAGGAGTGCTAATATTCCACCAATCATGGCAAATGGAACATTGTTCAATACCAATAAGGCATCTTTGAAATTTCCGAAAAGTATAAACAGAATAAAAAAGATCAGTAATAAACTTACCGGAACAGCTTGGGATAACCGGGCAATGGCCCTTTGCTGGTTTTCGAAATCTCCGGCCCATTCCAGTTGATAACCTTGTGGTAATTTTACTTTTGCATTTACTTTTTCCTGTGCTTCGGCAATTACACTGCCCATATCTCGTCCTCTGATTGAAAATTTGATCGCACCATATCGTTTGTGTTTATCACGGTAAATCATACTTGGTCCGGTAATTTTGCGGATGCTCGAAATTTCGCCCAATTGCACATTTGATCCCGATAGGGTGGGTACCCGTAATTTACTGATCGAACTTTCATCGTTTCTGAAATCTTCGGGATAACGGATAATAAGGTCAAATTTGCGTTCACCTTCATAAATCTGGGTAGCAGCTTTACCACCAATAGCCATTTCGATTACTGCATTGGCATCAGCTGTGCTTACGCCATATAATGCCATTTTTTTCTGATCGAGATTGATCTGCAGTTCGGGCTGACCTAAATTCCTCAGTATACCCAAATCTTCGATCCCTTCCACCGTTTTTAAAATTCCCTCTATCTTTTCCTCTTCCTTTTCGATGTATCCGAAGTTTTCGCCAAATAGTTTTACTACAATCGAGCCTTTAACACCCGATACCGCTTCTTCTACGTTATCGGAAATGGGTTGCGAAAAATTAAGACTGATGCCAGGGAAAGTTTTTAATTTTTCCTGCATACGTTCAATCAATTGTTCTTTGCTCTGCTTGCGCTTCCATTCTTTACGCGGATAAATATCAACATGGAATTCCATATTGTAGAAACCCGTTGCATCTGTCCCATCATTCGGTCGGCCGGTTTGCGACATCACCTGTTTTACTTCTTCAAAACTTAAAAAGATCTTTCGCATTTCGTTCGAAAGCTTTTTGGTCTCCTCTAAAGAAATGCTCAATGGCCCTGTGGCACGCACGTAAATAGAACCTTCATCTAAACTGGGCAGAAATTCTGTCCCCAAAAATTTGAAGCTAAACGCACCTAAAAACAACGCGAGGACAGAAATCCCAAAAACGAGTTTCTTTTTGTTAAAACAGCTATCGTAAAACTTAAGTGTGGCTTTGGTAATCCATTCTAAAAAAATGTTGTGTTTCTCTTTAACATCTTTCTTTAAAAGTACACTGGCCATGGCCGGTACGAGTGTAAAAGTCAAGATCAGCGCACCTAATAAAGCAAAACTTAAGGTCCAGGCCAATGGAGAGAACATTTTACCTTCTACTTTTTCGAAAGTGAAGATAGGCAGTAAGCCTGTAATGATAATCAGCTTTGCAAATAATATTCCCTTTCCGTTCTCCAGGCAAGCCTTTTTAATAAAACCGAGTTTGCTCATTTTATTAAATTTATCCATACCCAGTTTTTTGGCCCTGGCATCCAATACCACAAAAATTCCTTCAACCATCACTACGGCACCATCAATAATAATCCCGAAGTCGATTGCACCCATAGAAAGCAGGTTGGCTGGCATGCCTTTTAATTTGAGACAGATAAAAGCGAAAAGAAGTGCCAACGGAATAATAACCGATACGATTAAGGTGGTACGCCAATCGGCCATAAAAAGGAATACAATCAGGGTAACAAACAAAATCCCTTCAAACATATTGCCCATTACCGTGTGTACGGAGTAATTGACCAGGTCTTCGCGATCGTAAAAGGGATTTATTTTTACATCATGGGGGAGAATGCTGGTATTGATGGTATTTATTTTCTCTTTCAACCTGGCAATTACTTCGCTGGGATTGCCACCTTTTCGCATCACGATAATGCCTTCAACCACATCAGGATCTTTATCCCGGCCCACCTGACCGAGCCTGGGTAAAGCCGATTCGGCCACATCGGCAATGGTTTTAACGTAAACAGGGGTACCGTTGATGTTATCGACCACCACGTTCCTGATTTCGTCAATATTATTGAGCACGCCAATACCCCTTACTACATAGGCTTGTCCGCTTTGTACAATTACATCGCCACCCACATTGATATTGCTTTTTGATACGGCTTCGAAAAGTTCGGTCGCACTTACGCCATATTGAATGGTTTTCTGTGGATCAACAGTAATCTGGTAGGTTTTTATCTCCCCTCCAAAACTCACTACGTCGGCAATGCCCGAAACGGATAACAGCTCTCTTTGGATCACCCAATCTTGCAAGGTTTTTAACTCGCGCACAGATTTTGTGTCGCTGGATAAGGTATAGCGGAATATCTCGCCCGTAGGTCCATAGGGCGGCTGTACTTCAGGCTGGATGCCTTCGGGTAAATCAGCTTCTTCGAGGTGGTTGTTTACCTGCACACGTGCTTCGGCATAATTTACATCATCTTCAAAGCTTACTTTTACAATGGATAAACCAAAAAGAGAAGAAGAGCGGATGCTGGTGCGCTTTTCGGTTGGGTTCATAGCAATCTCCAACGGCCTGCTTACAAACTTTTCTACTTCTTCGGCGCTTCTGCCCGGCCATTGCGTAATGATGGTGATGTTGGTATTGGTTACATCTGGAAACGCATCGATGGTGGTATGTTTGAAGCTTAAATAACCTGCCAGAATGAGTATGAAGGTGGCAAAAAAGATGAAATATTTATTCTTCAGTGCAAAGCCGATAATGCCTTTTATGAATTTATTCATTTTATAATCTAAAGGATGAAAGGAATTATTGAGTTTTTAGACTTTCGAACAAGAAAACCTGTTTAGAGGCAATGATGCGGTCGCCAGCCTGAACGCCTTTGCTGATATAGGTTTTATCCGCAGTTTTGCGACCAATCTCAATTTCCTGAACTTTTACTTTATGGTCTTTGCCAAGAACCAGTACATAATTTTTGTTTTCATCGAAAATAACGGCCCTTGAGTTTAATACGGGAAGGTCTATTGCGGAATTTGCCGAAACTTTTACAGTGCCGAGCATTCCGGGTTTTAACAGAAATTCTGGATTTGGGATCACCACCCTTGCATTCATTACTTTGCTGTCCTGATCAACCTGATTGTATAATTTTTCTATTTTTCCTTTAAAAATTTTATCGGGATAGGAGAGGGTGGATAAACTCACTTCATCGCCAGCTTTTACCCTTGAAATATCCGATTCGTAAATGTTGATCATCGCCCAAACGTTGGAAAGATCGGCTATGGTAAATAGACTTTTATCGTTATCACTACGTAGCTGCATGTTCTGGGTTACGTTTTTTTCGATCACAAAACCATTAATGGGCGATTTGATGGCGTATAAGCCAGTGCTGCTGCCACCGTTAAGTTTGAGTACTGAACTTGCTCTTTTAACTTCTGCTTTTCTGATCTGATAATCGTTTTTAGCTTCTTCGAGTTCTTTTGCTGATGATAAACCGCTTAGGAAAAGCTGTTCGGCCTGTTTCAAAGCCCGTTCTGCGTTTTTGAGCTCGGCGTTTGCAGTGATTACTTCCTTATCAAATCCAGCCATTTCGGAACTGTTTACAGTGGCCAGTACCTGTCCGTTTGATACCTGGTCGCCCAATCTTACCCCAACGCGGTTTACAGTACCACTCACCATCGGGAAAAGTTCTGACCTACGTTCTTCGTTTGCGGCTATTTTAGCCGAAAACATCAGTTCCGTTTTGCTGTTGGCTTGCTGAACGGTATCGATCAATAGTCGATTGATCAAGGAATCAATGATAGCAAACTTATCGTTTGATGCCGTAGTTTTATGTTCGGAGCAGGCAAATATGAAGCTGCTAGTTGCCAGGAGTATAATAGTTTTATAAAAGTTTTGCATGGGATTGAATTAAAAAATATTGGAACCGGTTACATAATTGAGTTCGGCACGGGTACTCATTCTTTCGAATTGAAGTTTATTCAGTTGTAAGGTGTTTTCTTTATAGGCATCGTAGAGGTCTAAAAACTCAATCAAACTGATATTCCTTGCCTTGAAATTTTGGATGAGGGCCGAAATGAGCGTATTAAAGTCTGTGCTGAAAGCCGGGTCGATATCCTGGTATAATTTTTCGTTTCTTAAAGCAGTTTTATATGTATTGTATACTTCATTTTCAAGAATCGATTCTTGTTTTTTGATGTTTAGATCTGCCACCGCGATACCGATTTGTGCTTTTTTAATTTCGCCCTGATTTCGGGAAAAGAGTGGAATGGGGATTTTCAGACCTAATCCGGTATATTTTTCAGGATAATTGCCCTTCAAATCGTAACTCAGTGCAATCTCTACATCTGGGACGGCCATTGCTTTTTGCAGTTTTAAATTCCTTTCATTGTAAAGCAGGTCGGTTTTGGCTAGTTTAAGATCTGCGCGGTTGCTTCTGGCCGAATCGAGTAATGAAGGGTATGGGATTTTATCGATCGCAGGATTTCTGCGCTCAGTTTGATCTGGTTTTAATGAAATTAAAGTCTTAGCATCCAGACCGCATAATAACTTTAGATCTTTGTCATGGTTTTCCAGTTCATTCAATAAAGATGCCTGTTCGGCCTTAAGATTGATCAAAAGCGATCTGATCCTAATGACGTCTTTTACGGCCACATTGCCCATTTTTAACTGGAGGTTATAGGCTTTTAAAAGCTGATCGGTCGAATTAATCTGTTCCTGATAAACTTTAGCCGATTGTGCGGAGAAATAGGTCTTATAAAAGGTGTTAGCCAGTTCGAATTTTAGGGTTCTAACCAGATCGAAATATTCGAATCCGGCCATTTTTACACCAGTTTGGGCAAGTTTGATACTTTTGTTGCGTTTGCCAGCAAGTCTAAATAACTGTGAGATGGAAGCCGCATATTGGCCATAAGCATAAGAGGTTTGCAGAAATTTCTTCGTTTCGTGGTTGTAGAAAAGATTTTCATACCCGAGTGTGGGGTTATCGAATAGCCTGGCGGTGATGATTTCGGCCTTTGCCTTATCGATATCATAATTACTGGCCAGTAAATCGTAATTGTTCTTTAAAAAAAGGCCTTCGGCCTGACGTAGATTTAAACTTAACGTATCGGTTTGTGCAAAAGTTGCCCCGACCTGAATGGTCAGAAAGAAAATGAGCAACGTACCTATTCTTCTCATACGGCAAAACTATCCTTGAGAAATTAAAAGCGAATTAAACGGGAATTAAAAGGGGATTAAAGTTTTGGCATGAATCTTTATTACTTCATCCAATTTTCATTGGTGAAGCAATTTTTTTAAGCGGAAATAAGTCTAAAGATATGGAACTGTAAAGAGTCAGCTTTCAACTGATTTGGGTGTTATCTAAAAGCGCAAGGTCGGACTTTTCATGCTTGCGCTCCTTTCAGGACGAGCGTTAGCAGATTGACGAATTATTCGCTATAACTTCGTCAGCTTAATAGTAAAGGTGCAACCTCCCTTCGTTAGGTTGGTGACGCTTATCTCGCCTTTAAGCAGATGGATTATTTTTTGCGCCATATATAAACCCATTCCTTCACCTTGCTGTCCCTGATCTTTTGCACGGCTATAAAAAGGTTTAAAAATATCCTCCTTGCTCTTGGTGGGGATTCCCGGTCCATGATCGGTAATGTGAATAAGGAAGTCATTTTCTACGGTTTCTATAAGAATGTTGACTTCTTGATTATTCGAAAATTTGAAAGCATTTGAAATGATATTATCCAATGCAATCTGTAATAAAACCGCATTGGCCATTGTTTCAGCTTTTGGATCAAAAGGCTGTACATAAGCAATTTTAAGATTAAGGCTCTTTTGAGATTTCCATTCAGCCTTGATTTTAGAAAATAAGTGATCTAATCTAACCGGAACAAGCTGTGAATTGATCAGTTCGAGATCCATTTTGGCTAAGGCAAGTAATCCGGTAATGATGTGTTCCATTTTTTCGGTATCTTCAAGCATGGAACCGATTACTTTTTGGTATGCCGCCTGATCTCTTTCTTTTGATAAGGCCAGTTCGGCGGTAATCATCATCCGGGTTACAGGTGTCCGGAGTTCGTGAGAGGCATTGGCTACAAATGTTTTCTGTAAAATAAAAGCCTGTTCCAGCTCTTCCATCAGGTGGTTAAAACTTTTGGCAATCAGGTTGATCTCGTCTTTATTGTGCTTTTCTTCTACCCTGAATTCCATATTCTGCGAACCTGCCTGTTTTACTTCCTGCATAAATTTTTGCAGGGGTTTTAGCATTTTTTGTGCAATCCACCTGCTTAACAGCAATACGATGAGCGAAATCAGGATAAAAACGAAAACCATGATTTTCAGTAATCTATCAAGTCTGTTGTGCGAGCCTTGGTCATCTGCTGAAGCCAGAATAACAAAGGCGCCCTGATTGTCTTTATAATAAATGCCAACTACCTGCCGCTGGCCATCGGTGTATTTTAAATGGCCTTTTTTACGTACCTGGTCAATAGTGGCGTTAGCCCAGTATTGTGCAGAATCGCCGATGAATGTTGCCCGGTTTCTATTGTCGTAAATGCGGGTAACCTCACCATTTAATTTTTGCAGATATTTGTGGCGGACATTGTTCAACGCATCGCGGCTAATTTCATCTGCTTCGAGGTAAAGCTTGGCCGTAACCATGGTACGGTCGGTAAGGCGTTCAAAGAAATCGGCTTCCAGAAATTTCATGAAGGTAAAATACACTGTACAAAGCACTGCAAACAGTAACGAAGTGCTGATCAGTGTAAAATATAGCGCTATACGATCCTTTATCTTCATTACTTGAGGATATAACCCATGTTGATTTTGGTATGGATGAGTTTGCGTTCGAAACCTTTTTCGATCTTTTTACGCAAGAAATTGATATATACATCAATTACGTTCGTTCCGGTATCAAAGTTGATGTCCCAGGCTTGTGCTGCTATAAACTGCCTCGATAGTAACCGGTTGGGGTTACGCATAAAAAGTTCGAGCAGCACAAATTCTTTAGCGCTTAATGTTATGGTTTTACCTGCGCGGATAACCTCTTTGCTGTAGGTATCTAACCATAAATCTTCAAAATATAGTTTATGATCGGTTTGATTGGGAGCCGTAGGTTGTCTGCGCAAAAGTGCGGCAACCCTGGCCAATAACTCTTTCAGATGGAAAGGTTTTACCAGATAATCGTCGGCACCTGCTTCTAAACCTGTTACCTTATCATCAACAGTGCCCATGGCGGTAAGCATCAATATTGGTGTTTGCACAGCATTTCCCCTGATGTGTTTACAAAGTTGGATACCGTTGAGGCCAGGCATCATGACATCAATAATGAAGAGGTTAAAGCTTTGCGCCAGAAAAAGATCCAACGCATCAATTCCGTTGGCAACGGTAAACACCTGGTAATCGTTTTCTTCGAGTGCAGCCCTTAAAAGTTCAGCTATTTTAGGGTCGTCTTCAGCTATTCCAATTTTTAGCATTTTACAAAAGTAACCATCTCATCTTAAAACGGGATTAAAATGGATGGCCTTTCTGTTATTTCAGGAGATTTTCGGTTTTTGTTAAGAATTTCGCGGTGGCTTCGTTGATGTCCAGATCCATGCGATCTGCAAGTACGGTTAACCACCAGATGCATTCGCCCAGTTTATGTTCGAGTTCGGGAACAGTTTGCCCGCCTTTTGGCCAGCGTCCCTGTTGCGACATGGTTAATCTGCCAACCAGACCTGCGTCGGTGAGGAAGGCAAGCGCATCTTCTTCAACGGTCCATTCGCTGCCATGGTGTTGCTGCTCCAGTTCGTGGTAACGTTCACGTAGCGCTAAGGATCTTTCTTTTATTTCTGTTAAATCTAAATTTTTCATCTAATTTTTATAAAATGACTGTTTGAAGGCCACCGGAGTTTGGTTGGTTTTCTTTTTGAATATTTTATTAAACGATTGCGGATGTTCGAATCCCAGATGGTAAGCCACTTCAGCAACCGTTAATTGATCGGAAGCTAAAAACTCCTTTGCTTTTTCGATCATTTTCTCGTGGATGTGCTGTTGCGTATTCTGTCCTGTGAGGCTACGCAGCATATCACTCAGTTAACGTGGCGAAAGATTTAATTCTTCCGCCAGATAGGCAACCGTAGGTAGCCCTTTGATTAATGTTTTTTCATCGTTGAAATACTGGTTCAGAATATCTTCCAGTTGCGTTAACAGGTCGTGGTTAGCAGCTTTACGGGTAATAAACTGACGCTTGTAAAAGCGGTTGCTGTAATTGAGCAATACCTCGATGTGTGAAATAATTACATCCTGACTAAAATCATCGATCCTGCTGTTCAGCTCTTGCAAAATGTGCCCGAAAACTTCAGTTATTGTAATTTTTTCCTTTTCTGATAAATATAAGGCCTCATTGGCCGAGTAAGAAAAGAAACCATAGTTATTGATGTTTTTGGCCAATGGATAATTCCTTAAAAAATCGGGGTGGATCAATAAGGTGTAACCTGAATAATCTTTTTCATCTTCTGCTGCCGCGATGAGCTGATTGGGCGATAAAAAAGAGATGCCGCCTTCTTCAAAATCGTAATAATGCTGTCCGTATTTTATTTTGCCCTGTAAATTTGTTTTGTAGGAGATTTTATAAAAATTCAGTAGCAACACGGTGGGCAGCTCGGCCTCCGGAGTAGTGATATCAGCATAGTTAACCAGGCTTACCAGAGGGTGCAAAGGCTTTGGTAAACCCAATGCGCGGTGCAGTTCGGATATGGAACCGAATTTTTGGGGCTGGCGCTCTTCCTTTTTCATATTACAAATGTATGTTTAAAGCTGATGTTTAACCTGGTTAATATTCCACACTACGGTACTTGATCAATCATATCGTGCACGATAGAATCGCTCAGCTCGTTCATTAACCGGTGCATGGCTTCTGTTCCGTTTTTTACGCTATCCCAGATCAGCATATCAACTATGGTACCCTCTGCTTGCTGAAAAATCCTTCTGGATATAAATCCGGGCTGACGTTTTAAAAAATCATCAATTTCCTGGTTGGCAGCAATAAACTGTTCGCAGGTATGTGCTTTTAATTTAAATGTAGTCATTTCTACGGCTTCTGATTTTTTCATGATCTTATTTTAATGTTGGTGCGTTAAGGTTTAAAGTTTGACGCAGGTTAATCCTGAAATTTTCAGTCCCCTGATCAAGGCTTTGTTGAGCAATTTTTACAGCGTCCTCGCCGGCAAGGTAACGCAACTGGTCTTTACCATCGTTGGCCGCTTCGTAAACGACTGCAGCAATTTTTTCAGCTTCAGTAAAGGTGATCAGCGTACCATCGGCAAAGAGTTCGCCCAATCTTTTATTCAGCACCTCGTAATCCTCATCTATCGTGGCTTGCATCCCGTTAACAAAGTCGCTTTTGATACCGCCAGGTGCTACTGTTTTAATGCCTATATTAAACTGTGCCAGATCATATGAAATACTTTCGCTAAAACCTTCTAAGGCCCATTTGGTAGCGTTATATACCGGAGACAGGGGATTGGATGAAAAACCGCAGACCGATGTGGTGGTGATGAACAAGCCGTTTTTTCGTGATTTGAAGTATGGGATAAAAGATTTGATTACGCGCAGCACACCAGTGAGATTGGTATCGATCTGTTGATTGATCTGCTCATCGGTATACGATTCTAATGCACCAACTAAACCATAACCTGCATTGTTGAATACCAGATCGATATCTCCAATTTCTATCGCTTGCGCAATCGTTGATTCGATCTGTTTTGGACGGGTAACATCGAGCGGTAGCAGGCTCACGTTTTCCAATTGTTGTAATTCAGTCTCTTTTTCTGGGCTGCGCATGGTAGCAATCACCCTCCAGCCATTTGATTGAAATAATTTTGCGGTGGCTTTCCCCAAACCGGTAGATGCACCTGTGATAAAGATTGTTTTCATGTTTATTGATTTAAATAATACATCACAAAGGTGTGGAATGCCTAAAAGGGCGGATGATCCAAAATGAGCTATGTTGTAGCCGGAATGACGTTAAATTTTCGGCGTCATACTGAACTTGTTTCAGTATCTATCAGGCCTTAAATAAATCAATCCGATAACTATCGGATCAGGGTGACGAACGCTTTATTCTGCACCCAATGAAACGGATGCTTTTTTATTCATCAACTTATTATATTTGAATAAAAACAGCTCCATGTTCGAAACCTTTGATCAGACCAGTTTCCACCAGCTCTGCGATTTAACAGCAGGTAGAGATGCCGATCTGCAAGCGATTATCGACCGATATGATTATCCGCCATTTTGGTCGAGGGCCAATACCTTCGAATCATTAGTACACATTATTTTGGAACAACAGGTCTCTTTGGCTTCGGCACTGGCTACGCTAAATAAACTGAAAGAAAAAATAGGTGAAGTTACGCCGGCAAGGTTGTTATTGCTTAGCGATCAGGAATTAAGGGATTGTTATTTTAGCCGGCAAAAAACAGTTTATGTTCGCCATTTGGCCGAAAGCCTGATCAGCGGAGTTTTGTCGCTAACCGAAATGGAAAAAATGGATGATTTAGCCATTAGAAATCAACTTAAATCCATTAAGGGCATTGGCGATTGGACGGTAGATATTTACCTGATTTTTATGCTCCATCATACTGATGTTTTCCCAATAGGGGATCTGGCTGCGGTTAATGCATTGAAAAAGGTAAAAGGCCTGACACAAGGCGCGGGTAAAGAGGAAGTGTTGGCCGTTGCTGATCGGTTTAAGCCCTACAGAACCATTGCTACAATGCTGTTATGGCATGCGTATCTGGAAGAAAGGAAGAAGAATTAGCGCGTCTTAATGTAATGGCTGTGTTTCCGGAACCATCAGGATTATAATATTTCTTTTAAGAAAAGCAGTGTTTGTGGTGCTTCTGTCCCGCTAGTCCCGCCATTCGCTGTAGCCCCGAATTTCAATGGGGGCTGTCGCTGCTGTCGGGTTTATCGAACGAAGACCTGTAGGCAATTCAAACCCAAACTAAATCTGAAACGCCGGCCGCTAGGGTCTGCGCTTCTAGGGGCAATCGATATTAATCATGTTTCTCGGTCTGTGGAGACACAGACCGGGGATTCATATTATAGCAACGCCCTATCTAAATGCACATAACCGCCATCCACATGGATCAGCTGGCCAGTAGTATGGCTCGATTTATCCGATAATAAAAATACGGCAGTATTGGCGATTTCATCCACCGTAGTCATCCTGTTTTCAAAAGGAATTTTATCGGTAATACTTTTCAGTTTTTCATCGCGGTTTTCAAAAGAGCTGATCCATTTCTCGTAGAGTGGCGTCCAGGCTTCGGCAACGATAATGGCATTAACACGGATACTGAAAGGCAATAACTCTACTGCCCACTCGCGGGTTAAAGCATTTCGGGCACCATTTGATGCTGCGTAACCAGATGTTCCCCCTTGTCCGGTTTCTGCAGTTTTGCTCCCTATATTTAAAATGGACCCTTTACTTTGTTTAAGCGCGGGTAAAGCGTATTTAGCCAAAAGGTAATAATGTACAACGTTTTTATGTAGCGACTCCATAAAATCTTCGTAGGTGCCATTCTCGAGGCCAACACCGTCATTAACGCCAGCATTGTTCACTAGGCCATCTATTCTCTCATATTTGGCTAAAATGACATCAACAATCGTTTTGCAACTTTCGGGTGCGGTAAGCTCTGCGGTAAAATAATCGGCTTTTAGGCCTAAATCTGTTATCTCCTGAAGCATTTTAAGGTTATCATCCTCATTTCTTCCGATTATGATAGGGAAAGCCTTTTCAATGGCCAAAGCTTTAACAATAGCTGCACCAATGCCTTTTGCACCACCACTTACCAGGATTATTTTTCCATCTAAATTTAAATTCATATTTGGTCAATATTTGTGTTTTGTTGTTTTAGCCACAAGGGCAAAGCGCTTTTTATAATGGGCATAGGGGAGATTTAGCTGGAGAGATTTCTCCATTCCGTTTCACTCCATCCGACAGCTTTCGGATTGAACTGACGAATTTATATTGGGATGTTACTCCTATATCTTCCCTTATCCATGCTACATCTTCCATCATCTAAAGGCTTACACCTCTTTTCCAGGGAATAAAATCGTCCTGATTCAATTGTACGGCCTTAGGGATTTCTTCACCGCTGGCCACTTTTATACAGTATTCCAATATATCTTCGCCCATTTCGTTAATGGTTTTTTCTCCGTTGATCACTGCTCCGGTATCGATGTCGATAATGTCGCTCATGCGTCTGGCCAAAATCGAATTGGTAGCTACCTTTATGGTCGGGCAAACCGGATTTCCGGTAGGAGTGCCTAAACCCGTAGTGAATAATATTAAGGTGGCACCTGCCGCTGCTTTCCCGGTAGTGGCTTCCACGTCGTTGCCTGGCGTACACACCAAACTTAAACCAGGTTTGGTTGCGGGTTCTGTATAATCTAAAACATCAACAACAGGTGAAGAGCCTGCTTTACGTGCCGCCCCGGCCGATTTTATGGCATCGGTAATTAAACCATCCTTAATGTTCCCGGGTGATGGATTCATGTAAAAACCTGAACCCACTTTGTGTGCCAGGTCATCATATTCGGTCATTAAGCGAATAAACTTTTCAGCAGTTGGCCGATCTACAGACCTGTCGATCATTTCCTGTTCTACGCCACATAACTCCGGGAATTCTGCAGATAAAACTTTTGCACCCAATCCCACCAATAAATCTGCACAATAACCAACAGCTGGATTGGCTGAAATCCCACTAAAGCCGTCGCTGCCACCACATTTTACACCCACACATAGCTTGCTTAACGGCGCTTCCTGGCGTTGTTGTTTGTTGATAAACATTAATCCTTCGAAAGTACTTTTGATCGAATTTTGAATCAATTGTTCTTCGCTTTGTGCTTTTTGCTGTTCGAAAATTAAGAGTGGTTTATCAAAATCAGGATCGAGCGCAAATAAATCACGTTTAAAATCTTCTACCTGTAAATGTTGACAACCCAAACTCAAAACAGTAACACCTGCTACGTTGGGATGATGGGCATAAGCCGCCAGCAGTTTGCTCAAAGTATCCGAATCCTGACGGGTACCGCCACAACCACCATTGTGGGTAAGGAATTTAATACCATCCACATTTTTAAAGGTACGGTTGGTTTTATCTACTTTCGGTTCGAAGCTGATGTTGTTAATGTCTTCTCCATTTTCAAAAGCCTGAACCAGTTTGTGTGTGTAAGATTTATATTGCGCATCTACAGCATAACCCAATTCGCTATAAAGCGATTCTTTAATGATATCCAGGTTTCTGTTTTCGCAAAATACAGTAGGAATAAACAACCAATAATTTGCGGTGCCAACTGCTCCGTTTTTACGGTGATAACCATTAAAACTACGACCGGCATACTTACTTACATCAGGTGCTTCCCATTTAAAATTAACATTGCGATAGGCAAAGGGCTCTGCAGCATGTTTGGTGTTTTCTACGCTCATGCGCATGCCAGCTTTCACCTCAAACTGAAGCTTGCCAACCAAAACACCATACATGATCACTTCATCGCCAGCCTGCATATCCTGCATAAAAAATTTATGCTTGGCAGGGATTTCATCAATAGTAAGGTAGGTGTTTCCCTCGTGTATTATTTTAGTATCTGCAGGTAAATCCTGTAAGGCAACCAGAACATTATCAGCATTGTTAATCTTAATGACTAAATTCTTCATTTTATACTTCTAAACTTATTTCTTTTTCAATATGATTGGGCTTCCAACCTTTCCAGCCAAAGTAAAAAACCACTAAAAAGCATACGAAAGGCACCAGATATCCATATTGTATATTGTGGGTCGCATCTGATATCAGACCCAATACAGGCGGTAAAAATGCACCTCCTACGATCGACATGACGATTAACGATGAACCCAGCTTGGTATCCTTACCCAAACCTGTTATGCCCAGGGAGAATATGGTTGGGAACATGATCGACATAAAAAAAGCTACGCCGATTAAAGCGTAAACGGTAATCATCCCGGTTGCGAAAATGGATACCAGGGTGAGTAGAGCACTGATTAAAGCATAAAGCATCAAGAGTTTATGGGGAGCCACAAACCTCATAAAGAATGTGCCTGCAAATCTGCCAACCATAAAAGCCAAACCTGCTGCGCCAGCATACCATGCGGCTTGATCTTGCGTTATTCCTGCCGATGAGGTGACAAAGCTGATAAATAAACTCAATACGCAAACCTGGGCACCCACGTAAAAGAATTGTCCGATAACCGCCCAACGTAAATGACTATGGCCTAAAACATGACCAAAACTGCTTTTTTCGTTGGCACTTTCTTCTTCCTTGATATCAGGTAGTTTGGTGAAAATAAATAGGACGGCTACCACAATAATCAGGATACCTAAAATTAGATATGGCGCTTTTACTGTTGAAGCCTCTTCGAGCACATAAGCCTGTTTTTCTAAAGGAAGCATTTTAGTTAATTGGTAATCAGTATATTTAGCTTCTGTAAAAATTAATTTTCCGCCTATTACAGGTGCTAAAAATGCGGCTAAACCATTAAACGATTGGGAGAAATTTAAACGTTGGGTGGCTGTTTCTGGGGGACCCAATACCGTAACATAAGGATTTGCTGCCGTTTCTAAAAAAGTCAAACCACAAGCAATAATAAAAAGAGCACCTAAAAAAAAGATGTATTGTGCGGTGTTGGCTGCGGGTATAAACAATAAACAACCAATGGCAAACAATACAAGTCCTAAAATAATACCGCTTTTATAGCCATATTTACGCATAATGTAACCTGCAGGCAATGCCAGGAGGAAATAGGCGATAAATACCGAAGAATCAACCAGCGTAGATTCAAAAACATTCAGTTGAAAAGCTTTCCGCAGATGCGGGATCAATACGGGATCGAGGTTATGCACAAAACCCCAAAAGAAAAAGAGGCTGGTAACCAAAATTAAAGGGAAAAGATATCCTTTGCCATTTTTTGGCGTATCGGATACTTTAAAGTTCGTTGATGTGTTATGGCTCATATTTGGTTTGGTTATAAAAGCGTTAGGCAGACTTAGCTAGGATAAATATCGTTAAACTTCTGGCGCTGTAGGCACCAACAGCAGATTTGTTTAATTGGGTAATGTAATCTAAACCAAGTTTTTCTAACTCCTGCATTGCAATGGCAACATCAGGATAGCGTCGATCAATGTAATCAGGAATAAGTAATCCCACCTTCATCATATGTTTTTGGTTAGTTGCTGCTTTACAAATTAAGCCCTTAAGTGCTAATAAAAATTTAACTTTATGATCTAATTATTAAATGATATTGTCTCAATTTTATACATTGCAGAATATTACTGCATATTAGATTGATTTTTTAAGATTTTATGAAACCGCATTTACTTAATGTATCTACCAATTCGGTAGATTCTTTTAGCGCCCGACGGGATACTATGCCAGATGTAAACAATCTGTGGCATTACCATTCTGCTTTAGAGTTGATTTACATCAAAAAAGGCAGGGGTACGCAGTTTATTGGCGATAGCATTAAAAATTTTAACGATGGCGATGTGGTTTTACTGGGTAGTAATTTGCCTCATTACTGGCGTTTTGATCCCGAATTTTTTGAGGAAACAACTGAAGAATCAGTTGATGTTTACGCGATCCATTTCAAGGAAGATTTTTTGGGCAAGGAATTTATTGACCTTCCCGAAAACCAGGAGCTCAAAAAAATTATAGTGCAATCTAAACAGGGAATTAAACTGGAAGGCAATTCGAAAGCAAAAATCGCCAGTTTAATGCCACAGATTATTGAGGCGACAGGTACCAGGCGGATTATCAAATTATTGGAGGTTTTAACTGAATTTGCCAGTTGCGAAGAGAAAAATATATTGGTTTCGCTAGGGTTTAAACCCAATTTTTTGGAAAATGAAAAAGACAGGATCCAATCCATTTATAATTATACTATCAGCAATTACAAAAATAAAATAGAACTAAAAGAAATTGCTGCCGTGGCTAAAATCAGTCCCAACTCTTTTTGTAAATTCTTCAAAACGAAAAGTAGAAAAACTTATACTCAGTTTCTCAACGAGATTAGGGTGGGACAGGCCTGCAAATTGCTGATTGAAAACGACCTGACTGTAAAAGAAATTTGTTATGATTGTGGTTTTTACAACTTTACGAGTTTCCACAAATATTTTAGAGAAATAACGGGCAAAACGCCACTTAAATACCAGCAGGCTTTTTCAAAGCAGTAACTTAACAAAGCGATGCAGTATTTTGTAATTCGCTTTCTAAGCATACAGTGTTTAATCGGGCATTTTTTATTTTTATTGGAGTTAAATCATCAAGAATGTAACAACTAATTTTTGATTTATAGGTTTATAGCTTAAATTTGCAGTTCTAACTGAATATTTTATGAGCAATATCTCTAATCCGAAACCGGTAAAAAAGGTTGATAGGATAGACAATGACCATAATAAACTTGATAAATCTTACACACCAGGTTCAAAACACAAATTTGAAGGGTGGCCTATTTTGTGGATTCTGATCGCTATATTTTTAATTTCTGCGGTTTTATGGTATACGGGGGCTACACCGCACTTAATTAAGTGGATCGCCGATAAGTAATAAGATTTCTTTTGAAAAGAACGAGGTGGAGTGTGACCATAACATTTGATTGTCTTTCTGTGAGAAAGTTCAATGTCTAGGCTTAAAGGGAGAGGTTAATTTGATCGGAAAAAGAGTGGTTAAAAATTTTCATCCTCGCTGGGAATCTGCTCAGCCGAGAAATAACAGTACAACATTAATCCAAAGGAAACAATATAAAATACCGCTGTGATTAAAAGAAAAGTGCTCATATAAATAGTTATTTGGTTAGTGTAATTATAATGTTAAGTTATCTTAAATAATATAGGGCGATGCATTTATTTTATATTAATTATTAACATAATTGATTTTAATGTTGAAAACTATATATTTAGTTATTTTTTCTGTTAATACACGAGCAGGCTGTTAATCAATTACCTAGCCTGAAATTTATCGCGGTATTGTGTTGGCGTCATTCCAACAGATTTTCTGAATACTTTTCTAAATGCCTTTGGATCGTTATAGCCGGAGTTATAAATCACCTCTGTCATTTGTTGCGCCGTTTGTTCCAATAATTTTTTTGCTGCCTCAATGCGTGTTTGCTGGAGATACTCGATTGGGGTAATACCAATTACCTGTTTAAACCGGCGTACGATATTTCTTCTGCTGGATGGGATATCCTTGATCATCT
>Ga0163161_10000469_pt1 | contig 33513 bp, 19 predicted proteins | sample S45metaG_FD_129847 | JGI IMG/M metagenome (GOLD analysis project Ga0163161, IMG submission 129847) | Switchgrass rhizosphere microbial communities from Kellogg Biological Station, Michigan, USA - S4-5 metaG | ecosystem: Host-associated > Plants > Roots > Rhizosphere > Soil | place: USA... | reverse complement strand
GAGGACAATGATCGGCGTCATGTAGGCGATGCCGAACAGCACCACCGACCCTAATGAAAGGGTGCGTTGCAAACGAGCCATGGGCGACTTACTCCGAATGTTATTGGATTTATGGCAGAGCCGGGTTCGGCGAATGTTTTCGGGTTGGTTTTATTGTTCTGGTGTTGCCTGGTTTTTTTGTTCGACTTGAAGTTTTTCCCCCTCACCCCAGCCCTCCCGAAACGTCGGACCGCCACCAAGGGGTAGAGGGGGAAAGGGAGCCGATCTCCATGGGTTTCAGATCCTGAGCTCGACTTGAATTCGCAGTTTCAAATCCTGAGTTTGATTCGCAGTTTCAAATCCTCAGTTCGACTCGGTATTGCAGGTCGGCGTACCTCGGATAATCAACTCGGTCAGTCCCCTCTCCCCCTGGGAGAGGGCTAGGGTGAGGGCAGCGGTCAACGGCGTGGAATCAACAATTCGCGAACACCATCGCCACGCTCCAGCACCTCCCCCGGCAACTTCAAACGCTGATCATCCAGATAGCGGTAATCCCTGCGCGCAATCTCCAACCGCGCGAAATCCAGTTCAACGCAGAACGTCCCTTCCTCACGCCCGGCCTCGAACAGCAGCGTCCCCAGCGGATCGACCAACGCACTGCCACCGGCAAACATCAAACCGTCATCCCCCGCCTCCACGCGATTGACCATCAACGCAAAGGCCTGATTCTCCTGCGCGCGAGCCATGATCGCGGTGCGGTGCGTCGGCGCGTACGGATCCATATTGCCGTTGGTCACGATCAACAGTTCCGCACCCAGTTGTGCCAAGGCACGGGCCGACTCCGGAAACTCGATGTCGTAGCAAATCAACAGGCCAATACGCACACCGTTCCACTCGCACGTGGCATAGCGGTCGCCGGCCTCGAACACGCCGCGATCCGACGCCCACAGATGGGTCTTGCGATATTTCAGGGCGATGCCTTGAGGGGTGATCAGCAGCGTGGTGTTGTAGAAATGGCCGTTGTCGTTCTCGGCCATGCCGATCACCACGGCGATGTTGCGTTCGCGCGCAGCGGCCAGCACCGCACTGACGGTCGGGCCGTCGACGGATTCGGCGGTTTGCGCCACGGTTTCGGCTGTCGGGAAGCCCATCAGGTGGGTTTCCGGGAACACCATCAATTGCGTGTCGGCCGCGCACGCGGCAATCGCCGCCAGGGCGCGTTCGAGGTTGTAGGCCGTGGCATTGTCACGGCCCGCCAGTTGGGCGAGTTCGACTTTCATGGGAATTCCTTGTGCTGAGCGACGGGCGCGGAAAGATTGCCCGGTGGCTGTCTGTGGGCCAGTATGCGCAGCAAGCGAGCGGCCAGGGAATTACGCGGCCGGGGTAACCCGATAGGGGTAGATCGATGACACTTTCGTTTGACGACATCACCTGGCACCGCGCCGTCGGGCAACTGATCGACGCGCTCGACAAGCCGAATTTCTGGGCGCAACTGGTGCGGTTGCTCGACCAGTACGTGCCGTTCGATAGCTGGGTGGCGCTGCTGTTCAGCGCCGATCAACACCCGCAAGTCTTCGCCGAATGCCCCGGCGCAGACGGCAGCCCTGATCCGTTGTTTCAGGATTATCTGCGTGGCCTGTACCTGCTCGACCCGTTCTACATCGCCTGCCGTGAGCAAACGCGCACTGGTTTGTATCGCCTGTCAGAAGTGGCGCCGGAGCATTTCGAACTGACCGAGTATTACCAGCGATACTTTCGTCTGAATGTCGTGGCGGACGAAATCCAGTTCAATTGTCAGCTCGAAGGTGAGCGCACGTTGTGTCTGTCGCTGGGCAGTGAAAAACGTTTCACTGGCGAACAGATCGCCTTGCTGTCATTGATCCAGCCTTGGGTGCTGGGCTTGTTGCGTCAGCGGTTACCGTATGAAATCAACGAAACCTTGGCCCTCGCCGCCGCACCCGTTCAAGCAGACTGGCGCGTGCAACTGGAAGCCTCGGTGCAACAACTCAAGGGTGCGCAACTGACGGCGCGGGAACTGGATGTCGGGCGCTTGATGCTCAGCGGTTGCTCCAGTAAAGAAATCGCCCGTAAGCTGGAAATCTCCGTAGAAACCGTGAAAGTCCATAAGAAACACATGTACAGCAAGCTGGGGATCAAATCCCAGTCCGAGCTGTTTTCGATATTTCTTCAGGCACAAAACGCCTGATCGTTTGGTGAAGTTGCTTTATGCAGGAGTGAGCCTGCTCGCGATGACGTCGGGTCAGTCAAATCATTCGTAGCTGATATACCGCTATCGCGAGCAGGCTCACTCCTACAAGGGAATGTGTTTATCCCTCAATCTTCGCTGATTATTCCGAGTCCGAACCAAGGAAACCGTATGAGCCTGTCACTCCTGAGCCGCTACGCCTTCTTTGCCGTCTGTGTGATGTTCACCCTCGCCAGCCTGCCGTTCCTCGAACATGACTGGCTATGGCCAATCACCGCCGTCACCGGCGTACTGAGCCTGATCGGTCTGTTCGACCTGCTGCAAAGCCCCCACGCGGTACGGCGCAACTACCCGATCCTCGGCAACATCCGTTACCTGGTCGAAGGCATCCGCCCGGAGATCCGCCAGTATTTGCTGGAGTCCGACAGCGACGCCCTGCCCTTCTCCCGCGCGCAACGTTCGCTGGTCTACTCGCGAGCGAAAAACGAAACCGCCGACAAACCGTTCGGCACGCTGATCGACGTTTATCAATCCGGGTTCGAATTCATCGGCCACTCGATGCGCCCGGCACCGCTGAGCGACCCGAGCAGTTTCCGCGTGACCGTTGGCGGCCCGCAGTGCAGCCAGCCTTATTCAGCCTCGGTGTTCAACATCTCGGCGATGAGCTTCGGTTCGCTCAGCGCCAACGCCATTCGCGCGTTGAACCAAGGCGCGAAACTCGGCAACTTCGCCCACGACACCGGTGAAGGCAGCATCAGCCCCTATCACCGCGAACATGGCGGCGACCTGACTTGGGAACTGGGCAGTGGCTATTTCGGTTGCCGCACCAGCGACGGCCGTTTCGACCCGGAACGCTTCGCCGCCCAAGCGCAGAACCCGCAAGTGCGGATGATCGAAATCAAGATGAGCCAAGGCGCCAAACCCGGCCACGGCGGCATCCTGCCCAAGCACAAAGTCACCAAGGAAATCGCCGAAACCCGTGGCATCCTGATGGGCGAAGATTGCGTCTCGCCGTCACGCCACAGCGCGTTTTCCACGCCGATCGAAATGATGCAGTTCATTCAGCAACTGCGAGAGCTGTCCGGCGGCAAACCGGTCGGTTTCAAGTTCTGCCTCGGCCACCCATGGGAATTCATGGGCATCGCCAAAGCCATGCTGGAAACCGGCATCCTCCCGGACTTCATCGTCGTCGACGGCAAGGAGGGCGGCACCGGCGCCGCACCGGTGGAATTTACCGACCACATCGGCGTGCCGATGCGCGAAGGCCTGCTGTTTGTGCACAACACCCTGGTCGGTTTAAACCTGCGCGACAAGATCAAACTCGGCGCTAGCGGCAAGATCGTCAGCGCCTTCGACATCGCCAGCGTGCTGGCCATCGGCGCCGACTGGGCCAACTCCGCGCGCGGTTTCATGTTCGCCATCGGCTGCATCCAGTCGCAAAGCTGCCACACCAACAAATGCCCGACCGGCGTAGCGACTCAGGATGCCTTGCGCCAACGTGCGCTGGTGGTGCCGGACAAGGCCCAGCGTGTATTCAACTTCCACCGCAACACCTTGAAGGCGCTGGCGGAAATGCTCGCGGCGGCCGGGCTCGAACATCCATCACAACTGTCAGCCAAGCATCTGGTGCGGCGCATGTCGGCGACCGAGATCAAGTTGTTCTCGCAGTTGCACGTGTTCTTGAAACCGGGGGAATTGCTTACCGGGGAAGTGAATGGCGAGTTTTACTCGCGGATGTGGCAGATGGCGCGGGCGGACAGTTTCGAGCCGCAGGAAGTGGCCGCGGCATAACGGCAAAAGCGCCGGTCTGCACCGCAGACTGGCGCGTTCCTCCCGACGAATAATCAGCACTCACCATTGCAACAACCGCCCGTGCGGCGGCTCCTTCATGACGATAAACCCGTAATCGCCGAGCAGATAAATGCGGTAATACAGGCTTTCCACCAGCGCTGGATATTGCAGATAGCCAACGTGCGTGGCATTGCGGCGCTCACGTTCGGCAACCACGTTGGTGATGCCCACCGAAGGCAGGTTTTCCGCGAGCATGTAGTAGTCGACATTGAGCAGATAACGCAAAACCGGCAGTTGCCTGAACGATCCCTCGGCGCTGGCCAGCCAGCGATCGGAGTAGTTGATCGACAGGTATATACGCTTGGCTTCTCGCAGTTCGCTATGGGTGGCGATGTCGTGACCGAGGCTGTACAGGGCTGCAGTGGCGAAGGTTTTCTGCATGCTCAACACGCGGCCGTAGGCAAACGACAGCGACAACGTCGCCAGCAGCGGGATGATCAGCAGCAAGGGCAACCAGCGGTTATGCGCCGCCAGCGCCAGACGGCTGAGATAAAACAAACACACCAGAAGCACGCCAAACCCCATCAACGTGCGCGCGCCCTCGTTGAAGTCGCGAAACAACAGCGTGATACCTGGCACCAGTAGCACCAATACAGCAAAAACCGTCAGGCCCAGGATCACATGACTTGCGCGCCGATCCGGACGACCGAGACGGGCCAGCCCCAAGAAAGCACAAAGCACCAAAGCGGCAAACACCCAAAGATATCCGCCGTGAAACAACAGCGCGGTTTTTTCCAGCACGCGGCCCATGTTCGTGCCGATCTGCAGGAATGGATGCCCTGCCCCATCGAGCCGTTCTGAATAGCGCCCGGCTGTCATGAACGGATACGCTGTGACGCCATAGATCGCGATGCCCAGACCGAGCTGCGCAAGCTTGCCGCCAAGCAAAAGCCAGACCTCAGTCCACGATACTTGCCGGTGCAACGCCCTGAGCAACTCCACACAACACAAGCCAAGAAAGACGTTGACGCTGATCTGGTACAACCCTGTGCCCAGTGCAATCAGTAACGCCGGTATCAGCCAGCGCTGCACCCGAGTCGCACCGTGAAAGGTGATCGCGTAGATCATCGCGACTAGACTCAACGCCATACTTGGCCCGTCGTACTGATAGGAGAGATTCTGCAGCAGGAACGGGTTGTACCAGAGCGGCAATGGCACCAGACAACAGGCCAGCGTCGGCTCGACAAAGTAGTGAAACGTCAGCCGGGTCAGTGCCAGACTCATCGCCAAGGTGGCGAGCAGCAAAGGCAAAGGGAAGACATCCGGCGCAGCGCCGGTGAACGTCAACACCTGATACAGCCAGTCGGCAAACAGCCGCCCGTAACCGGCCCAGGCATTACCGGCGGCCAGTGCGCGCCAGTTGTCGTCGATGTAAGGAAAGTCGGCGAAGATCAACGGCAGAACATACAACCCGGTCGCCAGCACAAAGAACAGCAGAACCTGGCGACGACCGAGCTCGCGAACGACAAAATCGCTGATCCTCATGGCGGCGCCTCTGTTCACGACTGCGCGGGAAGCGCTGTGTGATAAAGCTTTGAGCGGCCACGGCGGTTTTGTATCGCTGTTTCAGACCAGTGGTCGGGCGGCACCAGCCCCCACAAAAAAGCCCCGATCTCGCGATCGGGGCTTGGCTGTATCAGCGTTTTTTACTTAAGACGCCGAACGCGCAGCACCTTGTGTCACGTTACTTGGTTGCAGCTTGAACACGTAGAACAACACCGTCAGCAGCACCAGGAACGCAGGGCCTACATACAGCGCCACGCGAGTGTCCGGGAAGTACGCCATCAGGCCGACCACCAGCACCAGAAATGCCAGGGCAAAGTACGAACTGACCGGGTACAGCCACATCTTGTACTTGAGGCCGGCACGCTCGCTGGCGCTCAGGCCTTTGCGGAATTTCAGCTGGGCCAGCAGGATCATCACCCAGGTCCAGATCGCGCCGAAGGTGGCAATCGAGGTCACCCAAACGAAGACTTTCTCCGGTACCAGATAGTTGAGCAGCACGCCCAACAGCAAGGCAGCGATCGACAACAACAATGCACGACGCGGCACGCCGTTATTCGACGTCTTGGCAAAACCGGCCGGCGCCTGGCCATTCTGCGCCAGGCTGTAGAGCATGCGCCCGGTGCTGAAGATGCCACCGTTGCACGACGACAGCGCGGCGGTGATTACCACGAAGTTGATGATGCCGGCGGCGGTCTTGATGCCCAGACGCTCGAAGGTCATCACGAACGGACTGCCTTGCGTGCCGATTTCGTTCCACGGGTAGATCGACAGAATCACGAACAACGCGCCGACGTAAAACAGCAGAATCCGCCAGAACACCGAGCCGATCGCATCAGGAATGGTTTTTTGCGGGTTCTTCGCTTCACCGGCGGTCAGGCCAATCATCTCGACGCCGAGGTAGGCGAACATGACCATTTGCAGCGACATCAGCACGCCGGTCACGCCGTTGGGCATGAAGCCGCCGTGGGCCCACAAGTTGGAAATCCCCAGCGCCACACCGTCATTACCGAAACCGAAGGCGATGATGCCGACGCCACCGATGACCATGGCGATGATGGTGACGATCTTGATCAGGGCGAACCAGAACTCGAATTCACCGAAGGCTTTGACCGCGATCAGGTTGACCGAGCCCATGCTGATCAGCGCCGCGAGGGCCCAGATCCAGCGCGGCACGTCGGGAAACCAGATGCCCATGTACACGGCCACCGCGGTGATTTCCGCGACGCAGGTCACCAGCCACAGGAACCAGTAGTTCCAGCCCGTGAGGAAGCCCGCCAATGGGCCGAGGTAGTCTTGGGCGTAGCGACTGAACGAGCCGGCGACCGGATTGTGCACGGCCATCTCGCCGAGGGCGCGCATGATCACCAGGATCGCCAGACCACCCAGAATGTACGACAGCATGATCGCCGGACCGGCCATTTCGATGGCCTTGGCGGAACCTAAAAACAGACCGACGCCAATACAGGCACCGAGTGCCATCAGGCGAATATGCCGTTCGCCAAGTTCGCGTTTGAGCGGACCGCCCTGAGCGGTGTCGCCGTGAGGCAGGTGATTGCCAGTTGGCATAGGGGGACAACCTCGTCTTGTTATTGGATATGACCACCGAGTGTCGAAGCGTCGGCCGATAAGCCTTGGCTGCTGTGAAACCGCGCCTGCCTCGTGGGCAGACGCGTCCTGCAAGAGAACCTGCAAGATCAGCGGGGCGTGCAGTATAAAAAGCCTGAGGCAGGATTTTTCACTCTATAAACCACAAGATTCAGCGGGAGTTGTCGCGAGAAGGCCAGCAGACCCGTTGGATCAACTGGCACAAGTAGGAAAACTCGCCACCGAAAATGGCGGCGAGTATTGCACAAGGATGGTGCAGCGTCACATTACCCGGCGCCCACCGTATCAATGATCAGCACCGGTCTGGTCACCACTTTGGTAACTCTGGAATTGGGGTGGACGCCGACCAATGTGTCCGGCCGCGTTATCCAGCCAGGTTTCGCCGAGGAATATTTTACGATTGTTGCAGCGCCTTCGCTGATCTGGAAATGCAACTTCCAGGACCGCGCCGAATGGTCGTACTTCATGAAGGCGAAACCCACCATCCTCGAGTCTACCTGTCCGCTTGCATTCACGCGCAATCCATAGTCCGGATATTCCATGGACGCGCTGAGACCCAAGCCATGTTCATGAGTGGCGAGGCCGTTGTATTGAGCGAGTTCCTTTCCACCCTCGACATGCCGTACCCGCAGGCGACTGGCGTCCAACTGATCGACCACCAACGAACAGCCACCGAAGCCTGGCGTAAATACATGATCGGGCTCGCCCCACTTGGGATGGATCGGGATATCGACATAGCCTCCCTGCGCTGCCCAATAACCCACCACGGCATTCGATGGTTGCGGAAGTTTGCCGAATTTGGGGTCATGAATTTTCAGTGCATTGAATTCAGCCCGGGGCGAACTGACGGGCTGAATGCGTTCCATGACAAAGGCGAAACTCGAACCGCCCTGCTTGTTGACCAGTCGTTTCGTGATCTCGTCGCTGTAGTTGACTCGAACCGGCTGCAACAACCCTGTTGCCACCGTAAACCGGCTCAACTGCGCTGGCGACAACGCTTCATTGATGCTGGTGAGCTGAAACGAATATTGCATCAGGGAAGACTCACCCCAATCGTACGCCAAGTGCTCAACTTCACTTTTAGTGACGGCTTCGATAACGGGCTCCCATAAACCGTTGGGCAGCCGCTCGCGCACAAATGCCGGGTCCGGACGCAGCGGATTGCTTGAGGTGTATACCAGCTGATGGCTGACACTGGCACTTTCATCAACAATCTCGCCAGCCGGGACGTCTGCCGCCCCCGGCGGAAGATCGCCGCCGCGCAGTGAAACTGGCTGCCATTGATCCGGCGCGACTTGCCAGAGTCGGGGACCGTGGGGACGATTGTTCAAAGGATCAACAATCACCACGTCCGTTAAATCAACTTTCAGATTGAAATCATTCCTGATGCCATACACCGCTTCCTTGCCGGTTGCATCGATGTTGCGGATATAGAAGCGCTGGCCATCGGCACTGCGATAAATACCGTGGGCATTGGCTTCAAGTCCGCTGAGTTCCGCTGGCTTGAAGGTGAAGCGCTTGAAGTCGTTATTGTCGAATCCGCCCAGTGCGAAGCGGCCAGGCTTGGGCCGGAAATCACCCGGCGAGCCATAAAGACGATTGCTCAGCGGATTGTAGTGATACCACTGCTCGTTTTTCAGCACACCGAGGCCGTCGACGCTTAGTCCGTTTATTTTCCAGGCACCGATCAGCGTCGGCCCGTGTTCTTTACGCAACATCTGCACCAATTCGCTGAGGTCCATCGCCTTGCGTAATTTCATGATTTGCTGCAGACCGTGCCTTCCGATGAATTGGAGCCCGTGACCGACAAGCCGGGTAACTCCCACCCCCACGTCGCGCAGAGCGGTCAACGGGTTGAGTTCGGTAATCACCACCGCGCCAATTATTCTCGCAGCCTTGAGTGTCTTGCTGATGGCTGATGCCGTGGAAACGCCTATCCTGGCCAATTTCGCGGCAACACTCGCACCGGCAGTCACGAATCCCAATACATCGAAAAACAGATCCATCGCACCGTCGAAATAGTTGCCTTTGACGAAATTGGTGATCGCCGACTTGAACGGGATCAGGTCGACCACGAAATCAATAACCTTCTGCACCGCTACGTTTTCCCGGTCTTGCGTAGTCTGGCCACTGGCGGCCTTCAGAATGGCCTCGCTGTCCAGATCGAGATGTTCAACAAAGGCGTCGGCAATCAGCTCGGTCCTCTCGCTCGAGTAACTGGCGGGCACCGAAGTTCTGTTTGCGGTCTGTGGCAGGAGCTTCCCGGCCTTCGACTCGTCAGCCAGCTTGAACGGTTCGATGGTGTACTGGATGCTCGGAACAAAAGCATCGGTGCGTTCCGTCACCTCCTCTGGATCGTAGCTGCGGGTATGAATAACGCCTTGCTTGAGATCGATCTCATAAAGCTTCGACTCATGGCCCAGATCAACTTTCACTCGCAGGGTGCCGTGTGTGGATGTCAGGTTTTTGCCGAAAAAGCCCATACTCAAACGGTAAGTCTTGTATTGGTAAAAAGAGACTTGGCCGTATTCGAGATTTCTCCTGTCCTCCAGAGGCAACTCGGCGAGCAGATGTTTAACCAGCAGCCGGGAACCTTGCTTGATGTTGCTGACGGCACTCTCGAATTGAGTCTGGAAGGCGTCGACTACACCGAGTTCCAGCGCCGCATTGATCTGGTCAAGCAGCGGCTGCAAGCGAGGATCGCGGGTCGTCCATTGATAGTAGGGAGGGCCTCCCATCATGGCGATGTCGAGCAGCGAATATCGACCGTTCAGGGTCGGGTACAAGAAGGCACCGTCAACAGCGGCCACAGTGGGCTGTTGCAGCAGCCGCTCTTCAAAAGGAATGTCGCCTTTGAATTTTTGCTTGAGTCTGTGCTTCGCGATGGCTTTGCGGCTCGGAAGTTCGCTGTTCAACAGGATCGAAGCATTGAGGCGGTCAGCGAGTTGCCGGTTGTAGTGTGTCTTGACGTTTTCCAACTCGTCCTGGGGGTAATGTTCATCATTATTCTTCTGCAATACGCCGCTGACCACGCCCCAATCTGCCAGGGCGGCGGCATTGACTTGCGGCGCAACTTGCGAGTCGATCCGCGCAGCGCTTTCTGCACTGGCCATAACTTGGGCAAACGTCATATACGCCACTTTTCCGGGTGTGTGAGCCTCAATCGTTCGCGCAGCGACTCTCAGGTTGAACCATGCCGTCGTGCCGTATTTCAAACTGGCAGGCAACTGCTTGACGAGAAACTCGGGCGCCTTGCGAAGCAGCAACAGTGCCGCCGTCAATCCAGCCAGTTTCCGGCTACTAAGACGTTCCTTGATCAGGTAATCAGTCAGATTGCCAAAAACCGCCGAAACAGGTCTGCCCCAAAGTTTCTCCCCGGCCAGGTCGAAACCGGCAACTTTGCGAGGCGACGGTTGATCAATATCCCCCTCATGCAGGCTCAAATGGATGCCAGCCATTGCGTATTCCCTGGCGCTGACATCCGTGGCGATTCCGTTCAAGCGGGTCTGGATCGCCTGCCCCAGCGCCTGCCCGCGAGGGCTGGTAATAAGGCGAGCCAATGCCGAGTGCGGATCACTCAGTGCCGCATTTGAAAGCGGCTCGTCAGCGTCCAGGTAGTCCAGTACTCCGGCACCGGGTATCGACACAATATCGAGGCTGTCCAGATAAACACTCGTGGCGTGCAAGGCCTCTTTTTGCTGCGCGACCGTCAGTGGAATCGGCCAGGATAATGCTCCGGCAAAGTCAGCAAACGGATGGGCAGTGACTTTTTCGACTTGCAGAAAAGTTGCGATTTTTTCCAGCTGATCATTTTCGGATAACGATACTTCAGCAACAACGTCTACATTGGATTCAGACATCTGTTGTTCCTTGACGGGATTAATAGAATCCAAAGTAGATAATGAATTCGGCAGAACATAAACCGAAGAACCATTACCGATATAGCGCGCCAACACCGACAGACAACAATTTAATCAACAACCATGAAAAAACTGTTACTTAGTGAATGTCACAGAACATTATAAACAACAGACACCGACCACCATAACTTGGCGCACAGCAAAGACAGACATTCATTTGACCCGCCCAGACGCACATCCAAAAATGCTTCTCAACATAACAAATGAAAATCTTGAGATTACTGTTACAACAAAAAAAATCGCTTCCTGAAACAATATCTACATGATTGAACGATGTAGGTATTGCTGCAGGCAGCGATCTTTGTTGATGGCCTTGAACGTTTGAAACCTTACAGCACCGAACGCGCGGCACTTTGCGGCAGATTATTCGGCTGCAGTTTGAACACGTAGAACAACACGGTCAGCAGGACCAGAAACGCCAGCGCAAAGTACAAGCTGACCGGGCACAGCCACATCTTGTACTTGAGACCGGCAAAAAGCCTGAGGCGGGAGTTGTCGCGAGAAGGCCAGCAAACCCGTTGGATCAACTGGCACCAGTAGGAAAACTCGCCACTGAAAACAGCGGCGAGCATTTCACAAAAAGAGCAAGCCGTTCTGCTTCGCCCTGCTTTTTACCGCTCTCGGTAACGCGTTACCGGCGCTTCCGCGCCCCCCGTACGGACGAGGTTCGAGGAGTTGCCCCTTCAGGGCGGATCACACGCTCAGGGGCATGGCGGAAAATTTTTCGAGAGTGTCACGGACGTCGGTCAATTCGACATCGCCAGGCCGGAACTCGTTGACAGCATAATCAGCGCCGCCGCGTTTTTTTCCATAGGTCTTGAAGGTGCTCGCCAAGGACCCGTTCCCGAACGCTTTAGACAAACCTTGCTGTAAGGTTTGTCTGGTTTCAAATATCGCCATGCCAGAGTTAGGGTCGAAAAAAAACCATTCCTGCTTGCCGCCTGTGAATCGGGTGCCGGCGACCATTCCGTGACTTTTAGTACCGATCATGAGGATTTTTGAATCACGAGAAGCGACGAGTTCATCAATGATGTTCTGGGCATCCATTTTTTTAGGCGCCCCACCTGTATGAAACGAATACTTGGGACCCAGTCTCTGTTGACTCTTTTCCAGAGCGGAAATAAATCGCGCCGCTTGCGGATGAGTTTGCTTCTCGGCGGCCTTCAAGACATTGCTCAAAAGAGTGCCTTCTCGCCGATGAAGATAGGCATACGCCATGGCGTATGACAGGGCGGCGCATCTGCCATTGGAAGCCATATCGACCCGTGCCAGAAAATAACACTGCGAGAACGGCTCCACTGTTACGCCTTTGGGCATGTCCTGACGGAGAAGATTTGTATAAAACGTGGCGTCGTCAAACAGGCTGTCTTCTATCTCCCTTACCAGAGCCCCCATTTCTTCAGGGCGGCGGCCGGGTTGGGCCGCCAACTCGACCAATTGCTGCGTGTCCATTCGGAAGCTGTAATCAGTGATGGCCTCCAGAATATCCAGCCCGTCGTCATAAGCTTTTCTAAAGGCTGGAAAGTTGAGTGGCGTGCGGGCAGCCGCGATATTGGCGCTAAAACCCGCATAGCGATCGGCATAGCCGGCATCCACTCCAGAAAGGCTGCCCAAACGGCCTTGTCTGGGCTGAAAGTTGCCAGGGGCGCCATAGATCCTGTTGTTTACAGGATTGTAGGGATACCACTGATCATTCTTCAAAACGCCTATCCCAGCGATATTCTGCTCGCCTACCTTCCAAGTACCAGGCAATGCAGTCCCGTGTTGTTTCCCCACCGCCTGCAACAGCTCGTAGCTACCCGCAGCCCCGCCGCGCAATCTGGCGATATTTCCCAGGCCGCGGTTCGCAAGGAACTTGACTCCGTTGCCTGCGAGCCGCACGCCTCCCGTTGCGAGACCGTGCAACCCGCTGAACGGATTGAGTTCGCCGATAACCAGTGCGCCGATGATTTTCGCGGCCTTGAGCGCCTTGCTGAGTGCCGATGCCGTCCTGGCACCCAATTGTGCCAACTTTGCCGTGGCACTCACGCCAGCGGTAACGAATCCCAACACGTCGAGAAACAGGTCAATTGCACCGTCCAGGTATTTGCCTTCGATAAAATTGCTGATGGCCGATTTGAAGGGAATCAGATTGAGAAGAAACTTCACGCGCGATTCCAGCAACTCCATTTCCTGATCCCACGTGGTCAGGCCTTCAGCGGCTTTGAGAATATCCTCACTGTCGTAATCAAGATGTTCGACAAAGGCATCGGCAATGATGCGGGTTCTCTCGCTGGAATAACTGTCGGGAACGGGAAATGTCCATGACGGGGAGGGTCTTCGCTTGAGTTTTTTGGCGATGTCCCTGTCAGCAAGATAGAACGGCCTCACACCATACGAAACGCTGGGGATATGCACGCTGACCCTGTCTGTCTGTGTGACGGGATCAACGTCTTTTTTGGTGATTGAGCCCGCTTTCAGATCGATGTAATACACCGAGACTTTTTTATCGATGCCCTGCTCCACTCTCAGGGTCAAATTTTGATTGCCGACACGCACAAACTTGTCATGAAACTGCAAACCGGCTTTGATGGTCTTGTCCTGATAAAAATCGATCTTGCCGTATTCAATGTTCTCTCGGTCTTCCAGCGGTAACTCGGAAATCAGATGGCGTATGGTTAACCGGGTACCTTCCTTGAGGTGATTGAGCGTCGCTTCAAACTCACGGTTGAAGATCCTTCGTACACGCAGATCCAGTTCGTTGATGTCGTGAATACGGAAGTTAACGAGTGAGTGGCTGGTTTTCCACTTGTACGTCCCGTCCATCATTGCAACGTCCAGCAACGTGTGCATCCCGACCGGCCCCTGGATTGCACTGGGTACCGGGGAGAGTGCGCCGACTATTTTCGCCCCCACCGAGCGGTCCCATTCAAGGACGTGTTCTTCAATCGGATAGTTCTCGCCAAACTCTTTCTTAAGGCCGGCCCGAGCTATTTCCTTGCGACTCGGGAACACACTGCTCAACAAAATTGGCGTGTTGAGCCGGTCGGCCAAGGCCTCATTGAAACGTGTTTTGAGTACATCCAGTTCAGCCGGGGTGTAATGTCCATCGTTTTTCCTTTCCACCAGCCCGTGGACAACGCCCCAATCAATCAGCGTAACGGTCTGCGCGTACTGAGTAACGGCCGGCTCGATCAACGCTGCACTTTCGGCGCAGACCATGACCTGTGCGAACTTCATCTTTGCAACCTTGCCCGGCGATTCAGCTTCGATGGTCGCAGCGGCAACGGACAGGTTGAACCATGCCGGCCCACCGTATTTAACTGCGGTCGGCAGGTCTTTGATCAGAAATAATGGAGCATGCCTGGCCAGCAACAAGTAAGCGCCCAACCCAGCCATTTCGGAGTTGCAGACACGGTCTTTGATCAGGTGTTCGCGCAGTTTGTTGAATACTGCTGCAACCGGTTCCCCCCAATGTTGCTTACTGTCCAGATCGAACCCGGCGACATTATTGCGTTGATGGTTTTCAATCGACTGCGGATCAAGGTCAAGTTGAAGTGCGGCCAGCGCGTAGTCGTTGACGCTTACATCCGAGGCAAAACCTTTCAAGTGAGTTTGCACTGCCAGCCCCAATGCCTGACCGCGAGTTCCGGCAATCAGGGTTTCCAGTGCCCTGGCTGGATCGCGCAAGGCGTCGGCGGCGAGCGGTTGCTCTATGTTCATTAGTTCCAGCAGCCCTTGATCCGGCTGCGGCGTGTCATCAAGACCGGCGATAAAAAGCCGAACGGCTTCCAACACCTGTTTCTTCTGCTCGACACTTAAAGGAATTTGCCAGGATAAAGCGCCGGCAAAATCTGCCAGTGCGCAAGGCAAAACCTTTTCGGCTTCACGCTTTATGGAATCAATATTATTTGTATCACTGTCAGTTACCGAAACAAAATTCGAAGTAGAACTTTCAAACTCAGACATACACTTTTCCTTCAGGATTAAAACAAGGAAAAAGTAAACCTCCAAAACACTAAAAGAAAAAGCCGACAACCATTACCAATTAAGTGTTTTACCAACTGTATGTAAAATCCAACCAACGATTCCTTCTAACAAACAATGCGCAATCACACTCAACATCATGAAAACAAATCATTCGAAGAAAAAAGAACAGCCGGAAAACACAAGTCGATAAAAGCCTTATCAAGTTTTGTTCCCGCTCTCTTCGCTCGCTGTAAAACATATACAGGCAGTCATGCTTTTTAGCCGTCAGGAGCCTGTCAAAACGATCAGACCAGCCACCCCGGCAACCGAAGTTCGAGCGAACCGCGTGATCGTGTGGCGGGGGACGATCACGTGGTGGAAACCGAAAAGCCCCGGCCACTCATCGAGTGGTCGAGACGGCTCAGTGCTTCGAGGCGCATCCCGCTCACAATTCCCTCGCCCCTCGCCAACCACCGTCTAAGCTTCAGACAAGTCCGATCAATCTGCGTGAATGGATCAATCGACTATGGGCGCTTTGTGGCAAACCGATTCGAGTAAAGCCGTGGTTCCGACTGACCGTGTGGATGAAGCGCCTGTCCCTGAAAAACCCCGCCGCAACCGGCATGGGTGGAAGGCTTTCTGGTTGTTGCTGGTGATTATCGCGATTGTCGTGGGACTGGCCGCGTCCAAGGAAATGCGCACCTCGCGCTTCCAGTCGCGCGAGCTCAGCCAGTACGCCGCGTCGCTGACTTACCATCTCGAACCCGGCCCCAGCGAAGCGATTCGCTATCCGGGCAATGGGCCATTCGATCTGCGCCTGGGCTACAGCTCGCTGGATGAATTTCTGCCACGCCTGCTCAAACGCAATTACGTCATCACCGAGCAGACGCGTTTTTCCCCGGCGCTGCTCAGCTACACCGACAAAGGCCTGTTCGTGCCGTATTCGGAAAAGATCCAGGCCGGGCTGTCGATCACTGATTGCCGGGCTGCGCCGCTGTACAAGTACAACTACCCGCAGCAGCTGTATTCAAGCTTCGAATCCATCCCGCCAGTGGTGGTCAGCAGCCTGTTGTTTATCGAAAACCGCTTCCTGCTCGACCCGAAACAGCCGCTGGCCAACCCGGCAGTGGACTGGCCGCGCTTCGGCATGGCCGCCTGGTCGCAAGTGGCGAAACTGCTGCGATTGCCGGGCCAATCGGCAGGCGGCAGTACGCTGGCGACGCAATTGGAAAAGTACCGGCACTCACCGGATGGCCTGACAGTCTCCGGTGCCGAAAAGCTGCGGCAGATGATGTCCGCCAGCGTGCGCGCCTATCAGCCCGGCCCGCAAACTCTGGGGGCACGGCAGAACATCGTGCGCGATTACCTCAACAGCGTGCCGCTCTCGGCGGTGCCGGGGCATGGTGAAGTGCATGGCATGGCGGAGGGGTTGCGCGTCTGGTACGGCAGTGATTTCAACCAGGCCAATGCACAGCTGAACAGTCCGGCCACGGATCCGAAAACCATGGCGGCCAAAGGCTTGGTCCTGCGTGAAATGCTTTCGTTGATGATCGCCCAGCGTCGCCCTTCGCATTACCTGACCAAGGGCCGCGAGGAACTCGCCAACCTCACCGACAGCCACTTGCGCCTGCTCAAGCAGAACGCGGTGATCGACAGCGCGTTGGCCGATGCCGCCCTCGCCAGCAAGGTCACCTACCGCGACTGGCAGACCCAGCCGACCATGCAACCGATCGAAACCAACAAAGGCATCAGCGTCGCCCGCAGTCGTCTGGCGAGCATGCTCAACCGGCCACTGTACGATCTCGATCGCCTGGATCTGTCCGCCACCAGCACGCTGCAAGGCGACCTGCAAACCCAGGCCACCGCCTACCTGAAAAAACTCGCCGACCCGGCCTACGCCGCCGAAATCGGCCTGCTCGGTGAACGCTTGCTGACGCCGACCAGCACCACCCAAGTGCGCTACAGCTTCACCCTCTTCGAGCTGACCCCGGACGGTTCCCGCGTGCGGGTACAGACCGACAGCACCGACCAGCCGTTCGACATCAACGAAGGCAGCAAACTCGAACTCGGCTCAACGGCGAAAATGCGCGTGCTCACCACTTACCTGCAAATCATCGCCGAACTCCACGACAAGTACGGCGCAATGGGCGTGCCGGAACTGAAGAAAGTCGAAGTCCCCGATCAGGACCGCTTGAGCCAGTGGGTCATCGACTACCTGATCCAGAACAAAGACCACGACCTTTCAAAGATGCTCGGCGCAGCCCTCGACCGCAAATACTCGGCCAGCCCCGGCGAGGCGTTTTTCACCGGCGGCGGCCTGCACACGTTCCATAACTTTCGCAAGGAAGACAACGGCCGCCTGCCGACCTTGCGCGATTCCCTGCGCGAGTCGATCAACCTGCCGTTCATTCGGCTGATGCGCGACGTGGTGCGTTATGTCACTTATTCGGGGCCCAACAGCAGTGCCGAGTTGCTCAAGGATGATCGTGACCCGCGCCGGCAGGAATACCTGGCGAGCTTCGCCGACCGCGAAGGCACCTCGTTCCAGCTCAAGTTCTGGAAAAAGTACAAAAACAAAGACACTCAAGCGCGCCTCGACACCTTTCTCGACAGCATGCGCCCGACGCCGATTCGCATGGCCGCCGTGCATCGTTACTTGCTGCCGGAGGCGAGTCAGGAAGACTTCAATACCTTCGTGCGCTCACACCTCAAAGGCGCCAAGCTCAGCGAAAAACTCACCGATGATCGCCTGATCCGCCTCTACGATTCCTATGGCCCCGGCAGTTACGATTTGCCCGATCAAGGCTTCATCGCCAAGGTGCATCCGCTGGACCTGTGGATGATGGGCTACCTGTTGAACCACCCGGACGCGACCTTCAGCGAGATCGTCAAGGCTAGCCATTTCGAACGTCAGGAAGTCTATAGCTGGCTGTTCAAGAGCAAGCACAAGGGCGCTCGTGACAGCCGTATTCGCACCATGCTCGAGATCGAAGCGTTCCTGGAAATTCACCAGCGCTGGCAGAAAGTCGGCTACCCGTTCGACCACCTGGTGCCTTCGCTGGCCACCGCCATTGGCAGTTCCGGTGACCGCCCGGCCGCACTGGCCGAGCTGATCGGCACCATCCTCAATGACGGCGTGCGCATGCCGACCCTGCGCATCGACAGCCTGCATTTCGCCGCCGGCACACCCTACGAAACGCAACTGGTCAATGACCCGCATGTCGGCAAACGGGTGATGCCGTCCGAAGTCGCCACGGCCATGCGCGAGGCGCTGTCGCAAGTGGTCGACGCCGGTACGGCAAAACGTGTTTCCGGCAGTTTCAAACTGGCTGATGGCAGCCCACTGGCCATGGGTGGCAAAACGGGGACCGGTGACAACCGCATCGAAGCCATCGGTTCGGGCGGGCGCATCCTCAGTTCGAAGTCGATCAACCGCACGGCGACGTTCGTGTTCTACATCGGCGATCACCATTTCGGCACCCTCACCGCGTTCGTCCCGGGGCGCTCGGCGGAGAACTTCAAGTTCACCTCGGCCCTGCCAGTGCAGGTGCTCAAGGGCATGGCGCCGATTCTGACGCCGTATCTGCAACCGGGCAGCGACTCGCAATGCACGCCAACGAAAACCGCCAGCGTGGCGATGCTCGAAGCGCCGCGCCCTACAGCGAGGTAACAAATCGTGTCGGTTTTTTCTGCATCAGAGTGACGAATTTTCGATTCGGCGGGTGGTATTCATGTATTTTTCAGATTCGAATTTTCGTCGGGTTGGTGCTGCGCAACGCCGTTTGCCTCCCGATCTTTGAACTTTTGTTTTGCCCTGCCCTGAGTAGGCTGATCACTCCTCAACAATCAAGGATGATTGGCCATGTCTCTCTCTCCCCAGCCTGCGGAAAACACGGACAAAGGACGGCACTACGAATTCATCAAATCCGCCGTCGACGACAATTTCAAGACCGCTACCGTCAGCCGGGGCCTCGCCCTGGCAGCCTCGCCACTGAAAAATGAAGCCTGGTACACCACCGCGCCCGCCGCCTATCTGAACAAACTCGCCGACGCCAACCTCAAGGCCTGGGGTTCGCAGAACCAGGTTGACCACCTGCTGGCGAAAACCGATCTTTACGCTTTCGCCGAACCGCTGCTCAAGGCAAAAATCAAACAACGTCACGGCATCGAGCCGGACGTCAAAAGCACCTTTCTACGCCTGTACCTGCCGAAAGAAAAACCGTGGTACGCCATCGATTTCTCCGCAGGCGTCGTGACCCGCACCGTCTCCTTGCTGGACGCCGCCCTGCACAACTTCGCCAACAGCGAAACGGTCGGTCCTGGCTCGGACTACATCAGCCAACCCGATGAACGCGGTCTGTTCGATGTCGTGCCGATCAAAAGCGCCATGCCCATCAGCCAGTTCCAGACGCTGTGCCGCGACCTGGATATCGGCGCCCAGTATAAAAAGCATCTGGAAAGCTACCTGCTACCGGGTGAACCGCTGGCTGAAGGCGTGCTGCAACACAAGGTGAACGAGAGTCAGAAAGACGCCCTCGCCGTCGCGGCGCACCTGGCACTGATCAAGGACGATATCCAGTACGACACCTACAAAATGCTGCTGACCCTGGCCGAAGGCAAACCGCAACTGCGGCTCAATGGCCGTTCAATGCAGTGCTCTGACCTGTCGCTGCTCGGCACCCGCCTGACCGGGATCCTGCTACTGACGCATGCGGTATCGGACAACCGCGGTGTACGACGGGTGATCGCCTATATTCCTCACGATCCGGATCACCCGCTCAAGGAGTACGACTCTCTGACAGCATTGCGCGATGAATTGACGCGGCAGTTTCGCGAAGACCGATTCAGTGCCTCAAGCCAACAGACCTATCGTCAATTCTTCAGCCAGTTTGTCGACCAGCAGCAGCGCGGACACTTCTTCGCTGAACTCGAACAGCGACTGTTCATCGTCAGGTATCACCCGCGTCAGGATCCGGCCGACCAGCGACCAGCGTGGCGCAAGGATCCGGTGGACAATCCCAACCTGCAATTCAGCCGGTTGAAATTACAGGGTGATTACTGGCGCCACGCCTATCAGCAAAAGCTCAACAAAATTCTCAACGATGCCCGGGAAATCGCCGTCTCCACCGCCGACACCGACAGCAAGGCGCGCTGGGCGTGGTGGGACAACTTCAAGAAAATCCTCTCGGACATTGCCAATGTCGCCTTGTTGATCGCCACTCCCTTCGTCCCGGGTCTGGGCGAACTGATGATGGCCTACACCGCTTACCAACTGACCAGCGACGTCATCGAAGGCATCGTCGATCTGGCCGAAGGGCTTTGGCAGGAAGCCGCCGGGCATGTCATCAGCGTGGTGACCGACATCATCCAGTTGGCCGCCTTCACTGCGGGCGCGCAGATCGGCGAAGCCTTTCGCGTGAAGCTGTCGCCGTTGGTCGACGCTATGAAACCGGTCAAGCTGCCCGATGGCAAAAACAGTTTATGGCACCCGGATCTGAGCCCTTACGCACGCAATGAACTGATGCTCTCGCCAGACGCCAAACCTGACCACCAAGGACTGCATCAGTACGGCAACGAAAACGTCCTGCCACTGGAGGGCAAGCTGTACTTCGTCGAAAAAGCCTCGACTGACGCGACGTCCACCACCCACCGCATCAAACACCCGAACCGCGCCAACGCCTACCAGCCACGGATCGAACACAATGGCCACGGCGCCTGGGTGCATGAAGCGGAAACCCCGCAAAACTGGCCAAATGAAGCACTGATGCGGCGCCTGGGCCATCGCGTCGAGCGATTTTCCCCCAGGGAACTGGAGCAGATCCGCATCAGCAGCGGTACCGACCACAACGCTCTGCGCCAGATGTATGTGGACACCCGTCCACCACCACCGCTGCTGGCCGACACGGTCAAGCGGTTCAGTGCCTACGACGATATTCGCATCGCCACCGCCAACATCCGTAACGGGCAGCCGATTGCCGCTGAATCGGTGTGGCTGGAACCGGTGCTGACCAGCCTGCCAGGCTGGCCGTACAACCGGGCGCTGGAGGTGTTTGCCGACACCGACCTGGCCGGCTATTCGCGCAAGTACGGCAACCCCCAAGCGTTGGAGGCCGATACCTTGAGCATCAGTCTCGCCGATCTGAACGCGGGCAAGTTGCCGGATCGGGTGGCGGGTTTTCTTACCGAGGCAGAGTTCAACAGTCTGCTGGGGCGCGAGGTTCCCCCTGGCGAGCGTGTTGCGGCCTTGCGCAATCAGCTCGCCGATGACGTCGACAAACGCAGCGGCGCCGTATCCCGGCATGTTTATCAAGCTGGGGAACGATCAGGCAAAGCCGATATCCAGCGCGTCCGACAGACGTTCCCGGATCTTCCACTCGAGCTTGCAGAAAAAGTCGTGGCGCAGGCCAAACCCGCCGAACTGCAACGCATCGCCGATGAACAACGCCTGCCGCTGCGCCTCAAGAACCAAGCCCGAGAACTGGATTTCGAAGCGTCCGCTACCCGGGCTTACGATGGTTTTTATCACGATGAGTTGATCACTGCGGAGACTGAACGCCTCGCGCTCAACACCCTCAGAGTCAATACCGACACCTTCGCCGACCTGCGCCTGGAGGTTCGCGATGGCAGCTTTGACGGACCGCTGCGCTGCAGTGTCGGGCCGGCTGACGCAACCACCGTCAGACGTCTGATTCGCGACGAACGGGGGCGTTATGAAGTGCTCGACGCCAATAACCGCCAACTGCATGAAGGCGATGATTTCTACGAGTCGATTCTTCATGCGGTGCCTGTCCAGACCTTGCCTGAAGTGGGTTATCAACGCGGTCAGGGACGCCCGCTGAAGCTATGGATCATGGAACAGGCCACGTCCCCTGCACAGCGCCGAACCGCGCTGGCAGAGCCACCCATCCGCCCGGTGGCGACGATTGAAACCGAAACGCTGCTGCGCGGCTGGCCGTGGCCGTTTGCCAAACAGACACCGGAACAACGAATCAGGCAGCTCTACCCGTACATGAAGGAAAGCGAGGTGACCACCTTCATCGAAGTGTTGAAACGCAAGGGTGATAACTCCGAAAACGCGATCAAACAGCTGGAAAACGAACGCGAGGATCTGCACCAGGCACTGCAGAAATGGCGTGACAATTACCCCGCCGGCATGGACGACTCGGGAGATCCGGCCTACGGAGCATCCCTGGATTACATGCACAACGGCGGCAGGCACATCGAAGACAAGTTGATTGAATGTTTCGAGCGTAAAAGCGATCTGTTCGAAGGTGGCAGCAATCATCCCGAACAAGGCTATACGCTGGACCTGACGTCCGATTTCCTGAGCTTTGAGCTCGAAAGGTGGTGGAAAGATTTACGCGAACAACCTGACCTGCAGAAACACCTTGAGCAGATCACCTCGCTGAGAGTCAACAAAATGCCCCTCTCGCCTACCGCCGAAGGACTACTCGGCAGCCTGCCGCAGCTGCGGCAATTGAGCGCCCGCCAGTGCGGTCTGAAGGAGATACCTTCCACCCTCGGCCAAATGCGCCGGCTCGAGTATCTGGATCTGAGCGACAACCGGATTCACTTGACGCCACAGTCCGGCGAACACCTCAACGCACTGGTGCGTCTGCGCACGCTGAACCTGAACGGAAATCCATTGGGCGTGCCACCCGATGTCGGGCGGATGTCCCAGTTGTATGAACTGGGCCTGGCCAATACCGACATTAAAACCTGGCCCGAGGGGTTGTTCGAACCCGGCAGCGGCGATTGGCCGCGACGGCGCGGTTTCATGCTCGACATGCGGCGGGCGCCGATCAATACCCTGCCCCAGGTCACGCCCGGCTCCGATCAGGCGTTTGTCCTCAGCCGCGCGCGCTTTGACCTGGCAAAACTGACCAATGAGGACAGGGTGCGTTATGGCCTGTATCGGCAATCTTCAGGCCTGGGTCTGGTGCAAAGCTATTTGCCGGCAGCCAGCAACGAGCTCAGCCATTGGCAAATGTTTCCCGTTGAGCCTGGCGGGTTCGGACCGTCCGCAGCGTTGCAAAAATATCGCGAAGAATCCTGGCATGACCTGATGGCCGAACCAGACTCCGCCGGTTTTTTCAGCGTTATCCGCAAGCAAAGGGAAAGCGCGGATTACCGGACGAGTCGCGGTCGACAGAATTTGACCCGGCGCGTATGGGAAATGGTCGAAGCGGCGGCAATCGATTCACAACTGCGCGCAGAACTGTTCAAACAGATTGTGTCCCCCGACGATTGCGGCGATCTGGGTACTCAGTTGTTCAATTCACTGGGGATGAAAGTACTGGTATCCAAAGCCTACGAAGAGTCGACATCAGCCAGCGCTCTGGATGACAGACTCGTACGCCTCGCCCGCAGTGCCGCCCGACTGAACCGAGTGACCGATGAGGCAGATTTTGAATACCAGCGTCAGAAACAGCAAAACAAGATCGATAACAGCATCCCCGCTCCCGATGAGGTAGAAATCCATCTGGCCTATGAGACCGGGCTGGCTGAAAGACTGGGGCTGCCCTGGCAGGCCGAGGGTATGCTCTACCGACCTCGCTCCGGCGTCAGTACCGAACAACTCGACGCGGCCTATAACACGATCATCAAACGCGAACAGGGCGATGGTCTGGTCAACGGAATGATCCACCTCTATTCGAAGAAGTTCTGGGAGACTCATTTGCGCAAGAACCACCCGGACCGCTATGAAACCAATGATGATTTTTACGCGGAAAAACTGGGACGGCTCGATGAGCTGCGTGATGCGCAGGCTGAATGGGCCAACGCCACGCCACAAACGCCGCTCAATCAACTGGCGCGAAAAATGGAAAGCCTTGCCGATCAACTGGGCATACCGCAGGCAGAGGTCTTCAGCGGCGAAGCCATGAGCGCCGCACGCCACAGACGGCTGTCGGACAACATTGGCTATGAGCGCGATGAACTGTCCAGGCAGTTGACTCGTGAAGCATTGGCCAGAGCGGGTTTCTGACGACAACGCTGTTGCTCTGCCAGCCCGGTCAAAGCTGGCAGAGCTTCATCGCGCCTGCGCCACTTCCGAATCCCGAATCACGGTGACGTGGCCTGAGTAACTTCACGCCACGCCGGGCTTCGATGTGATGCACTTCGGCCGTTGCGGCGCTGACGTTGAGCGCCAGCAACAGACCGCCACAGGATCGGGCCAGGCGCGAAGATGACTACGCAACAGCCTCATTCGACACCCGGCGCCCTGGCGTTGAACAACAACACGACGTTGCCGCTGTAATCGCCGGAGCGATACCCGCCCGCCGGTTCGACAGGGCTGATCTTCAGGGCTACGCGTTTGCCGGCCGCCGCCTCTTCCTGAGACAGCACCTGGCGCGGCGTGATGTGTGAACTCAACTCCACGGCATTGAACGTGACCTGTAACTCGATCACCTCGCCGGGGCGGCCGTTTTCCAGATAAGGGTCGGAGCCAAGGCGCGCCTCGATCGCGCCGCTGTCGTGGCGCAGGTCGAAATTTTTCTCCAGGCCACCAAGCGTCGCACGCGGGTAATCCCAGGCAAGCCGCTGGGTCCGGTGAATCCAGTCCGGCTCTGCGGGAATAATGTAGAACGGCCGGCTGGGAATGGTCAGGGACACTTCGAAGGTGTGTTCTTCGCGAGCGGCCCAGGCCCCAACGCTGGCCAACACGGCAGTGGCCATCAGCGTGCCGAGGATGCATTGCTTGATCATGTGGGTTACCCATGCGTCATTGGAAAACAGACCTAGCGACTGGCGGTCTTTATGGTTTTTCTGGCGCTGCCCTCGATCAGGAAGAAGCGGTACTCGCGCCCCTTGTCCTTGTCGAACGCGAAAGTCTTGCCCGCCAGCACATGGTGCTTGGTGGTCGCACCACAGTCGGTTTCCTTGCTCAGCGAACAGCTCTTGAACTCATCGACAATCACTACGGTGTTACCGTCATTGCGCAGCTCATAGCGGCTCTCGGTTTCATTGACCACGGTGGCGAAACGAACGTCCTTGGGCCGCACGAAAAAGATCGTGCCGAATCCGGTCATGACATTGACCCCGGCCGAAAGCGATTTTTTGTACTCATCCCGCTCTTCGCCACTGACCACAAAGTCGTCTTCCTTTTCCGGGACTACCGGGACAAAACGCACGCGAAAATAACGCTCACGATCACGCTCGCCCATGTACAGCAAACGCGTGCCTTGCATGCCCTGAGCCGGGACGATCAGCCGCGCCGGACTGGCCATCAAACCATTGCGTGAGGCGCCGTCGGCAGCGTTCTCGACTGCAATTTCCTGCGGCTTGCCATCGCTGTCGTAGATGATTTCCAGCACATTGATCTTGACGAATGCCGTCGCGTCGCCGCTATTGAACACGCGTTTCAGATAGGTACTTTTATCGGCGTCGAGATAGTCGTAAACGGTGCCGACATTGATCTGCGGACCGGCCTGCGCCGTCAGGCAAAACACGCTGAGCAGGCCCAGCAGAAAACCACGGTTCATCGTTTTCAACTCCATGAATGTCGAGAATGGCCAGGCGGGACCGCTCATGCTTCCGAGTCCCAGATAATGGTGATGTTGCCGCGCAGCCGGTCACTCAGGCCGGGGCGCAACAGGAATTCGATGGCAAACGGGGTCATGTCGAAATGCAGCGTGCCGGGCTTGCGATCCACGTACAGGCTTGGCAGGAACGGCCCCGCCCACTCGTCGTGTTTTAACGGATGCCGGGTGACATTGCCGCTGGGACCGGTAATCCCCGTCGGCAAGCTGAGGGATACTTCGACCTCGGTGGTATTGCCCTTGGGGCTGCCGAGCTTGCACGCCGGGCCGCCAGTGGAATTGCACACCATCTTGACTTTGAAGCGCGACGAGGCGGACAGGTAAAACAGCTGATCGCGAAAAATCCGTGTCGGCTTGCGCCCGCTGTCGATCCAGCGCGCCCAGCCACCTTGAGGTTCCAGCGACACCTGGTTGCCACCCGGCGGCAGATCGACCTTGAGGGTGTGCTGTACGTCCAGCACAAAGTCCAGGGTGAGGTTGCCGTCATCCGGTTGAAATGTCGCGCCCATATCGAAATCACCGTTGGGACCCATGCTGTAGGAGATGGATCCGGTGTACAGACCGCTCGACATGTTCAACGGGTTTGGGGTTTTCAGCTCATACGCAAAATCAATCCTCTCGAAGTACATAGAGGGGATGCGAAAAGCGGCGGTTTTGGTACAGGGCGCTTGCACAGGCGTCTGCCAGAAAAAGCGATAGGTGCGATCGCTGTACCCGGCCACGCTAGTGCCTTGGCAAGGCGCCGGGGCATAAAGCCAACCGCTAAGGGACGTCCAGAGGATGTCATGGCCTGTGGGGGCTGCCACTCCGGTCAGGTTATCCACGCTATCGCTGAGGACAAATCGGGAGCCGATACCGGTGATACGCACCTCTACGGTTTCCGTTTCCTGAGTATCCTGATTGGTGACCGTCAACCGTCTCCAGCCAGCCGGAACCTGCACTGAGACATCGTCACCCGGCCTAAGCTCGCCTGAGCTGTAGCGGACGGGCAACTCGATGCTGAACATGTTGTTGCTGGCGCATTGCGCGGGGAAGTTCACGCAATAGCCACTATTGGGTGTCTGGTTGACGAACAGGTTCTTGCCCGGCTGAGAAGCATCCGGTTGAAACAGCGCGCGGATCTCCTGATTGATGGCCTGTGCCGGCGACATGCTCAGCGCCAGCGCCAATACACATCCACTTGTGATTATCTTCATCGGATCAACCTGCCTTCTGTTCGGTGAACGTAACGTCGGCCAGCGTGTCCGGCGTGCAACGCAGGTCGCCGATCATCAACACATCGTTTTCGCTGCGATGGCTGCCGGCATCGAGGCGGAACTGGCACAGCAACTGGTTGCCCTGACGCACTTCGAGGGTCGGTGAGCCGGCGTTCATTTCCATCGAGAAGAAGCCGTCGACTTCCGTTACACCGCGGCTGGCGTGGTTGATCACGTGATGGCCCTTGAGCGGCCGTCCTTGTGCGTCCACCAGTCGACCGAGCACGGTCAGGGTTTTCATCACGCGGACTTTGCGGTACTCGACCCCGCCCTTGTTCAGGTGATAACGGGTGCGTGCCGGTTCAATGCTCGCCGCCGGCACGTGGGTACCCTCGAAATCAAAACTCACCGAGCTGTTCCGGTACGCGGTGATCGGGATGAAGTTGCGCCCCGGCTTCAACGCCGCCCCGCCACCGCTGTAATCGTCAGCCCGCAGGACGATGTCCTCGATATCCGACTCGACATCGACGATCATCCCGGCGCCGCGCACATCGCTCTGGCTGGTCATGAGCATCTGTTGCCCGCCGACCACCAAGGTGCTGTCAACGTTGAGGCCGCCGGTGAAGTTGCCGTTGTAGGAGGAGCGCTGAATGAAGCCATCGCCATTGACCGCATCGGTGCGGAAGTTGGCGAGGCTGGCGACGCCCACCCCGTAAGTATCGGTGAGTGCCGTGAGCGACACGTTTTGCAGGACGTGATCCTGAAAATCCTTGCGCCAGCCGAGGGAGGCGTTGTTGTCACGTGTGCCGTCGCGGGCCGTGCGTGAGCCGATGCTGCCGGTGATCTGCTGGCCGGGTGCGCCAAGCGCCATGTTGATGCTCAGGTCGACCCCGCGATTGCGCGCATCACCACTGCTGTAACTGCCGGGCCGATCAAACAACGAAAGCCGCCAACTGGCGTCACTGCCCAGCAGGGTGGTGCGCTGCGTCCAGCCCAGATCCATACCCATGCCTTCGACATTGCCTTCGCTGTGCGACACCCGCGCATTGACTGAACTCTTGCTGCTGACGCGATGGTTGAGCGCCAGCGAAGAATTGCTGGTCTGGCCGATGAACACGTTGCGCGGACGAACCCGAGTGCCATCGGGCAGGGTGTCGTAGGTATAGGTAGTGTCGAGCCAACTACGACTGTGGCTGACGACGATGCTTCCGGCGCCATAGTTGTAGAGGCTTTGCAAGTCGAGACCAGTGCCGTAATCCTCGGTCTTGTAGACGTTGGCGTAGAGGCTGAGGTGATTGGCCAGGGTCCAGTCGATGGACGTACCGTATTGCAGTTTTTCGCGAATCTGCCGCGCCGACAGCCCGAGGATCACCCGCGGATGCAGCAGGTAATTCACTGACGCGCCCGCCGTCGGATTGCCGCTGGCCTGGGTGTCCCAGTTGCTCAGCAGTTTCTGTTCTTCGCCGGCAAAGACGTTGTAGCGCCAGCGCTCGTCGAGGTTGCGCCAGTTGTTGGGCTTGTACACCAGCTCCTGGGTGGTGGAGGTGATCTGACCGTCTTCGATCAGCCGTACTTCCACTTCATAAATGCCGCCGGGCAGCGGTCGGGTATCGAGGGTCTGCAAGCCGGCCGGCACCGATTGGGTATTGATCAGCAGACCATCGCGCCAAATCTCCACCGAGCCCTGACGGTTGGCGGTGACATAGATCGGATAAACGCTGGGCATCGCGCTGTTGATGGCCAGGCTGTCGGAGCTGCCGTACATCACACCAACGGCGGTGTCGGGGCTGGTGCCGAACGTGCGCGGCTGGCGCATCAGCCCTTCGGAATTGGGGGTGAAATAGCCCAGACGGAAAAAACTGCCTTGCAGTTCGCGCTGGGTGTGCAGCTCCTGGATGGCGTGATAAAGCTTGTCGTCCGGGCCACCAAGACGGGCAACTTGCAGGTTCAGCGTCTGGCTCCAGTTGCCCAGGCTTGAACTGGCTTCGAGGCCGAAGCGTCCGCCCAGATCCTGCTCCTGACCACCGTTGAGGTTGAGCTGGTTACGCACCATCAGGCCGTGACTGCCACTGTCGGGCTGCTCGTAATAGCGCTTGGCCTCAACGTCGCGCTCGGCATTTTCGGTAAGGATCGAGACCAGGGAGTTTTCCAGGTTGTAATGCACCGCCAGAAACTGGTCCGGACAGGAACCGCTGCACGCGCCCAAGGGCACGCCGGGCTTGAGATAGCTCGCCCATTTTTCCCGCTCGGCCGGACCGAGACGGTTATCGCTGGTGTCAGTGAATTCGAGCAGGGTGATGCGATCATCGTGCGACAACACCACCATGGCCTCACCCAGCGGTTGCTGATCGACTTCGACCCGTACCGCCAGAGGCACATCAAAGAAATGCTCTTCGAAATCCGCCGGCAAACCCTTGGCCTGCGCCAGCAGACTGCGGGGCGTGGTACCGGTGGAGTTGGACGCCACGGCTGCGCTGGCACAAAACAACAGCGCAAGCGCAGCCGCGATGGGTGTCATCGGGAACATGAACTCGTACTCTGATTTACAAACAAGGAAAGTCCGACGGGACAAACACTGCTATCTGCCCCGTCGGTTAGCGCCACTGGTAAAAGCGCGCCTTAGTGCCTGATCAATGCGATCAGTTGCCAGCAACCGGTGGCACGGCATCAAAGATCATCGCCACGGAGCCGGTGTAATCCCCCGGCACGAAGTTGCTGCCCACCGCGCTGATTTTCAGCGGTGCGCGGTAGTTGACGTCCGACTCCGATTCACCCACAACCATTTGCGGGGTGAGGGTCAGTTCCTTGTTGTTAAGCATGACTTGCAGGTCGATCGAGGTATTGCCAGCGACCAGCTTCGGCTGGCTTTCCAGGCTGGCGTGTACCGAACCGTTGTTGTTGCGCACATCGAAGAACCCATTGACGTCGCGCATTTTCCCGGTGCTCGGCTGGTAGCTCATGTCCTGGTCTTTGTTGACCAGGTCCGGATCGGTCGGCACTACATAGAAACCGTTGGTCGGCACATGCGCGACAAGGCTGATCGAGTGCGACGCTTCACCAGCGGCGAATGCGCCAGTCGAACCCAGTGCCAGGAGAGCCAGTGGAGCGGCGATTGCGAGTTTCTTGAACATCGTTATGTACCTGTTTTCTTGATAGGGGGATGAACATTGAAAGTTCAAGACAATCACTGCCCGAGTCGCTGCCCGAGTTGAGCCAGGTCAACTTGAACTTTCAATGCCGAAGCATCATCGACTGTTAACTCTTGGAAGTAAGCAGGCAACTTCCGACAACCGCGTAGTTAAACAACCCCATGACCCGCAAGAAAAAAGAACATAAAACAGATATTCAAAACATTGACTGTAAGTTTCACCCTACAGACAGTTTCAGTAAAAAAACCATACAGCAACTTCACCCTGACAGCACGGCAACTTAGTGCAATTTAGAACATATACTCTACACACAATAGAGCGATGACTTTAACTTTCAAGTTATCGTTTCCGACAACCGGCCGAGATTCGCTGCTTGCGCCCGAATCGGATCTGCCGCTCGTCAGGCGACGCCCTTTCTCGGGGAAAAACGTCTTGCACACTCTCCAAGATATATCTTAAGTTGTATCTAAACACGACGAGAGAAGACAGAAATGAGAGACCATCATTCCCCCCATCGCGAACACGGCGACGGCCGTGACGGCTTCGAAAAGCGCCCCGGGCGCGAGCGCGGCGGCCGTGGCCCTCGGGTGTTTGCACCCGGTGACCTGAAATTGCTGCTGCTGGCGCTGGTCGCCGAACAGCCGTGCCACGGCTACGACCTGATCCGCCAGATCGAAGGCATGTTCGACGGCGCCTACAGCCCCAGTCCCGGCGTGATCTACCCGACCCTGACCTTTCTCGAAGAAAGCGAGTTGATCACCGGCGACGCCGAGGGCGGCAAAAAACGCTACAGCGCCACCGACGCCGGTCGTTTGTCTTTAAGCGAGCAAGCCGTGGCGCTGGACGGTGTGCGTATGCGCATCGATGTGAGCAAACGCTCGCTGCGCGGCCATGATCGGCCGCCGGAAATCCATGAAGCCGTGCACAACCTGCGCCATGCCCTGCAGATGCACCACGGCCGCTGGAGCGCCGAAGAAGTCCTGCGCGTGCGTGACCTGCTCAACGACACCGCCAAAGCCATCGTCGACGGCCCTGCCGTTCAACCTGCCCCGGAGAAAGCCGAATGACTGCAGTCGATACCCAAACCATTCACCGCGTGATGCACGAAATCAAACGCCGCAAGCTGGAAGTCCTGCGCGTGGTCGACCTGACGCCGCGTATGCGCCGCATCACCCTCGGCGGACCGGAGCTGGCCGGGTTCATCAGCCTGGGCACCGACGATCACGTCAAACTGCTGTTCCCGCAGAACGCCGAACAAGCCGCCGCGCTGGAGACGATGGTGCTCGGCGCCGGCAAGGACGATGGGCCGAAACCGGAAATGCGCGACTACACACCGCGTCGCTATGACCTCGACGCGCTGGAGTTGGACATCGATTTCGTTCTGCACGGTGACGGCCCTGCGTCGACCTGGGCGGAGCAAGCCACACCGGGGCAGTTCCTGCACATCGGCGGGCCGCGCGGCTCGATGATCGTGCCGGACATTTTCGACAGCTACCTGCTGATCGGCGATGAAACCGCCCTGCCCGCCATCGCCCGCCGCCTCGAAGGCCTGGCGGCCAATCGCAAGGCGTTGGTGGTGATCGAAGTGGAGAACGGCGCCGAGCAGCAAGTGCTGGAAAGCGCAGCGCAGGTCAATGTGATCTGGGTGTTGCGTGACGGTGGCAAGGACAACCTGCTGAGTACGGTGAAGCAGTTGCAGGTGCCCAAGGGCAATCTGTATGCGTGGGTAGCCACCGAAACGAAAGTTTCACGGCAGATCCGCCGGGTGCTGATCGATGAGCACGGGTTGGATGAGCAACTGATCAAAGCCGTCGGCTACTGGCGCGCCGAAGGCACCTCCGAAGAGGAGTAAATCCCCAGATCAAAAGATCGCAGCCTTCGGCAGCTCCTACATTGGAATGCGTACACCTGTAGGAGCTGCCGAAGGCTGCGATCTTTTGATTTTCATCGCCGTAATCGGTCCATGCCAATGACCAACAACCCAATCAGCACAAACCCCACCAATATCCCCCCGGCATTGACCAGCACCTGTGGATAACCCAACACCGCCACATCAATGAACGGATACGCATACGCGCCGAGCAAATGCCCGCGCAGCAGCGCGTAGATGAAATACACCAGCGGATAAATCAGCCACACCGGCAGATGCCAACAGCGCAACGAGCCTTTCGGAACGCACACCCACCAATACCCCAGAAACAGCAACGGCATCACGTCGTGCAGCAGTTCATCGGCAATAAATTGCCAACCTTCCGGGTGCCACAAATGCCGCAGCAGAATGCTGTAGGCCAGTCCGACCACAGCAATGCTCACGGCAATCCCACTGCTGACCCACGGCAGCAAAAACCAGCGGCGCGCAGCGGATTCACGCTCGGTCACCGCGCAGGTCAACACCGTCGCCACCAGCGTATTGGTCAAAATCGTGAAATAGCTGAAAAAGCTCACCACGCCGCCCAACAGGCTTGCGCCAACGCTTAAACGCGCGAAGAAAATCAGGTAAAGCTGAATGCCCAATCCCGCCCAGCCCAACACGGCTGCGCAGGTGATCAGGCGACGACGCCAACAACCGGCGTCCATTTCAAAGCGGTCGCTTGGTGCGCATCAACTTCACGTACAGGCGCTCGACCTTCTCCCGCGCCCACGGGGTTTTGCGCAGAAACGTCAGGCTCGACTTGATGCTCGGATCGCTCTTGAAGCAGCGAATATCGATGCGCTCGGCCAGCCCCGACCATTCGTAATGGCTCACCAGCGCATTGAGAATCTGTTCAAGGGTGACGCCGTGCAGCGGATCGGGGGTTTGTTCGTTCATGCCAGGCCTTTGGGCGAAGTGAAAATGCAGAAGCCGCGCACCTTAGCCGAGGGGGTGATCGGGTGGAAGGCCTACCTTCAAATGTAGGCCAACCTGAAAAGATCGCAGGCTGCGAACCGGCCGACAATGCGCCCGTTTGCCGCACTGTTACCGAATCTGAAACGCTGCATGTTCACAAAAGGCCTTTGTGTTTTTGTAACAGATCATTATCCTGCCGCCCTTCCGCTGAATCGCTTCACTGCCTGCGACTTATTGAAGCACTCAGCTCGCACCCCGAAAACACCAAAAAAAGACTTAGCCATGCCCGATTTTTCCTTCTCCCGAGACAGCGCTATCTTAACCCTGCGCACCCTTGGCGGCTGTACCGCCCTCGGCCTCGCCAGCTGCGTGCAAGCGGCGCCCGCGTTCGACAGTGAATCACCGTACATGCTCGGTGACTGGAACGGCACGCGCACCGAACTCTCGGAAAAAGGCTACGACTTCAAGCTCGATTACACCGGCGAAATGGGCAGCAACCTGCACGGTGGCTACGACCACGACCGCACCGCGCGTTACAGCGATCAGTTTGGCCTGGGCACACACCTGGACCTGCAAAAGATCCTCGGCTGGGACGATGCCGAGTTTCAACTGACCATCACCAAACGCAGCGGCAACAACATCAGCAACGACCGCATCAACGATCCGCGCGTCGGTGGTTTCACCTCGGCCCAAGAAGTCTGGGGTCGTGGCCAGACCACACGCCTGACGCAGATGTGGTACCAGCAGAAGTTCTTCGATCAGAAACTCGACATCAAGGTCGGCCG
>Ga0163161_10000467_pt1 | contig 33614 bp, 26 predicted proteins | sample S45metaG_FD_129847 | JGI IMG/M metagenome (GOLD analysis project Ga0163161, IMG submission 129847) | Switchgrass rhizosphere microbial communities from Kellogg Biological Station, Michigan, USA - S4-5 metaG | ecosystem: Host-associated > Plants > Roots > Rhizosphere > Soil | place: USA... | reverse complement strand
GTAAACATCAACTACAAGCCGTTTGATGCTTCCGGATGGGAGCCAATGCCTTCAGGGTTAATAGGTTCCGTACAGATTACCGGTTATAATTAGTGTAATATTCGCATTACGCAATCGTTTGCACACTTTGTATAAAGTTTAGCTATCGTGTTTTACCTAAACTTTGTACTTTGATCGGGCAATTGATGAATTATGAAACTGAATGATTTTTTTACGTATATACATGTTGACGGATACTCTGCCATACCCAAATACTTACAACTAACAAAATCTGTTTTAGCAGCCATCGAATTAGGGAAATTAAAAAAGAACGATACGCTTCCTTCCATTAATGAGGTAAGTTATGAGCTGGAGATCTCCAGGGACACGGCAGAAAAAGGATACAAACATCTCAAGAATCTGGGTATATTAGGCTCTATACCAGGCAAGGGTTATTATATACTGCACGAAGATTACCATCAGAAATTGAATATCTGCCTGATGTTCAATAAGCTGAGCAACCATAAAAAAATCATTTACGATGCCTTTGTAGATGCTATCGGGGAAAACGTAGCCATAGATTTTTACATCTATAACAATGATTTTTCTTTGTTTAAAGAACTGCTGACAGCCAAAAATGAGCAATATTCACATTATGTGATCATTCCTCATTTTATTGAAGCCAGTGTGGATGAATACCAAATATTAAATACCATCCCCAAAAGCAAGCTCATCCTGATGGATAAAATGATCCCGGGTATCGAGGGCGAATTTGGATCTGCCTATGAGAACTTTGAAAAAGATATCTTTCAGGCGCTTGAAAAAGCTATTGATCCTTTACATAAATACCATACGCTCAAACTGATCTTTCCTGATCACAGCTATTTCCCTGAAGAAATCAAGAAAGGGTTCTCGAAATTTTGTGAACAATACGGATTTCATCAGAAAGTTGTGAATGACGTAGTGAATGAACCGATCAGTACGGGTGAAGTCTTTATCAACCTGATGGAAGATGACCTGGTGACGCTGATTGAAAGAATTAAAATGCTCAATTTTACAATCGGTAAACAGGTAGGCCTGATTTCTTACAATGAAACGCCCTGGAAAAAGATCATCTTAAATGGGATCACCACCATCTCCACAGATTTCCAGAAGATGGGCCGCATTGCTGCGGACCTGATCCTGAACAATTCAAAGGAGCAGGTAGAGGTACCGTTTTATTTAACGCTGCGCGACTCGCTCTGATCTTGCTTTAAACAGCTACATTTGCAGAAATGGAATACTTCAAAAAACTTCTTGATCTGCTAAAAACTGAAAAAGAGGAAGACCAGATCGCCTACCTGAAACTGACTGAGTCTGCTACTGTGGCAGAGCGCCGGGCGAATGGATTAACCTGGTACCCCATCGCCATAAGAGGTTCAGAAATGAGCAGGGGAGATTATCTGACCGTAGAACTGGAACGTACCTCACATCAGGATGTCAATCATCAGCTGCGCTTTGGTGCCGCTGCGGTATTGTTCTCCAATCACGATGCTAAAAATGACCGTTTGGAAGGGGTAATTTCGCATTCCAGCGGCAACAAATTAAAAATAACCCTCCGTACAGATGAACTGCCCGACTGGTCGCGAGATGGTAAACTGGGCATAGATGTGCTTTTTGATAACAACAGTTATGATGAAATGCAGCATGCCCTTAAAACTGCGGCAGCACGCCTGGATCAGAAAGGAGAGGGGCATCTCGTCAGGATACTGACAGGTGCATCATCTCCGTCTTTTAATCAGGATGCCTTCACCTATGTCATTCCGGCACTCAATACGAAACAGCAGCAGGCCGTTGATCAGATCTTGTCTGCCAGTGATCTCGCTATTGTACATGGCCCGCCAGGTACCGGCAAAACAACCACCCTCGTACAGGCCATCAAAGCGCTGGTCAAAAGAGATCACGAGCAGATCCTGGTGGTTGCCCCAAGCAATACCGCGGTAGACCTGCTCAGTGAAAAACTTGCTGATGAAGGGCTGAATGTATTGCGTGTGGGAAATCCGGCCCGTGTTTCTGATCGCCTGATGTCACTCACGCTGGATAGCAAAATGGCTGAGCACAGCAGTATGAAGGAGCTTAAAAACCTGAAAAAGCAGGCCAATGAGTATAAAAAGATGGCCCATAAGTACAAGCGTAATTTTGGTAAGGCGGAACAGGAACAGCGTAAAGCCCTGTTCAATGAGGCCTACAAAATCATGAAGGAAGTGGGGAATACCGAACAATATATCATTGATGACCTGGTGAACAGGGCACAGGTGATCACCGCAACCCTGGTGGGTTCAAACCACTATACTGTAAAAGGGCGTGAGTTCCACACCGTAGTGATTGACGAAGCCGGGCAGGCACTCGAGCCCGCTTGCTGGATTCCTCTACTGAAGGCCAAAAAAGTTGTTTTTGCCGGAGACCACTGCCAGTTGTCGCCCACGATTAAATCCAATGCCGCCGCAAAAAATGGACTGAGCACCACTTTGCTCGAAAAATCTGTCGCCGCACATCCTGAGGCCGTCACCCTGCTCGAAGAACAATACCGCATGCATGAAAAGATCATGGACTATTCTTCAAAGGTTTTCTATTCCGGTAAACTGATTGCCCATCCTTCAGTAGCTGAACGCTTATTATTTGAAGGAGATGCGCCACTGTCATTTATTGATACTGCAGGTTGTGGTTTTGATGAAAAAAACGAAGGTACAAGCAGTACCAACCCTGAAGAGGCTGTGTTTTTGCTCAGGCACCTCACACAGCTGGCACAACAGCTGGCAGCGATTCAGCAGCCTGCGGATTTTCCATCGGTAGCGATTATCTCCCCTTATAAACAGCAGGTATATATCCTCAGGGATTTACTGCTGAATGCCCCTGAGCTGCAGTTTTACGCAGATAAGATAGCAGTCAATACCATCGATAGCTTTCAGGGACAGGAGCGGGATATCGTTTATATCAGTCTGACCAGGAGCAATGCCGAAGGTAACATAGGCTTCCTGTCTGATATCCGGAGAATGAATGTAGCGATGACACGGGCTAAAAAGAAACTGGTAGTGATCGGCGATAGTGCGACGCTTTCCAGGTTAGCTTTCTATTCAGATTTGATCACCTATGCAGAACAAAATAATGCCTGGAGCAGCGCCTGGGAATATATTGAAGTATAACGATAATGGCCGGGCTTCAAGTAAAAATTTTTCTGTGATTTTGCAGAATTGTTTATATTAGTATTGATGGTTTCGAACAAAAGTTTTATAGATAACCTGGTCAGGGTACTGGCTGCAAACCCTGCCATTGAAGAAGCCTATTTTGGCTTGCTCTATAATGATCAGCAGGAAAGGGAAGATCTGTTCCTGGGGATAGCGCATCAGGGTGCCGCAGAAGAGATACAAAACATGACGGATATTGTCAGGCAGACCTATCTTCCTCAGCGGGAGATACTTTTTGCCTCTACCGCATTTCAGCCTGAACTGTTTGGGATCATAGCAAACAGTAACTTCCCGTTTTATATCAAAAACAGGTCTCTGCCGCTCAATATGGCCATCATGAATCAATGGTTTGACCCCGAAGCCTACAGAAATAATTTTATGTTTCAGGTAAGGACTGCAAAAGTTACCTCACTCTTTAAAGATTTTGACCCGATGAGCAATGTGCTTAATTTTCAAACTTTTGTAAGAAATGGCAAAGAGTTTATCCCTTTATTTTCAGAAAGAGAGATGATCTTTAAAAGCGGGATGACACAGGTGCCATCTGATCTGACGGCACTGGAATTCGACTGGACAAGGATTGATGAGGCCATAGACAGAAAAGACAAACTGCATTTCTATGTGCTCAATCCGGGGACATCCTTCGAAGTTGAATTTAACGCCTGACCGCTTATTCCTTGACAAAGCAATTACATCCTTTCATTTTGAACAAAAAAATAGATCTGTATCTTTAAAAAATCTTAATGGGCCCATAGAGGCCATTTTTGAACTATAGAGATGAATAAATTACAGATATACGCAGATAAGTTTATTGTTAAAATCGTTGATCAGCTGCCTAATTTTTTTCTGGCTGTTTTTATCCTTTGTGCCGGGATCTGGCTGATTAAGCGTTTTGTGAGGTTCCTGCACCGTCATTTTCATAAAAACAGCATTGATGTTTCCCTAAGTGAGTTCCTCATCAGCATTATCAATGTAGTGCTCTATGTGCTCCTGATCATTTCCTGTGCATCTATGATTGGTATTCAAACCAGTTCATTTGTAGCCGTACTGGGAGCTGCCGGTCTGGCGGTAGGCCTTGCACTGCAGGGAAGCCTGTCTAACTTTGCCGGTGGTGTATTGATCCTGCTGTTTAAGCCTTTCAGGGTAGGGCACTTTATCACTTCCAATAATAACGTATCCGGAACGGTATTGAAAATAGATATCTTATATACGACCTTAAAGGCAGGAAATGGGACTACCATCTATGCCCCGAATGGCCCACTGGCTAATGCTGTGATCAACAATGTATCAGACAATGAGACGCGTCAGGCAGAATACAGGTTAAATGTTGCATATGATACCAATATAGACGATGCGCGTAAGGCAATTCTTGCTATATTAGCTAGTGATATCTTGGTGCTCAAAGATCCGAAACCAGCGGTGCTTGTAGGCGCTTTAAACGAGAAAGGCATTGAGCTGATCATCAGGGCCTGGGTGGAGAATGGAAACTTCTGGCCTGTTTATCACGCAAACTACCAGAAGCTGGTAGAGACCTTAAGCACCAGTCATATTAATTTGCCCGTTACCACCCCTCAGATTACTTTGGTTAACCAGCCAGCACAATAAAGGTATTTACACCATCAAAATGAACGAAGAATTTTACCGCCATATTTTTAATAAACAAAACCAGCTCGAACCGATTCCTTCAAACAAAGTGATAGCCGACTGGGCGGTGAACCTGTTGAATTTAGTTTATCCGGAAAGGTTATCTTTTCCCGGGTACAGCCTCTCCGAGATCGGTGATATGTTCAGCGCATCACAGCAGGAGCTTCTCAATATCCTGCATAAGACTAAAGCATGTCAGGAATGCAGCCATGAACATGTGGCAACTACTTTTTATAAAGAACTTCCGGAATTGTACAGGAAGATGAATACCGATATTACCGCCACATTAGAGGGAGATCCGGCCGCGCAGAGCGAGTTCGAAATCATCAGGAGTTACCCGGGATTTTTAGCGGTTTCATTTTACCGTGTTGCCCATCACCTGCTGCAGTTAGGTATCCCGCTGATTCCAAGAATCCTGACAGAATATGCGCATTCGGTCACTGGTATAGACATCCATCCCGGAGCTGTAATCGGTGAATTTTTATTTATCGATCACGGTACGGGCATCGTCATCGGTGAAACAACCGTCATCGGCAACCATGTGAAATTGTACCAGGGCGTTACCTTAGGTGCGCTCAGCGTAGACAAGTTCATGGCAAATACCAAAAGACATCCCACCATAGGGGATCATGTGATCATCTATTCCGGGGCAACCATCCTCGGTGGTGATACCTTCATCGGCGAAAATAGTGTGATCGGCGGTAACGTATGGCTGACCAAGAGCGTACTGCCAGACTCGACCGTTTATCACCAGTCGGCCATGAAAGTTATAGAAACAAAAAACAAGAATTAAACATGGGAAACATCATAGACTGCATCGGCAATACCCCATTGGTAGAGATACAAAAATTAAACCCTAATCCCGCCGTAAAGATTTTTGCGAAGCTTGAAGGGAATAACCCGGGCGGAAGTGTAAAAGACAGGGCGGCATTGAATATGATCCGCAGTGCGATGGAACGCGGAGAAATAAAAAAAGGTTCAAAGCTCATTGAAGCCACCAGCGGCAATACAGGAATTGCACTCGCCATGATCGCCGGTGTCTACGGCCTGGACATCGAGCTGGTGATGCCCTCCAATTCTACCCCTGAGCGTACTTTAACCATGGAAGCCTACGGCGCGAAGGTAACACTGCTGGAATCCATCGAAGTATGCCGGGATTATGCCGAGGAGAAAGGTGCAAAACCCGGTTATTTCCTGCTTGACCAGTTTGCCAATAAAGATAACTACCTGGCCCACTATAAAACTACAGGCCCTGAGATCTGGAGGGATACAGAACAGCAGATTACCCATTTCGTGAGCTCTATGGGGACTACAGGGAGCATCATGGGCAACTCCCTCTATCTGAAAGAACAAAACCCGGACATTCAGATCGTAGGATGCCAGCCCACAGAAGAATCATCAATTCCCGGTATCAGAAGATGGCCTGCGGCTTACTTGCCAAGGATATTTGATGCCAGAAGAGTAGACAGGACAATGGATGTATCGCAGGAAGAGGCTTCGCACTATGCAAGGGAAATGGCCAGGTCTGAAGGGATCTTTGCCGGTATGAGCAGCGGTGGGGCACTGGCATGCTCCCTGAGACTTGCCGCAGAACTGTCTTCAGGATTAATCGTCTTCATCGCATGCGACAGGGGAGACCGTTACCTGAGCAGCGATTTGTTCATTGGATAAACCCTGAAAAAATGGTATCCTTTACTTCGGCCTTCGTTGTTTTGCGCAGCAAAATGATGCAGCCGAAATACAGGATACCATTTTTTTTAAACAAAAAATCCCCTCTGTTTCCAGAAGGGATTCTCATGCCAGATCAATCCTGTATTACTTTTTCTTAACCGCTGCAGCGCCGTACAACTGCGCATCAACAACGGCTATCGTCACCATATTTACAATCTCGCGAACAGAGCTATCCATTTGCAGTACATGTACAGGCTTGTCCAGGCCAATCAGGATCGGCCCAACCGCCTCCACATTTCCAAGCTCCTGCAATAGCTTATAAGCAATATTACCAGATTCCAGATTAGGGAAGATCAGCGTATTCGCCGGGCTGCCTTTCAGGCTGGAGAAAGGATAGTTGCCTTGTAACAGGTCAGAATTCATGGCAAAGTTAGCCTGCATCTCTCCATCAACAATCATCGTTGGGTATTTTTCCTTCAGCATGGCCGTAGCAATCCTGGTTTTCTCAGGAACAGTACCATTATTTGAACCAAAGTTGGAATACGATAACAATGCTACTCTTGGCGTAACATTGAAGCCCTTAACAGTTTCATGGATCATCGCTGTGATATCTACCATGTCCTGTGCCGTAGGGTCAGGATTTACCGTAGTATCTCCTAAAAATACAGGCCCTTTTTTGGTCAGCATCAGGTACATACCTGCGATCTTCTTCACGCCCGGCTTGGTGCCGATCACCTGCAATGCAGGTTTTAAAGTCGATTTGTAATTCTTGGTCAATCCCGAAATCAGGGCGTCTGCCAGACCAAATTCGACCATGCTTGCACCGTAGTAGTTACGGTCGCGCACCAGCTTCCTTGCTTCGTACAATGTAATACCACGTCTCTGGCGTCTCTGGTACAGATGATCGGCAAACTTTTCAGAATCATCAGTTCCCTGCCATGGATCGATAATCTCAATATCGCCCAGTTCAATACCATGTTCAATGATAATCTGCTGGATACGCGTTACACTTCCCAGCAGGATAGGCGTTGCAATACCTTCATCTTTTACGATCTGGGCAGCTTTTAAGATTTTATAATTATCTGCCTCGGCAAATACGATACGTTTAGGTGCCGATTTCGCTTTATTGGCAAGGTTTCTCAGGATCTTATCATCCGCGCCCAGTCTCAAACGCAGCTCTTCCTCATAGGCAGGCCAGTCGGTAATCGTTTTGCGGGCCACGCCAGAATCAATTGCTGCTTTGGCAACGGCAGAAGAAACAATACTGATCAGCCTTGAATCAATAGGTTTTGGAATGATATAATCTTTACCAAATTTCAGGTTTTTGGCTTTGTAGGCCAGGTTGACGATTTCCGGTACAGGCAATTTAGTGAGATCAGCAATGGCCTTAACCGCTGCAATCTTCATTTCTTCGTTAATAGAGGTTGCACGTACATCAAGTGCACCGCGGAAGATATATGGGAAGCCCAGCACATTGTTCACCTGATTGGGGAAGTCAGAACGTCCGGTAGCCATAATGATATCCTTACGGCAGTTGATCGCAATATCGTAAGCGATTTCAGGGTCAGGATTTGCCAGTGCAAATACAATAGGGTTTCTGGCCATAGACTGCACCATTTCTGCCGACACTACATTTGCTGCAGAAAGGCCGAGGAATACATCTGCGCCCTTCATGGCCTGTGCCAGGCTTGTCACATCTTTTCTTGAAGTGGCAAAATCCATGCGGATAGGGTCGAGGTCAGTACGGTCAATATTTACAATACCGTCTTTGTCAAAAACCAGCATGTTTTCTTTTTTGACCCCTAATTTTAAATATAATTTGATGCAGGAAACAGCAGCGGCACCGGCACCGCTCACCACCAGCTTAATTTTTTCCAGTTTCTTGTTTTGCAGCTCGCAGGCATTCATCAGGGCAGCACTGGTAATGATCGCTGTACCATGCTGGTCATCATGCATCACAGGAATATTCATTTCTTCCTTCAGGCGCCTTTCGATTTCAAAGCACATCGGCGCTGCAATATCTTCCAGGTTTACCCCTCCGAATGTAGGCTCCAGGGCTTTAACTACCGTAATAAACTCATCAACACTTGCAGCATTTACCTCCAGGTCAAACACATCAATATCGGCAAAGATTTTGAACAGCAGTCCTTTACCTTCCATCACCGGCTTGCTGGCAGCAGGGCCGATATTTCCCAATCCAAGAACAGCAGTACCATTACTGATAACCGCCACCAGATTACCTTTAGCCGTATACTTATATACATCTTCAGGATTTCTGAAAATCTCCATACAAGGTTCTGCAACTCCGGGCGAATAGGCAAGGGCTAAATCTCGTTGTGAATTGGTCGGTTTGGACGGCACGACCTCTATTTTACCTGGCCTGCCATTCGAGTGATAATCTAATGCGTCCCGCTTGCGGTTTGTTGTGTTACTCATCGTATGATATGGATTCATGATTTTTTGCTGAAAAGCCTCTGCTTTAAGCAAATTCAAATAAAAGGACGAAAGTAGGCATATGTTTAAAATAATACTAGCACTGAAGTGCGATTTTACGAAATAATAGTATATGTATTCACATTTAATCCAAATAGTACATGAAATATGAAAAATGTAACGTACTTTACGCTCTCAAATAATTGCATTTTTATGACATTCCTAAATGTGGTGTTAGATCCTCCGGCTTACGGATGGGCAGATACGAATGGTAATCTCTCTAAACCCACTCCTAAACAGATATTTACAGAGTTCTTCGGCAGGCTCAATATCTTTAAAAATAAGAAGAACTGGCTGCCATTTTACAGCTGGTCTAAAGTGGTCATATCTGTACCCTTTTTAATGCTTTTCATCTTTCAGTATTTCAGCTGGGGATTGCTTGCTGTAGCATTTGTTTACAGTATGATCATCATGGGTACACATGGGACAATCTGGCACCATCGCTATTGCACGCATAATTCTTATACATTCAAAAATAAGTTCTGGCGGTTCTTTACACAGAACCTGACGATATCCATGATCCCGGAAGAGATATATGTAGTTTCCCATCATGTGCATCATGAGAAATCAGATATGCCCGGCGATCCTTATAATGCTTCAGGAGGATTTTTATATTGCTTCCTGGCAGACGTGAATCACCAGCCTATTGCAAAAGATCTGAGCGAGGCCGATTACCAGCGGGCAGTAAAACTAATGGTAAATACGGGTATTACGCCAAATACCTACGCTCAGTACCTGAAATGGGGCTCTATTGCCAATCCATACAGGACCCTGCTTTCATGGGTGCTCAACTGGGGATTCTGGGGTATCGTATTTTTTCTGACCGGTGGTTTCCCATTAGTATGTGCAGTATTTGGTGCTGCAGGTGTCTGGGCAGTAGGGGTAAGGACTTTTAACTATGAAGGGCACGGTAAAGGAAAAGACATGCGCAGGGACAACTATGACTTTAGCCGTGAGGATATGTCTATCAATCAGTTATGGCCGGGTTATGTGGCCGGAGAATGGCACAACAACCACCATTTATACCCTGTAAGCGCAAGAACAGGTTTCCTGCCGCACCAGTTTGACCTGGCCTGGTGTTACATCCGTTTAATGTATACTTTAGGCCCTGTAAAGAGTTTCAAGGATTCAAAAGTAGAATTTCTTGAAAATCATTACCATAAAAAATAACAGCACTATGTATTCAAAGGAACAGGCTTCTAAATTAAAGGAAGCATTCTGGACCACATTTGGACAATATATTGCCCCTCATCCATCCGCTGAAGGGCTCAAAGTCAACTGGATAAACTACAAGACCGGAATCAGGCACCTGCACTTTAAAATGCAGGCCGATTCCCGTGCTGCCAGCATTGCTATTGAACTGTCTCAGCCCGATCCGGGTATGCAGGAACTGATTTTCGAACAGTTCAGCACGTTCAGAAAAATACTGGTCTCTTACCTGGATGAAGACTGGGACTGGCAGCTGCACAGCATTGATGAAAATGATAAGACCGTCAGCCGGATCAGTAAAACATTGGAGGGAGTGAGCATTTACAAAGAAAGCGACTGGCCTCAAATGATTTCCTTCTTCAAGCCCAGGATCATTGCGCTCGACGAATTCTGGAACGATGCCAGCCATAGTTTCGACCTGTTCAGATAAAAATTGGTGTTAAAGCAGCTAATATCTACCTTTGCAGGGCAGCTTCATATATGGCTGTTAAATTAATCAGGGATAGATGTACGATATTTGTTGCATAGGACATATTACATTAGACAGAATAGTGACCAGCACAGCCGAGAAACATATGGCTGGAGGCACCTCTTTTTATTTTTCTAACGCACTGCGCCAGATGGACGTAGATTATGGACTGGTTACTGCCATTGCCGAGAGTGAAATGCCTTTTGTGACCGAACTGCGCGATAAAGGTACCGATGTCATTGTCTTTCCGAGCGCTAAAACCGTTTATTTCGAAAATATATACTCAGCTAACCTTGATCACCGTACACAGCGTGTGTTACAGGAAGCTGATCCCTTTACCATTGAACAACTGAGCGATATCAAGGCAAAAATGTTCCATCTGGGCCCACTACTGGCCAATGATATCCCTGTTGAACTCATCAAAGACCTTTCGTTGAGGGCTAAAGTATCACTGGACGTGCAGGGATATTTACGTGAAGTGAGCGGGCAGCGGGTATGTGCTACAGACTGGTTGGAGAAAAAAGAAGCCCTGCAGTATATCCATACGGTAAAAGCAGATGATGCCGAACTGGAAGTGCTCACCGGTATCAAAGGTATAGAAGAAGGTGCAAGGGAGCTTGCCAGCTGGGGCGTGAAAGAAGTCGTGGTCACATTGGCAAGCCTTGGTTCTATCATTTATGCTGATGGTGTATTTTACGATATCCCTGCTTATCAGCCTACGGTAGAAACAGATGCTACAGGATGCGGCGACACTTACATTGCGGGTTACCTGTATCAGCGGGTAAAAGGAGCGGGAATACAGGAAGCCGGTGAGTTTGGTGCAGCAATGGCGAGCCTGAAAATCGAATCTTCGGGCCCTTTTAACGGAACTGCATCCGATGTGAAAAAAAAGTTATTGGTAAATAAAGAATCATAATCGTTGATTACGCATCATTCAGGCCTGTTTTTCAAGTTTTTTTCCTGGTTTTATTCGTCATGGAAATGTTTTTTTGAAAAAAAAAGTATAGTGTAGTTTGTACACTATTAAATTGTTTGTATATTTGTATCAACAACAAGAGATAAACACTTTCAATTTGTTGCTAAAACATTTTAGCTACATTGAAATTTAAGAGAAAACCCGTTCATACAGGTTTATATTTGGTTAGAATAGGGATGAGTCTGGATGGATCAACCCTTTCTTTTTTTTATACCCATCCCATTTCTCTTAGCTCAGCAACATTCTTCTTTATTTTTTTGCCACCTGCCTTTATATCTTTCATATTTTCTTCAGAATCTCTTTACAACAATTTTATCTGAATGAATTAATACTAACTTTGGTCATACGCTATATCATTTTGCTAAAGATCAATCAATACATGAAAAAAGCTTCTTTACTATTATTATTGCTGTTTGTGACTACAGCATCATTTTCACAGGGGATGATCAGTCTCTTTGGTCGTGCAAATGATTTTTTTGACCTCATGGAGAAACAGAAATTTGCTGAAGCCCATGCCTTTTTTGACGCCAATTTACAAACCAAAGTTCCTGCAGCAGAGCTGGAGAAACTCTGGGGAGAATTAAATAAACGTTACGGTAAGTTTGAATCTGCATCAGCTGTACAGGGAAAAGCCCAGGGCGAATATTTTACGGTGGTGGTCGATGCCAAATTCACTAATGACACCCAGTCCTTTATGATGGGCTTCGATAAAACAGAAAAAATAGCAGGTTTCTTTCTCAGGCCAAAATCTACTGCATCCACTTACCTGAACCCTGCATACGCAGATACCACTTTATACAGTTCAAAAGAAATTTATATCAAAACCCCGGGGCATAACCTGGTGGGTTTACTGACTACACCAAAAAATGCAATAAATTACCCTGTCGTGGTGATGGTACATGGTTCCGGCCCAAGTGATATGGACGAAACCGTTGGCCCGAACAAACCTTTTAAAGACCTTGCTGCAGGTTTGGCTGCCAAAGGAATTGCCAGTATCCGCTACGTCAAAAGAACCATGATCTATTCGGGTGAATTTGGTGGCGCTTTTACAGTAAAAGAGGAAACCATTGATGACGCACTTGCTGCAATTACACTTGCCGGGACATTGCCCGGAGTTGACAAAAAAGAAATCTACCTCTTCGGCCACAGCCTGGGCGGTATGCTTGCGCCAAAAATCGCTACACTGGCGCCATCTTTAAAGGGACTGATCCTTGCAGAAGCCCCTGCCAGAAAATTCACAGATCTGATGGTTGAACAGAACAAGTACCTGTATGAAATGTCTAAGGATACTACCCAGGCAGGAAAAAAACAGCTGGCCGATGTATTAAAGGAACTGGAAAGAAGCAGGATTACCGACGCGGGCACTATGAAACCCGATTCGTCAATTTTAGGCGTACCGGTATCTTACTGGGTTGACCTCAATAATTACAACCAGGTAGAGACAGCAAAAAAAGTAAATAAACGCATACTGATCTTTCAGGGGGCAAATGATTTCCAGGTTGCTGTTGCCGACTATGATCTCTGGAACGCTGCACTGGGCAAGAAAAGTAATGTAACCTTAAAATTATATCCTGATCTGAACCACCTGTTAAGCTCCCAACTTGAAAAAGGTACTGTTGCCCAATACCAGCAGGCCGCAAGTGTTTCAGAAACCCTGATCAATGATATTGTTTCCTGGATCAAACAGAAGTAACAGCCTGTTCTGATTGCGGGACCTGCCTGAAATGGCGCAAGGCGGATCAGCATGGTGTAAAAATCACAATTAAATGGGGGGCGACCCTCATTTTTTTTTAATTTGTGGCCGATGACAAAATTTAAAGCACTACTCTTCGATCTTGATGGTACCCTTGTAGACTCAGAACACTTTCATTTCAATACCTGGAATGAACTTCTGGCAGAATCCAATGTTCAGCTTGAATATTCAGACTTTCTGAAAAATTATGCCGGTATTCCCCTGCCGGGCAATGCAGCCAGGTTAAAGGAGCTGTACGAAATAGAATCACCACTTGAACTGCTGATCTCCCGCAAGGAAGATTTAACGGTAGAACGTCTAAAAACCAGTGTAATCGAACTTATGCCCTTTGTACAGGATACGCTGGACTTCTTTAAAAGCCGGGGCCTGACCATGGCGCTTGTTACAGCGAGTAAAAGACCGGATGTGGATGAGATGTTCAAAAAGAACGGACTGGATAAATATTTCAGCTTACTGGTTACCAGGAGCGATGTGACCAATAGTAAGCCTGATCCTGAGTCTTATAACCTTGCGGTAGAAAAACTGGGGCTTGAGAAATCAGATTGCCTGGTATTTGAGGATACATTGAACGGATTACGTGCTGCAAAAGCTGCCGGACTCACCTGTTTTGCCATACAGGCTAATACCAATGACCATTCTAAACTCTCTGCCGCCGATCACATATTCCTGGATTTCCAGGTTGTAAAAGAGTTTCTGGTAGAGAATGATCTGATTTAGTCAGCTCACACTGAAAAAAATGTGCGGATTACCTGAAATTCGGCAATGGGCAAAAAAGAAACGGGGATAAGCATAACACCTATCCCCGTCATCTAAATTAACGCTCTCCATATAAAGACGCTGATTTCAGCACTTTATTATACAGCCTGCTGATTATTTTTTTAAATTTTCAAGATATACCGTTAAAATGCTTTTCAGGTAAAGCTCCGGTTTAGGCATATTGATCACTGTACCAGGCTCTTTGTCCTGTGATTGCTTGATATAATTAGCCTTGATCTTTCCCCAGTCTTTTGAATATAATTCTATAAATTTCTCTACAAACTGCTTGTCTGTATAATCTTTTGGAAGCTTACTGAGCACCACTTCTATCTTCTCTTCTTTTTTATGTAATACTGCCATGATGATTTTTTAATCATGCAAAGTTACACTAATTTGTTTACCTAAACTTTTATCCTCTCCAATTGTTTATATCCTGTTGTTATTGGATTGTTCATTAAATTCAAAATTTATGGCAGGTCAATTGAAAGAGGGGGGATTAATGAAATTCTTCACAGAGTGTTTACAGGATTTGTTCAATGCGGAGAAGAAATTTGTGAAGTGTGCGGCGGCATTGTCAATTGCAGCATATACTGAAGAACTCCAGACTGCGCTGCTTTGCCAGTCCCATCAGTCAGAAACACATGCAGAACGCCTGTATCAGGTATTTAAACTACTGTCCATTCATCCCGCTGAGGGCAAATGCAAAATCATAGAAATCTTAAGCGACAAATCTGCAGATATCGTTAAAACCGTTGAAACCGGCACTGCCCTTCGGGATTCAGCAATCATCTATGCGGTGCAGCTCATTGCACATTATAAAATTGCCTGTTACGGGAGTTTAATTTCTCTCCTGGAAGAGATTGAGGAAGACAGTGCACAAGTGCTGCTTGAAAGATGTCTGACGGATGAAAAACATGCAAGTGATCAGCTCAACCAGCTTGCCATTAAGGTAATCAATCCCTCAGCTGCAAGAGAATCTGTATAAGTATTACTTCTTCAGTTGCCGCATGCACTGATGATAGAGCTCGGCAACCTGGAAATACTTTTCTTTCCAGCTGTCCCTGTCAGTTTCCAGCTCATCATAGCTCATAGCAGGTTTTACAGGGCTTTTCTGGCCCGCGTTCATTTCAGGAAATTCTTCGGCAAAATCATGGTTCAGCACCTTGCCATACCTGGCCAGGATACCAAATGAGAGATGAGGGTCTTTGATATGGTTGTAAAATGACGACCTGTCGTAACCGGCAGCCTGTGTCAATACTTTAATCTTGATCCCTTTTTTACGGACCAGCTCGTTCAGATATTCGCCCTTATGTTTCTTAAAATCCTCGTTTTTCACTATAAACAAGGTAAATGTTTAATTTTTGAAAATTTTCTACATTTTATTTTTATTAATCTACATTTATGTAGATATTTGTATATATGATGTAGATTGTTGGTGCTTCAGGCAATCTATTACTCTACAGTTTTTAAGATGACTGACCAAATATTTATGAAATAAGGCAACGATTAAATCAAAATTTATATTTTAGCTTTTTCAGATTGAATGATTAAGCTTGACGAACCTCGTAACAGAAATCTGGTAAATTTCAACACCCTGCGAGATAAGTCAGGCAGCTGGGCCCTATATCAAATAGGGTCGGTTGCTTGCTTATGTTTTTTGTAGGGTCATATTTTGAAAAAAATATGAGGGTTTACCAGAACCCCTGTTACATTAAACGGGCAAGTAGCCGACCCTATCAAATGAATACACATCAAATTAAAGGACGTCTTTTTACAGTCAGCCTGGCGCATGCTGATACGGAAACCATCCCGAGGATCTGGGTAAATGGCACAGAAGTTCTTCCCGAGATGGGATCTGGGCTGAGGCCTTTTTATGAATGCGGTTTCGACTGGGGCAGGGGAGGCGGTAACCGGTCATATACCGCTGCACTGGCCATATGCCTCGCCATATTCCGTGAAGAGCGGCTGGCAGAAAATTTATTTGCCTGTTTCAGAGAGGAATTTGTACAGCATTTTCCAACTGGCGAATTTGAATTGCTGATAGATCTCAGCCCATTCCTGCTCAAGTATGAGGCAAGGTTCCAACCCCATCTTTACAGTTTCTTCTGTTTTTCCTCATTACTCAATTGCCGGGAAATCCTCGTGCATAAAGATCCGCTCACAGGGGAGCTCAGTGCTGATCTCTACGCAAATTATGCCATGCACAACACGATGATTGCTGATGAAAAAGCCCGTAGTCTCAGTGAGCGGAAACAAAGGTTAATTTTCAGGTTCTTCAGCCGGGAGAACTATATCGTCAAAGGTCATGATGTAAAAGAAGTGATGCAGAAGGTGGAGGATATCATGTCTACTTTTTTCTGGAGATCCCTGGAAAGGGTCTTAAGAACAAAATATATCGCCCGGTGCCGCTAACAGTCCCGGTTATGATTTGATTTTTTCATAGCGGAGCACATAATTGGTATACAGCTTTTTGGTATTCAGGACTTCATCGATGATCATCAGAAGAAGCACAGGGAGGATCACCATTTCTATATGGTCCATTTTCCATAAAATATAGGCCATGGCCAGGCTGACGCGGATAAACTCGAGATAGTATATCCATCTTTTTTGCTCCATCAATGCCCCGCAGTTGATCAGGGTCAGTAAAATAAATGCGGATATGAACAATTTATCGTCAGTACCGGTGTGGGAGTAGAAAGCAGTAAGCAGGGTAAGCATGCCAATCGACAGGATGATCTGCAGGTTAAGGTATGGTCTGAACTTAAACCTGTACCTGTCAGCATGTCTATCCTGAAAATATTTGATCTCCAGTGCTGGCCTGATATTCTGGTCGAGCACACCCGGGTTGCCGAAAATCACACGCAGTTTATCTTTGAACAAATCCGCGCGTTTGCAGGCTTCAATAATTTCCAGGTAGTAATGAAAATGCTGCCACAGAAAGCTGTAACTCTTCACCGGATGCGTCAGCCCGTATTTGGGAGCTTCTTCTTCTTCCTGAAAAGTACCGAACAGCTTGTCCCAGAAGGTAAATACATCGCCAAAGTTTTTATCCAGATATTTCTCATCACTGGCATGGTGCACACCATGAAGAGATGGGGTGATCAGGATATGTTCCAGCCACCCAAGTCTGCCTATCAGCTGTGTATGTGTGAAAAATGAATAAGCACCGTGTACAATTAATATCGTCATCACCATGTTGGGATGAAAGCCGATCAGCGGGATGACGCACCAGAAAACATTCCTTGCCAGGCTCTGAAACACCGTAATTCTGGCCGCAACCGTAAAGTTAAACTCCTCGCTTTGGTGATGGACAATATGGGCGGCCCAAAGGAAATTGATCTGATGCCCCAGGCGGTGGTACCAGTACCACACCAGGTCAGTAAAAAGGATCAGCAGCAGCCATACCCACCAGGTGTCCGGGATATCAAATACCGCATAATTGGTATAGATCCATAAGAAAACGTTGTAAAAACTCGCCGAAATAAACAAGTTCAGTAACCTTTCTGCAATCCCCACGCTCAGGTTAGAGATAGAGCTTTCATATTTAAATACACCTGTATTCTTCCGGCGTGCAGCCAAAAGATATTCCAGAAGAAAGAAGATAAAAAATGCCGGAATGGCGAATGCTTCGTAGTTGATGTGAACCATAATCTGAGCTGTTGCTTTACCTGTTTTTAACGGTTTCCTGTTGCTTACAAAGAAAGTAATCTATGATTAAATGTACGACTAAATCAGTAGTCTTTGATTAATTATTTTATATTTGCCGGCAGGATATACAGAATACCAGATGCAGGAACATAAAAGCGCAACTCCCGATAAAGTGATACACGAAGAGAAAGAACATGCCGCACGTAGCCATCCGGCAAGGGATGAAAAATACTGGCGCGTCATTGCCGGGAGATGTTTGTTTGCGCTGGCGTTTATGATTGTCGGCCATCTGATTGCTACATTTTATCCGATGACCAACCTGATCAATGCCTTCAAAGTTTTTGGCGATACCTTAGGCCTTGAATCTGCATTTGGATGGATGTTACTGGCAGGTTTTATCGCGCAGCTCGTAGATGGTGCATTGGGAATGGGCTACGGTGTGATTTCTACAACGGTCTTGCTATCCACAGGATTAAATCCTGCTGCCATCAGTGGAAGCATCCACACCGCCGAAATGTTTTCCAGCGGTGCTTCCGGATTCAGCCATTACCGCTTTGGCAATATCAATAAGAAACTTTTTAAAACACTGCTGCTGCCCGGGGTACTTGGCTCTATCCTGGGAGCAGTACTGCTCTGCTATCTTGGTGAAGAATATGGAGACTGGCTCAGGCCTGTATTGTCCGTTTATACTTTATTGCTGGGTGCCCGGATTCTGTTGAATGCATTCAGAAAAAAGAATGAGTCGCGCAAGGTAAAACATGCAGGATGGCTTGCCGGAGCGGGAGGTTTTCTTGATTCATTTGGCGGCGGCGGATGGGGGCCCCTGGTAACCAGTACCCTGATTGCGAAAGGAAAAACCCCCCGTTATATCATTGGAACAGTAAGCCTGACAGAGTTTTTTGTTACCCTGGGCAGTGCGCTTACCTTTTTTATGATCCTCGGTACCAGCCATATCCAGACCATCGCCGGTCTGATCATAGGAGGAGTACTCGCTGCACCAATTGCGGCAAGGCTCGCCGGTAAGCTTAACACAAAAACTATTTTGATATCAGTAGGCGTACTGGTTATCATTTCCAGCGCCAGGACAATACTAAAAACCACAGGAGTGATTTGATTTTAACCGTATGCCAGTAAAGATCTGTGGAGTATGACCAGATCATCACTAGGGTAAGGTGTAGATCTTAAATGATTTATTCTGGTTTAGCTAATACATTTTAGCAAGCGGATGATAAAGTTTTATAAAGTCTACTAAATATATAGAACTTATTGTATATTTGACACGAACAAACAATTAATGTTATGGAAACTGCAACTCGTACAGATCAGGAGCTGCTCGGATTGCTAAGAGAGGATGATAAGGATGCCTTTGATGCATTGTATCATCAGTATGCGAACCGCCTGTATGTACAGGCATTTAAAATGCTGAATGACGATGTTCAAAGTAAGGACGTCATCCAGGAAGTTTTTCTTCAGCTCTGGAATAAGCGGCACACTCAGCAAATTGAATCTTTGAATGCCTATCTTTTTGCCATCACCAGATTCCAGGTTTTTAAAATCTTGCGATCGGGTAAATCCCATGCAGACATTTTTGAGGTGGAGCATGAACTGCCCCTCTGCAGGAATACCGAGTATGCAATTGCCGAAAGAGAAGCTTCTACAGCTTTTTTTTCCGGCTTGTCAGATTTACCGGAAAAATGCAGGACTATTTTTGCATTGAGCAGGGTAGAATGCCTCTCCAACCGCGAGATCAGTCTCAGGTTATCCATTTCTCCAAAAACAGTAGAAAATCAGATTACAATTGCCATTCGTAAACTGCGCGCAGGCATGAGCGATTTTCTGCCTGTCCTCTTCATGATATTTCTTTGTTGTTGCAAATAAGCTGATTGATCAGCATCACCCTTTGGGGGCAACGTTCTCTTTTCAACACTTACTACTAATGACTAAGCAACAATTTGATAAATTGATGGATAAGCATCTTAATGGATCAGCCAGTCCGGAAGAAGAGAAAGAACTCTTCGAATGGTATGCCCATTTGCAGGAACGGCAGGCTGATGCGGAGCCTATGAGTTCCCCGGAAAGTGCTGCGCTCCTTCAGGCCATTAAATCAGGGATCGGTTCTCATCGCGGCAGGCAAAGAACATATTTATGGTGGTCTGGCATTGCGGCATCGCTCACTTTAATCATCTTCAGCACCTGGATGATGTTCCGTAAAAGCGAGACCGCCACTGCAATGGAGCTGATTAATGTGACCACTAAAGTCAATCAAAAACAACATATGTTGCTTCCTGATGGTACGCTTGTCTGGTTGAATGCCGAAAGCAAACTGGAATATCCTGCACAATTCAGCAGCGGCAGCAGAGAACTCTGGTTAACAGGTGAAGGATATTTTGAAGTAAAACACAACTCCAGCTGGCCTTTCATTGTCCATACCAGAGAGGTAGATGTAAAAGTACTCGGAACAGTTTTTAATCTGAAGGCATATCCGGATAGCGAAAGTGAAACTTCCCTGATCAAAGGGGCTGTTGAAGTTACGGTAAATAACGGATCAAAACGGAAGGTGGTCCTGCATCCTTATCAGAAACTGATCGCTGCCATACAGGCGGATGACTCAACAGGCATTAAGGCCGTGCAGGTGGAGCAGATCCCACATGGAAAACAGGAGTCTTTTATCGCAGAAACTGCCTGGGCACAAAAGGCTTTTAGTTTCAGCAATGAAACACTAAGTGTGATCAGCGCTAAACTGGAAAAAGTTTATGGTGTTAAAATTATCATTCAGAACCCTTCCTGTAAAGATATCAGATTTACGGGCAATTTCGATCATGCCGGTATTAGCACAGTACTAAATGCACTTCAGTTCAGTAATGAATTTAAGTACAGAAAGGAGGGGGAGGAAACCATCATTATTTACTAATTTTTTTACAAAAAAGGGAAATACATGCAAGTATTTCCCCGATTTCGATCATATAACCGGAGATCAATTGGCGTTGCATCCGGATTAATAATTCACTTAATCATGTTAAATTTATGAAAAAAACCGGAAAGTCCGGTAAGGACCAGTATGGCCTGACGCTATCAAAAACATTTCGTTTGCTCAGGTTGACCACAATATTTACGCTCACCTCTTTGGTGCAGGTTTCGGCAAACGTCACTGCCCAGGTAAATAAAATTACCATTGCACTGAAAAATGCCAGTCCTGATCTTGCACTGAAAGCAATCGAAAAAAAATCAGATTACAAGTTTGTTTATAGCAATAACCTTTTCCCTTCATCAGAAAAGGTCAGTATCAATGTAACAGACGCCTCTTTGGAAGAAGTGCTGACAACCATCTTAAAGCCGCACAGTTTTACTTTTAAACTGATGGAAGGCAACCTGGTTGCCATCTCCAAGAATGGCGCAAATCAGGCTATAACCATCAAAGGAAAAGTGACCGATGAAAAAAATCTTCCTTTACCGGGAGTAAGTATCCGCATCAAAGGTGCTAAAGAGGTCGTTTCTACAAATAGTGACGGTGATTTCCAGATCGTTTCGGCAGAAGATCAGCCGACACTGCTATTTACCTATATTGGTTACAAAACCAGGGAAGCCGTTTACAATGGACAGCCCCTGAATGTGAAACTGGAATCTGAGCAGAATGACCTCAAAGAATTTGTTGTTGTAGGTTATGGAACGCAAAAGAAAGGGAACGTATTGGGATCTGTGGCCTCTTTCGATGCAAAAAATGTGGAAGAAAAACCAATTGCAAGAGTAGAACAGGCACTCATTGGCCAGATGGCAGGGGTGCAGGTAAGGCAGCAGAGCGGTATGCCGGGTGCAGGCTTAAGCATCCAGGTGCGAGGAACAGGTTCCATCACCGCAGGAAATGAACCACTTTATGTACTGGATGGATTTCCGCTCGATGTAGCCAGTCAATCCTCATCAGGGGCGATCTCCAACAGTCCGCTGGACAACCTGAACCCTAATGATATTGAAAGTGTACAGGTGCTCAAAGATGCAGCAGCAGGCGCGATCTACGGATCGCGTGCAGCAAATGGAGTAGTCCTGATCACCACCAAACGCGGGGTAGCCGGAAAAGCCAAAATCAGTTTCAATGCCAATACAGGTATCAGCGAGGTCTCAAGAAAAGTAGATCTGCTGAATGCTGATGAATGGGTGGCACAGGCAACGGAGCTGGCCAATAAGGCCTGGGTAGCTTCAGGTACCGGAAGGACTGCAGCACAGACCAATGCGGAACGTGCAGCGATACTCGGCCTTGCCGCAGGTACGGTCAATACCAGTTATATGACTGATCCGAGATGGGCCATTCCGGGTCACCCCGGACTGGATTATGTAGACTGGCAGGATGAAGTTTACCGCGCAGCAGTCTATCAGAACTATGAAATGTCTGCCAGTGGTGGTTCAGACAATGTACGTTACTTTATCTCCGGCAACTATCTCAACCAGAATGGTACACTGATCAACTCCAACTACAAAAACTACGGCATCAGGGCAAATATCGAAGCCAATGCCAGCAAAAAGCTGAAGTTTGGAATTAACCTGGCGCCATCTTACTCGATTAACAATTCACCTCCCGCAGAAGGTAAGGATAACCAGCTCCAGAACCTTACACAAATGGTCCCTGTAGTAGAAAGTGCAGCAGGGATCAATAGCGGCGCCTACGGCAATGCTACCTATACCTGGGCAAGCCCAAGGCTGATCAGTCCTTACGCTTATCTGGAAACCGCCATCAATAAAATCAAGACTTCAAGATTGCTCACTTCAGTTTATGCGGATTACGAGATTGCGAAGGGGCTCTCCCTCAAATCGACCGTCAATTATGACAACGTCGACCGCAACACATCACGCTTTACTTCAGATCAGGTAACCGTGGGTGCTGCAAGTGCCATATTCACTAACCCCGGATTATATTCAACTGGTGCTTATCTGGTCAATAAAAAACAGAATTTCCTGAACGAGAATACCTTAAATTATAGCACCACTATTGCAAAAGACCATACGATCTCAGTAGTTGGTGGGGTTTCCTATAACATCGTCCATACCGAGGGCGTAAGTTTAGCTACTGCCGGAGGCTTTGCCAATAACCTGGTCACGACACTGAACAATGCCATCGCAAATGCTGCGGGGGTCACTACAACAGGCTCGTCTTCAGAAACAAATAATACTTTGTTCTCTTACTATAGCCGTGTTCAGTATGCCTTCAAAGACAAATACCTTTTGTCGGGAACGGTAAGACGTGATGCCTCCTCAAAATTTGGATCAGATAACCGCTGGGGAACATTCCCATCAGTTTCTGCAGGATGGAAAATATCCCAGGAATCTTTTATGCAGGATATCAAACAGATCAGCGACTTAAAACTGAGACTGAGCTGGGGCAAATCCGGGAACAACAACATCGGAGATTACAACGCTATCCCAACATTAACCAGTAACGGATACGTCTTTGGCGGAAACACACCGGTTAATGCGAGCGGGCAGGTGGTATCCGGCCTGGCTAACAGCGCCTTAAAGTGGGAGACTTCAAGTACCTATGATGCAGGTGTGGACCTGAGCTTGTTCTCCAACCGGATCAATTTCACCTTCGATGCGTATCACAAGAAAAATTCAGACCTGTTGTTAAACCTGCCTGTGCTTGCTGCAAGCGGATTCACTACCAGTCTTCAAAATATAGGTGCCGTGGTCAATAAGGGCATGGAATTCAGTGTGAATACTGTAAATGTGAGAACTCCTGACTTCCAGTGGTCAATGAACGCCAATATCGCTTTCAATAAAAATACGGTGACAGACCTCGGCCCTACACATGCTGATATCGAGATTGCTTCAGCTTACAGTGGTAGCAATGCGCCATATCTGTTGAGAGAAGGTTTGCCGGCATTTAGTTATTACATCACCAAAGTGACCGGGATCTTGACGGCAGAGGATATAGCCAATCCGGCGGTAGCCAAACTAACCAATCAGACCGTAGGTGATGCAAAGTACCTGGATGCCAATGGCGACGGTAAAATTACTGCAGCAGACAGGGTAGTGGGCGGACAGCCAACACCGAAATATACCTGGGGCTGGACAAATACTTTCAAATACAAAGACTTTGACCTTGGCGTTCAGTTGTACGGACAACACGGAGGTGCTATACTTTCCTATTTAGGTCGCGCGATAGATTTTTCCGGAAGTACCACTGCAAACGTACTGGGTGTTTGGAGAGATCGCTGGAGCACGGCCAACCCTGATGCTGATGCACCTAGAGGAAAATTAGGTGCTACCTACACTTATCCGCAGGTTACCTCAGACTGGGTATACTCCACTGATTTCTTCCGTGTACAAAATATCACGCTGGGCTACAACCTCAAGAAATTGTTTAAAACCCCGTCTATAGGATCAGCAAGGATTTATATTTCCCTGGAAAACTATTTCTCACATGATCAATACAAGGGTGGTGCCAACCCTGAAGCGCAGAATACCAACGTAAGCGGAAATACCAGCTACGCGGTTTCCGGAGATTATGGTTCTATGCCGCTAAGCAAGACAGCTTCTATTGGTGTAAACTTTGGCTTCTAATTTTAAATATATGAAAACGAATACCTACTTACTACTTATCCCTCTGCTTCTGCTTTTGGGCAGCTGCGAGAAACAACTGGATCAAACCCCGGTGTCTAGTGTTGCCACCGAAAATTTCTATACCAATAATAACGATTTTTTGCAGGCGGTGAACGGTGCCTATTCACAACTAAGCACCTACCCAAGCCAGGCGCTGTGGTTAGGCGAGATGAGAAGTGACAACATCAATGCTACCTCAGATGGGAACAGGGATTGGGACGGGCTGAATAATTTTTCGCCAAACATCACCACCGTTGGATTTATCACCAATGCCTGGAAGAATAATTTCAATGGTATATTTAATGTGAACAATGTACTGCAGGCTTTGGAAACCAAAGGCAGTGTAATCGGTAATGCTGCCACAGTCACAAGATATACCGCAGAATGCAGGTTCTTACGTGCGTTTTATTATTTCCAGCTGGTACGTTTATACGGAAAAGTACCATTGATTACGACACCTAAATCTGCTACTGAAGTCAATACCATTCCCAGAAATACTGTTGCAGAGGTATATGCCGCGATAGAAGCCGACCTTACCTACGCTGCGGCAAATCTCCCGGCCAGTTTTACCGGTGCTGATCTGGGCAGGGCAACCTCTTATGCCGCAAAAGGTATGCTGGGACTCGTTTACCTCACCAAATCCGGCCCAACCTATGGCGTCGAAGGGCCGGGTTTAAACAGCAATGAATACAGTAAGGCAGCAGCACTTTTTGATGAGATTATCACCGGCAGCCCGTTTAGCTTTGGCACCAGTTACCCTAATATATTCTCCTATGCAAATGAGAACAACGGCGAAGTGGTGTTCGACGTGCAATTTGCAAGCAGCTTGAACGGGGCAAGTTTCCCGTCCCACCTGGTACCCGTAGCCTTCTGGACAGGCCAGGGGATTTCCAACGCTTTTGGTAATGGCTATGGTGCAAGTACTTTCCCGGTTACCACCAGCTTAAAAAATTCTTATACCACCAATACAGTCAGTGGTACGGATGTACGCTATGCATTTAATGTGGCCACCAGCTACACCGTTGGCCCATTTATCAAAAAATACATTGATATCAGTAAAAAAGGAACTGCCGGAACCGACTGGCCGATCAACTTTATCGTACTGCGTTATACCGATGTACTGATGATGAAAGCGGAATGTATCCTTCACGGAGCCCCGGGTTCTCAGGCTGATGTGGATGCCATCGTAAACAGGGTACGGACAAGAGCAGGAGTGGGGTCATTATCCAATGTTACGCTCGCCACCCTGATGGCAGAGCGTCAGCGTGAATTTTTAGGCGAAGGCCTCCGCTGGAACGACCTCGTCAGAGAAGGACTGGCCGTTACGCAGATGAATGCCTGGCGCACTGCTGATGCCATCACCAAGATCAATGAGATTGTACCCAACTACGTGATTTATCCTGTACCTGCTACAGAATTACAGACCACTGCCGGATTGTATATTCAGAATCCCGGATATCAATAGGACGGTACAGTCCGGATTACTATTGCAGCCGTATCAGATAATCCTGATACGGTTTTTTTGTAAGCGGTATGCAAGGCCAACTATCTCCGGGAATATTAATTTAATAATTAATTTATTTCATGATGTGATAATTGTCATTATATTTGCTTTATAATTTAAATTAAATGGATTTTTCAACATTCCGGTATATTAATCCGCTCATGGATTTCGGTTTTAAAAAGATATTCGGTCAGGAATCGAATAAAGTATTGCTCATTGCATTTCTGAACGAGATTTTTCAGGGGCGCAAACATATAGCCGATCTTGAATATCATAAAACAGAACATCCCGGAGAATCTAAGAATGATCGTATCGTTATTTTCGATGTTCTTTGCACAGGCGACGACGGCGAAACATTTATCATAGAAGTACAGCGCGGTAACCAGAAGTTTTTTAAAAAACGGGCAATCTATTATGCTTCACGTCAGATCAGTGCTCAGTCAGTGAATGGGCAGCACTGGAAATACAATTTCAATGAAGTGTACGTAGTTGCGATCCTTGAGAATTTTACACTTGATGGAACACCATCATCAAAGTATCTTCATCATATTGGATTGTGCGACAGGGAAAGTGGTAAAATATTTCATGATGGATATGGTTTTATTTTTATAGAATTACTTAACTTTACTAAAAGTGAAATAGAGCTGGAAACTGAACTGGATAAGTAGCTGTATGCATTGAAACATATGAGCCGCTTAAATAAAATTCCAGCTAATTTCACAGATGAGATTTTTATAAATTTATTTGACACAGCAGAGTATATTAATCTAACGGTGATGGAAAGAACAATAGAGGAAATCAGGCAAAAAATCGAATGGGATAATAAGAATGTTCATGATTTTGCGATGGAAGAAGCAGAACGAAAAGGCATGAAGGAGATGGCATTGGAAATGGCCAGGGCACTGAAGCAGGATGGAGTTTCTATAGCTTTAATCAAAAAGGCAAGTGGTCTGTCTGATCTGGAAATAGAATCTCTCTGAGTACAATATTTTATTGTACATTCGCGCCGGATGAGGTAAAGCTGATGCTGTACATCATCTTAGTTCTTCTTTAAAATCTTTCAACCGGTAAGGATATACATAACTGTATGTCAAAGGGAACCATGTGAGAATCATGGGCTGTCGCGCAACTGTAAGTAACTGTAAAGTTATAAGTCAGATACCTGCCCTTACTGAATTGACAATGCTTTCGCGGTTTGAAGCTTGGGTCAGGTTAATATGAAGATGCAGTCCAGCCGGATACCTGCGTCCTTTAAATCATACCCTTCTTTTTTTTGTGTCTGCCTAATGGTTTTATCGAAGTGCTGATGAAGACGATTGTGCTGTTTTTAACATGCAGCCTTAATGAAAAACCACAAATAATACATGAAAAAACTGTTACCTTTTTTATTGCTGCTCTTGCCTTTTAACCAGCTGCTTGCCCAGCAAAAAGACGTCTTTGGTAAAGTAACTGATAGTGCGTCACACCTCCCGGTTAGTGGAGTAACAGTTTTGATATTACCCGCAAATCATACCGATATTTCAGATGAAAACGGAAGCTTCCGGTTTAAAAACCTATCCGCTTCAGCAAAAACTATCACGGTATCCGGGATAGGTTATCAAAAGTTAGTCTTAGCGGTGAATACTTTCAGAAATGGTCAGGTGATTAAGCTTGTGCCAAAACATACCCAGCTTTCTGATGTGGTGATCACCGCCAATGCTACGAACCCTTATAAAATGATCAGTGAATCGGATATCAAAATGAGGAATATCTCAAATTCCCAGGAGGTACTGAGAATAGTGCCGGGATTATTTATCGGTCAGCATCAGGGAGGGGGAAAAGCAGAACAGATTTTCCTTCGTGGTTTTGATAACGACCATGGTACAGATATCAGTTTAAATGTAGACGGAATGCCCATTAACCTGGTTTCTCATGCCCACGGACAGGGCTATGCGGACAGCCATTTCATCATTCCGGAAACGATATCTGGTACAACCTATAAGAAAGGGCCTTACGATGCGGGAAAAGGTGATTTTGCAACCACAGGCTTTGTAGATTTTCATACTGCCAATGCCATCAGCAACAATACCTTCAAAGCAGAAGGCGGACAGTTCAATACCTACCGTGTATTGGGAATGATGAACCTGCTGACTGAAAAAGCGAAGACCAGGGGGCAGTCCTGGTATGCTGCTTCAGAATACCGGTACAGCGATAGTTATTTTGTAGATCCACAGCATTTCAAGCGCTTTAACTTCTTTACCAAATACCATGGTCAGCTGTCAGAGAATACCTGGTTAACAGCATCTGCATCTACCATGTACAGCAAATGGGATGCTTCAGGGCAAATTCCTGAGAGCGCCGTGGATGCCGGTGTGGTTCCTTATTATGGGGCTCTTGATCCCAATGAGGGAGGTGTAACCTCGCGCACAAATGTCAATGCGCAATTATTAACTACCCTTGCCAATCATGATATCATAAAAAATCAGCTGTACTACTCGCGGTATAAGTTTGACCTGCATACCAATTTTACCTTCTTTCTTGTCGATTCACTGAACGGGGATGAGATCAGACAGCGCGAATCACGCAATTTATACGGTTACAAAGGCAGTTATCAGCATGAAAGCTATTTAGGTCATATCAGGATTTCTACAGAATTTGGGATCAATGCCCGTCTGGACGAGACCACCGGTTCAGAACTCTCACACACCCGCAACCGCTATACATTGATCAACCCTGTGAAACTGGGAGATGTCAGGGAGTTAAGTGCCGGTGCCTACATCAGTGAAACTTTGAGGTTCACAGAGAAATTCACCATCAATGCAGGGCTACGCTTTGATCAGTTCTATTATCAGTATAACAACCGGCTTGAAGCAGACAGCACGCTGAATGGCGCAGGGATCTATAAAGCAAACAATCATATCATCAGCCCAAAGGTTAACTTTTATTACCAGGCTACAGCTAATACCCAGTTTTATCTGTCATTAGGAAAAGGCTTCCATTCCAATGACGTAAGGGTGGTAGTCGCAGAAACGGATAACAAAAAGCTGCCCGCCCTGTATGGCGCCGATCTGGGAACAGTATTCAAACCAGCAAAAAATCTGATTGTAAATGCTGCGGTCTGGTACAGTTACCTGCAAAAAGAGTATGTGTATTCAGGAGATGGCGGCACTGTAGATTTTAGCGGCCGTACGCAGCGTGTAGGCTTTGACTTATCTGCACGCTACCAACCAGTAAGTACCCTGTACTTTGACGCTGATCTAAATTACGCCCATGGCAGGTCAATGGACGATCCCAAAGGTGAAAACTATATTCCGCTTGCACCGGTATGGAGCAGTACCGGCGGACTTACCTACATTTTAAAGAAGGGGTTTAACGGGAGTTTGCGTTACCGTTATTTAGCGAACAGGCCTGCGAACGAAGATAACAGCCTGGTTGCGAAAGGTTATTTTATCAATGACCTGGTGCTTAACTACACCAAAGCAAAGTATGAAGTTGGCGTAACGGTGAGCAACCTTTTCAATGTGAAATGGAAAGAAACGCAGTTTGATACCACTACCAGGTTAAGAGGAGAGGAACCGGTCAACGGGATTGCTTTTACGCCCGGAACCAGGTTCGCCTCCCTGGTTCATCTGAGCTATTTTTTCAAATAAACGATTAGCGGCCAGTGACAGCGTAGCCGCTGGCGGGTCATCAAAATAACTGAAGGTTATGAGCAGCCTGCTGTCCGCCACCGGAAGATTCAGGCTTAAGAAGCAATTGTGACTTATTCGCATTGATCCAGGCTGTATAATTTTCTTTTTGGATCGGTGTTTTCAGGAGTTCAGCAGAGCGCTGAAGCAGGTTAATCCTGTTTTCGACGATCTGTCTGTATTTTTGAAAGGAATGCTGTATTTGCTGCTCCGACTTATTCTTCGCTTTGATCCTGATATTCTTATTGACATGGCTCAGCACTGAAAGGTTGATCTCCTTGATAAAATAAGCTACTGCTGATTCTATCCGCGCCTGCAGTGCTTCCTGATCTGCAAAACCCTTCTCTTTATGCAGGTTCTTCAGCTGGTTCTGGAAACGTTCTGATAAAGCCATCAGGTCCGTCACTGATTTTTTTAGCTGTGCCAGCAATGCCCTGAACTCGGGAAGATTGGTCTTCACGATTTCGGCATTTGACAGAACAGCTTCGAGGCCGATCAGCATCTGGTTAAAAGAAAAACGGTTCAATACCAGCTGCAGAATAAACTTTTCCTGCTCAGTCACCATGATCAGATCCATATCTTCTTCCTTTGCCGGCTTCATATAGCTGATCACTTCCGGATTTGACCTCAGGCTTTCCGTATGGATCTTTGATCTCAGGATGAGCCCGTTAAGCGTCCTCACACGGCTCAATGCCACGTATACCTGCCCGGCAACGAATGATTTTCCGGCGTCAATGATGGCACTGTCAAATGTCAGTCCCTGGCTTTTGTGGATGGTTACTGCCCAGGCTAATTTTACCGGGTACTGTGAAAATTCGCCTACCTGCTGCTGTACAATGGTTTGTTCAGGGTCTGTTTTGTACTCAAATGACTGCCATGATGTTCTCTCCAGCAGCAAGTCTTCATCGTCGGGGAAGGATATATAAATCTCGCCATCACGTATAGACTTCACCTTTCCGATCTTGCCATTGTAGAACCGGCGGTCGTCACCTGTATCGTTCTTGATAAACATAATTTGTGCACCTTCCTTCAGTTTCAGTGTCTGTTCTGCCTGAAGCCCGGCTTCTCTGAACTCCCCGCTCAGCTCACCGTCGAAAGTATATTCCTCACCAGGAAGTGCATCCAGCTTATCCTTATTGATCGCGCTGGCTTCTGCATTATGCGAGGTAATGATGATAGGATTGAGTTCTTCAGAAGCTGTAAATTCAGGATGATATCTTCTGTTCAATAAAGTCAGTGTACTTTCGTCGATCTGGTTATTTCTGATCGAATTGAGGATATTGATAAACTCAGGTTCCGTCTGCCTGAATACCGTGGTCAGCTCGATCTGCAGCAGCGGGTACCTGCTGATCACATGGCTGTCAAAGAAATAGGGCGAAACATAGGCCGTTCTTAAAAATGCCCAGTCTTCCCTTTTTATGACCGGCGGTAACTGGTACAAATCTCCGATTAACAGCAGCTGGACGCCGCCAAAAGGGGCATTGTTCTTTCTCACATAGCGCAATATCGAATCAATGACATCCATCAGGTCACATCGTACCATTGATACCTCGTCGATGACCAGGAGTTCCAGTTCAACAAAGAGGTTCATCTTTTCCCTGTTGTAGCTCGAGTCAGACACCAGAGACTGGATTGACATAAATCCTGCCTGCAGGTTTTGCAAACTGATATCGCCGGGGAAAAATGAGCCTGTAGGCAGCTGAAAAAATGAGTTAATGGTCGTGCCTTTGGCATTCATGGCTGCTACTCCCGTAGGTGCAACGATAACCATCTTTTTTTTACTTGTTTCCTTGATCTTCTTCAGGAGTGTGGTTTTTCCTGTACCTGCTTTTCCTGTCAAAAAAATATTTTGATTGGTATAGTCGATAAAAGATAGTATTTTGTCAAATATAGAATTGGCAGGTGTTGCAGTACTCATGCTGCAAATTTAAGATATAATTCTCCCAGCCCCATACGATCAGACAAATATTAATTGATGCCGGCTTCGGTTTAGATCAATGATATGCTCGGGCTAAACAAACCTTTTTTCTTCTATTTACAGGTTTTTTCACTGGTGCAGTAACACGGTTGGCTCACCGTTGGTTCACCCTTGGCTCACCCTATCGCTGTAAAAGGTGGGATAAGGGTGAACCAACCCTGTCCGGATGGTGAGGAAATAGGGTTTGAAAACCCTGCAGATATCCTCTTCAGGCTGCTGCAGGGTATAGGTGATTACTATTAAAACATGTACCCTATACTGGTCATGTAATTTCTTGGCGTACCGGGGAACAGCCTGTTGAAATCATATCCGCCAATCCAGTGTGTTTTGTCAAAGATATTATTGAAGTTAACCGCCATTTTAAACTTCTTTACAGTGTAAGAGAGGGCAGCATTTACGAGCGTATAACCCGGCAGTTGCAATGCCTGGTTCAGCGTATTCCTTTTGGTGACATAGTTACTGCCGATAGCGATGCCCAAACCCTTAACTTCTCTGCCGGTAAATACATATTTAGCCCAGATATTACCCTGAGATCGTGGTGCATTAGGCATCAGCGTTCCGACTTCTGCAGCGATATCACTTTCAGTAATGATGGCTTTATTGTAGGAGAAATTGGCAAGAATGCTCAGGTTTGCATTCACAGAACCATAGATGTCCGTTTCAATCCCTGTAGAACGCTGCTCGCCAACCTGTCGCAGCAAGTCTGGATTGGCACTGTCATTGGCATTGATCAGAATGTTTTTCTCTTCAATGCGGTAGGCAGCAATATTGATGGCCAGCCGCTTTTCAAACAATTCCATTTTCACACCGCCTTCAATCATTTTTCCCTGCAAGGGATCAAAAGGGCCGCCATAAACTGCTACATTACCTACTGTCGAAGCGCCCTGTGGCTGGTAACTTTCTGTATAGGTTCCATAGATGCTCAGTGGTGCTATCGGGGTAAATACCAGGCCTGCCCTCGGTAATAAGGCAGACTGCTCTACTTTCTGCTCATCACTTTCACCTGCATTAATCAGGTCAACATAGTACTCCTTACGGAGGGCAAGTAAAAGCTGGAATTTGTTCCATTTGATCTGGTCCTGTACATAAACTCCATTAACATAATATTTGCTGGGCGTATTTTCATTTGACGTCGCTGCAGTGAAGTAATCACTCATGAGTGCGAAAGAATAATCAGGGTTGGTCAGATCGAAATGAGGGACATTAGGCACTGGCCTGTTATTAACGATCAGGTACCTGCTGCTGTTTGCGGCATTGTAACTGTTGATGGTAGCCGTGTTGGCCGCGTTACGGTATCCTCTGGCGCTGATCGAAGAGTTGTTATCCTTCGGAAAAGCACTTTGGATATAGTCATAACCGAATAACACTTTGTGTGTCAGTGGCCCCGTTTTAAGATCATAGGTTCCATACAGCGTCAGGTTATCTGTATTATTGGTGGTGTACCTTCTTGATGCCCGCATTTCCATCAGTGTAGGAATAGGTAATCCTGCTGCATCTACTGCATAGTTGTTGGATGTCCTGTGTTCCATCAAATCTTCTTTCCAGTGAAATTTCATATATGAAGCATTGATGCTCAGTTTATCCGATATTTTACGCTGGACAGAGATGGTAGAAAAGAGATTGGTCTGTTTAAGGAAATCATTGTCTTTTCCGATTGCAAAAGAAATTGGCGTGCTGTACAGCAGCTCGGCTCCAGAACCGGCAGTGGCGCCGAAGATCGGTTGTCCGCGGTCAAGACGGCCATTGCTCCTGGAGTAAACCAGCTCAAAATTCACTTTTGTATGCTCATCCGGTATAAAGGAAAACGAAGGTGCAATCACAATATCCTCACTGCCCTGCAAAACGCGGAATGACCCGGCATTCTGATAGGCCAGGTTTAGCCTGTACAAAAATGTTTTTGCACTGTCTATCGGGCCTGTGAAATCGGTAGCAATCCGGGTGGTATTATAACTTCCGGTAGAAAGCATTACCGACTTTCTGTCTTCATTCAAAGGCTTTTTAGTGATGATATTCACAGTACCGCCCGGATCAGTATTGGCAAACATCGCAGATGCAGG
>Ga0163161_10000466_pt1 | contig 33623 bp, 30 predicted proteins | sample S45metaG_FD_129847 | JGI IMG/M metagenome (GOLD analysis project Ga0163161, IMG submission 129847) | Switchgrass rhizosphere microbial communities from Kellogg Biological Station, Michigan, USA - S4-5 metaG | ecosystem: Host-associated > Plants > Roots > Rhizosphere > Soil | place: USA... | reverse complement strand
TTTCCATCCTTTAACGAAATTGAAATTGGACGTGTTACCGGCACAGACTTAATACTATTGGTAATTACCAATACACCTGTATAATTGCCATCCAATAAAACATCCACATTTGTAGATTTTTTACAGCCTAATGATAGGATCAGTGCAAAGAGGAAAATACAGATTTGAACTTTCATACCCCTAAAACGGAGTTCAAAATCAAAACGCTACACTTAAATTGAAATCCAGTCTATACCTTGAGTACTATGGATAAATTCTGTCCGTGGTTCGAGGTTTAAATACGGATAAGTAACTTTCGAAAGGTATAAGCCTGTTGGGTGAGCGGGCAATGATAGTTTTGAAGGTTGTAAGGTAATCAGTTCACTTTCAAATTCGTCATAGCTAAGTTCTCCTTTGCCAACCATGAGGATCTTACCCATAATAATGCGGATCATTTTGCCTAAAAAGCGGTTGCTGGCAATATGAAACCTCAGCCTGTCGCCTTTTGGATTTACAAATAAATCGGCCTCCATTACATTGCAGATGGTATGCTCGTATTTATCAGGATGTGTACAAAAAGCCCTGTAATCTTTGTATTGGGGTAATAATTTTACAACGGCTTTCATTTTATCAAAATCTAGATTATTTAATTGATAAAAGGAACTTTGGGTGCTTAAAAAAGGATCTTTATAGGTATGGATGAAATAATCATATTTCCGTTGTACAGCATCAAACCGGGCATGCGGTTTTCCCTCCATTTTAATAATGTCGAATACTGCGATATTATATGGTAAAGCTTTATTCAGGATGTAAAGCAGATCGAAATCAATCTCTTTTTCTATATCGGCATGAAAAAAAAACTGACTGGCATGCACATGCGCATCAGTCCGCCCGCAGCCATTAATAACAGTGGGCGATTTTAAAATCTTCGATAGGGTTTGTTCAATAACTTCCTGAACGCTTTTTACCCCAGGTTGTTTTTGCCACCCACTAAAGTATTGGCCTTGATAGGCAATGTGAAAGAAATACCTCATTTTTCAGCTGCAATTTTACGGAAATTTTAGCAGCAGGAATATTAAATCATACTTTTGTGCCGTAAATTTTAATCATGGATTTAATAAACTGTCCTTGCGGAAGCGGAACTACCTTTAACCAGTGTTGCCAGCCTCATCATTTAAAAATGAAAGCAGCACCAACGGCAGAGGCTTTAATGCGTTCCAGATATTCGGCTTTTGTAGTAGCTGATGCGGATTATCTTTATGAAACCACACACATTAGTAAAAGAAAGAACCATTCGAAGACTGCATATCTAAATAGTGCGAAAAATACCAGATGGTTAAAACTCGAAATTGTTTTTTCTGATTTTGATACTGTGGAATTTAAGGCCTATTACCTCAATAAGAAATTTCAGACTGAAGTATTGCATGAAAAATCTAATTTCAAATTAGAGGATGGGAAATGGTATTATGTGGATGGAGAATTTTATCAATAACTTTAATTTAGTCGTCACCCTGAACCGAGCCTTAGCGAGCTCACCAAAAGGTAATTTATTTCAGGGTCTTTTTAACGAGAAAGATGCTGATCCCGAGTGTTCGGGACAGCATGACGGAAAGGCTATATTTTTTTTGCTTCGTTCCAATAAATGTCCATCTCTGCAAGGGTCATATCAGCCAGGGCTTTCCCGTTTTCTTTTGCTTTGGTTTCGAGATACTGGAAACGTTTGATGAATTTTTTATTGGTTTTTTCTAATGCATTTTCAGGGTTGATGTTAATGAAACGTGCATAATTGATCAAAGAGAAAAGTACATCGCCAAATTCTGATTCTGCCTTTTCGATATCAATGGCGATATTATCGGCAACGTTAAATTCAGTCTTAAACTCCTGTAATTCTTCTTCTACCTTTTCCCAAACCTGGTTTTTATCCTCCCAATCGAAACCTACACCGCGGGCTTTTTCCTGAATGCGGGCAGCTTTAACCAGCGCCGGTAATGAAGATGGAACACCTGCCAACACCGATTTGTTACCTTCCTTTAGTTTAATCTGCTCCCAATTGCGTTTAACGTCTTCTTCGTTCTGCACTTCAACATCGCCATAAATATGTGGATGCCGGTTTACCAGTTTATCGCAAACCCCGTTTAACACATCTGTAATGTTAAAATCATTGGTTTCGGAAGCAATTCTAGAATAAAAAACCAGATGCATCATCACATCGCCAAGTTCCTTTTTAATTTCGTCTAAATCGCCCTCTAAAATGGCGTCGCTCAACTCATAAGTTTCCTCTATCGTTAAATGGCGCAGTGTTTCCATGGTTTGTTTTTTATCCCACGGACATTGTGTACGTAGCGTATCTAAAACAGTGAGTAAACGTGTAAAAGCATCAGCTGGATTATTGGCGCTTGCAGGAATTGGATTGTTAGGCATGTTTTATGGTTGAGCTATATTTATCGAACGCTAAAGTACCAAACCCAAGCGATTAAGAAAAGCTGAAAAGGTATTCTGAACCATAAATATTTTGGTCCCGGCCCTGGCTTATACAAATCTTCATAATTGATGCGGTGTTTGGCAGCGTAAATATTGGCAGGTAAAATAGCAATGTAAAAAATAATTAGTGCTATCCCGGAAAAATATCTGGTGCTTTCAATCGCCAGGCCAATGGCAAATAAGATTTCCAGAACACCTGTTAAAAGTACAATTTCTACTTTTTTAGGGATAAATAATGGAACCATAGCAGCCATACTGGTTTTAAACTTAAAATGCCCGATAGCTGTAAAAAGTAACATCACGCCCATGGCGATATTGCCTGCAAAAATATTTCCTTTATCAAATGTGGTATGGCCGCCAAAAGCTAATAGGGCAACATAAACGATAAGTAATACAAATAAAGGTTTCATTTATTATAATTTTTAACTTACTTGATCAAATTAAAGGCAATTAAAATCGTTGCTACGAATAAGACAACCAAGCCTGATAGAAAGACAAAATCGGCAACTTTTTCTAATTTTTTACTTGCATTTCTTTCTCTTCTCATAGAGATAAAAGATAAGATACAGCTGGTCATAAAAAACATGACGGCAGCTACTGCAAATTCATCAATTATGGAACCATCGGTCAGTGCGAGTTTTTTCAAAGAAGTAAGCACAATAAAGCAGATGCCCAACAGATTGGCAGAAGTGCTTAAAATATGAGGCGATCTATTTTCGGACATACTAATCCTTCTCTTCTAATTTAATCTTTTTTGTAATCCGATAAACGCGTTTCTTTTTGTCGGGCTTATGCTCTTCGCCCATTAAAATACCCCAAGGTTTTAAATTATCTACTCTATCGAAGATTATTTTTAATATGGCCAGATAAGGTATACATAAAAACATACCCGATATTCCCCAGATCATTTCGCCAACTACAATACCAATAAAGGCGAAAAGCGCATTAATTTTTACTTTCGAGCCCACTACCAGTGGCATTAGCACATTTCCATCTATGGCGTGTACACCGACAAAGGCAATTAAAACCAGAAGCACTTTACCTGCACCAGCTGTTGCAAAGGTGATTAAACAGCTTACCAGTAAAGCAAAAAATATCCCCAGATAAGGTACAACGTTAAAAATCCCAGCTACCAGACCTAATAAAACAGCGTATTTAACACCCAAGAGGCTTAGTACGGTAATCATTAAAACGGTAACGATCAACATCTGTAAGAAAAGACCAATAATATATTTTTTAATGATGTACTGGATCTGACTAACAATTTCTGAAACTTTTTCTTTGTGTTCTTCTTTAAAAACAGCGGTTAAGAAAGTGAATAAAACACGGCGGTAATTTAAAATGAAGAAGGTAAACAAAAGCGTGAAACCCAAAAATAATAGGGTAGAAGATAGCGTAGCCAGGGTGGTAGCCACAATAGCAGCGCTTGTGGCCAAAGCTTTTTCGGTACTATCATTTAAATAATCGAGTTGTTTCTGAGAATTTACACCAAAGGTGTGCGAAATCCATTTCTGCAGGTCATGGTACGAAACATTAGCTTTCTCTTTGAGTAAAGGCCAATCGGCCCATAAATCGCTCAACTGATTGCCAAAAAAATATATAATTCCGCCAATTACAGCAATCATTAGCACAACTGAAACAAGAGTAGATAAGCTTCTTTTAAACTTAAATCTCTGCTCTAAAAAATTGCCCACGGGCAACAATAAAATTGCCATTAAAAAAGAGAAAAGCAGCGGTGCCAACAGCGATTGCCCTAAAATGGCGATATAGGTTAAGCTTATTAAACAGAAAAGAACCAGGGCGAGCTTGGGTAGGAACGATAATTTGTCTTTCATATAATTTTAAATCCTGTTTAATACAAAATGCCCGATTAATTGTTTTACCAATCGGGCATTTAAATATAAGAGATATTTTTAATAGATACTTGCTTTGTCTAAAAGTGAAATATCTTCTGGTGATAATTTCAAATTCGCTGCATCCGTAAAAGATTTTAACTGGCTTAAATCGGTAACGCTTGCAATCGGCGCTGTAATTGATGGATGATAAATTAACCAAGCCAGGGCTACCGAAGCAGGCCCAACATGGTGTTTTTCAGCAACCTCATCCAATGCCGCTAAAATTTTAAAGCCACGTTCGTTCAGGAATTTTTTAATGCCTCCACCACGCTGGCTTTTATTTAAATCATCTTCGCTGCGGTATTTTCCTGTTAAAAATCCGCTGGCTAACGAATAATAGGTCACTACGCCCAAGCCATAATCCAGACAGATTTTTTCGTGCTCCTGCTCAAAGTTTTCTCTGTCATAGAGGTTGTATCCTGGTTGGTAAACTTCGTAACGGGGCAGGCCGTGTTCAGTAGCATAAACCAACGATTCTTTTAGCCGCTCAGCAGAAAAGTTTGATGCGCCGATCCAACGTACTTTGCCAGCTTTAATTAAAGTTTCGTAAGCACTTAAAGTTTCTTCAACCGGGGTGTTTTCATCATCATAATGGGAAAAATAGAGATCGATATAATCTGTTTGCAAGCGTGATAATGAGTGTTCTACTTCATTTATGATGTAATCTTTTTTTAAAGATTTACCCTGGCCCATATCAGAACCGACCTTTGTTGCAATAATTACGTCGTGGCGTTTGTTGTGTTGTTTAAGCCAATTGCCGATGATTGTTTCTGATTCTCCACCTTTATTTCCCGGTGCCCAACGCGAATACACATCGGCAGTATCGATAAAGTTCAATCCACTTTCTACAAACTGGTTTAATATTTCAAACGATTTTTGCTCATCGATTGTCCAGCCAAATACGTTTCCTCCAAATACAATGGGTGCAATATTTAAATCGGTTTTTCCTAAAATTCTTTTTTCCATGGTATGAATGTTAATAGTATACTAACAAATCCTAATGCAAGCGGTTTTCGCGTGGGGCTAAATTATATTAAAATGAGAGGAGAATAATTTGTGGGAAGCAATCAATTAACCAAATCGTCATCCGGGAACTATCGGATGCGAAGCTGGGCAAGCAGGAGCCCAAGCAATCTTGCATCACAAAGCCTATTAATTTTTTTAGAAAAGCAATACCTGTGGTGCTTGGGTTAAACCCGTCCCGCCCTTTGCTTAATCCCGATAGATAAAATGTTAAATTCAATCATCATCAATCGGGATAACACTGTCGGTCGGGTTTATTTTACCACAGATAGCAGTGCTGTTTTAGCCTCCTAAACCCGATCGAAGCGAGATGCCGATTATTTCATCGGCAGAAGCGGGAGCGGGACTGCAGTAAGCTAAAAGCTTTTGCATCTGCTTTCCGAAAAAATCTGATTTAACAAATCTTCGTACGATAGTTATCGGATGTGAGGCTAAATGAGGGTGTGCCGAAGCAATTTTCTGTCGTAATTTCTGTAATAACTATTATTAAACCTTTAAACTTCAGCCTTGGTTGCCCTAAGCATTTCCCTTTTACCAGGAGCACCAGGTAATTTTTCGATGGTAAATCCGCAGGCTTTAACGGCTCTTTTCAATTTTCCGGTAATGGCGTAGGTAACAAAAGTTCCGCCTGGTTTTAAGAAACTGCAGGCATGTGCAATAATTTCATCACTCCACATTTCGGGCTGGTGCTGCACAGAAAAGGCATCGTAATAAATTACATCAAATTTTTGGTCGCTCTGGTATGCAGCCAAGGTAGTATGCGGAATTTCCAGGGTGCAAAGCGGTGTTAATGGTTGAGGTGTTTTTAATGCTTCAGGGTAATTTAAGATAAAATCGGTCCATATTATTTCAGGAACATATGCAGCGTAACCTGTTTGCTCAATTACTGCTGTAGTAAGCGGAAAGGCTTCGATACTGGTATAGTTGAGTTTAATATTATTTGCCGCACAATATTCGAAACTCAGAATAAAGTTCAATCCGGTGCCAAAACCAACTTCCAAAACGGAAATTTCAGTTAAATTAACAGAGGCGAATTTTAACCCTGCATTAATAAATACGTGTTTGCTTTCCTGTAATGCGCCATGTTTACTGTGGTAATGTTCGCCTATAGTTTCATTGTAAAGTGTATTCGAACCATCAGCAGTAGGCGTTATAATATTCATGAGCTAGGATTTAAGGATGCTTGGATTTCAAGATCATAGTGCAAATATAGGCACAGGATTCATATGATTTCTGGATTTCAGGATAAATTGGCCAGAGATAGAAACAGGATTAATAGGATTTTGGATTTCAGGATAAAATTTGACAGGGGATATGGAGGAAAGTAAATCTGCCGTAATTTTCGGAATCGGACTTCCAGACCTCCGGACTTTTTCTCTTTCTGCTTTAATCTTTTGTTCTTAGCTTTGGTCTTACCCTAAACCCTAAACCCTAAACCCTAAACCCTAAACCCTAAACCCTAAACCCTAAACCCTAAAAATGGATATCGAATCTTTCAGAGAATATTGTTTAAATTTACCTGGTACAACCGAGGGGATGAAATGGGGGCATTTATGCTTCATGATCGAAGAAAAAATGTATTTCATTATCGCTATTGATGAAGATAACAGTTTCTCTATAAAGTGTGATCCCGAAGAGTTTGATGCATTAACGGCTAGAGATGGCATACAACAGGCTCACCATATGGCTAAACGACAGTGGATACGTGTTGATAACCTGGAGGTGTTTAATGAAACAGAACTGAAAAAAAGAGTGGCCGATTCGAGGGCGATGGTTTTAGCTAAATTACCTAAGAAAACACAGGCAAAGTACGCCTAAGTTTTGCCATAGAGGCATTGAAGAAGCGGAATATCTTCAATGCAAAATTTTTATACAAGTTTCTTTAAGGCCATAATGTAGCCGATGTGCATACCCTCGTGGAAAGGGATAAAATTTATCGCATCTTCTATTGAGTTTAATTTCATGCCGTAACGTTTATCCCAAGGATCGAATTCTACGAAAATCCCACTGGTATAATCTGCTGCTAAACGATCCATACTGTTTAAGAGTGTATCAAAAATCGAAGCAATCTCTTGTTTCTCAGCAAATTTATCTGGTTTTGTACCGCTTAAAAATGCCGAAAATTGCTCTTCTTTAACGGTTACTGCTAAGCCTGATCTTACATAACACATATTTTGCTGCGCCGCGGTTAAATGCGCAATATTCCAGATGATGTTGTTGTTAAAACCTGTCGGGATTTTGTTTAATTGCCCGATGCTTAAATCCTTTACCAGTTCTAGTATAAAAGCCCTTGTGTTTTTAATCTGGGTAATGGTAGCAAGTGTGTCAGTCATTTAATTTGTTGTAGACAGTAACTTACTGCTCGTTTTTGGTTTCCTCTTTGGTTTCTTTCTTTTGCGTATCGTCTTTTTTTATGCCTTTATCAGCATTCAGTTCTTTCGACTTCATGATATTAAAACGGTACATTTCTTCAATCCCAACAAGTTTTCGTGTACATTTATCGATGTCTGTTCCTTCTTCCCATAAATAAGGGCGGAAGCTATAGGTTTTGGTGCCATCTAGATTTGCAATAAACTGGTTCCAGCTGCTCCAACGTAAGCCTTTATAAAATTTAGAAAGATCACTATCAAAACAAAAAACAAGAAATTCGCCGTAGCCAGCACCAAGCGGTTGCCAGGTTAGGCTGTTAGGCTCCAGGTAATACACGTTTTTAATGTCTTTGCCCAAGCCGCCATAATTGATAGCAAAGAAACCACCCACAGCATCATCTGCAATTAACAGGTATGGGATGTTATCGCCATATTCTTTTATGGTTTTTCCTTTGTTCCATTCGGCAACATTTCTGCTCAATCTTTCGCTGCCAGAACCTAAAATTCTAATCCAGCCATTATCAATCATAATGCCTCCGGTATTGTAAATTACCGAGCCAAGTGTAGCATAGGTAGTCATTTGCGAGTGGTATAAAACTTCTTTTGCTTTTGCAGAATCAACTGGCAAAACCTCCACCTTATTTTTGGCAGAATCAATCCACTTTTTTACCAACGGCCAGGCCGGATCGGTTTTATTTACCAATGCTTCGAGACTGATTAATTTATTATCTTGAGCAAAGGTTATTGAAGAAGATAAAGTTAAACTTAGGATAAGAATTGTTTTGAATGCGCTTCTCATGAAAAAGGGGCTTATGTTTTTCCAAAGATAGAATGATAATTAAGAATTGTTGAAAGGAGTGGGATAATTTTTGATTTGCTAAATCAAATGAATGATCGTGCAGTCGGATGTTACCATCCGACTGATTTATTCAATATCTAAAAAGAATTGATTAATCCGCTGAATTCAATTGATAATTTCAGCCAGTGTCAGATGGTAACATCTGACACCACACCTATAAAAAAAAACGCCCCAATCAAATCGGGGCGCTTGTCATATAGGGATGATATGAAATAATTGACTATTGAGTGGAAAAGCCGTAAAGCCTCCACTTTTTAACCTTCCAGCTCAATCTACCACATTCTAATTCTGTCTTCTGGTTTTTTGTATAATTTATCGCCAGGTTTAACATCAAAAGCATTGTACCATGCATCCATATTTACAGGTGCACCAATGGTACGGTACGGGCCTGGAGAATGTGGATCGGTTTTAATTAACTGAGCAGCACTTTCTGGTAAAATATTACCCCTCCATACCTGCGCCCAGGCAAGGAAGAAACGCTGATCTGGCGTAAAACCATCAATTTTCTCATTGCTTTGGCCTTGTTTAGTCATTTTAAAAGCAGTATAAGCTGCGTTTAAGCCTCCTAAATCGCCAATGTTTTCGCCCATGGTCAATTTACCGATTACATGAACGGTATCCAGTACGGTATAGCCGTCAAACTGTTCGCCTAAAGCTTTTGTTTTAGCATCAAATTTGGCTTTGTCTTCAGCTGTCCACCAGTTTTTTAAATTACCGGCAGCATCATACTGGCTTCCGCTGTCATCAAAACCATGGCTCATTTCATGACCGATTACCGCACCGATACCACCGTAGTTAACGGCATCATCGGCATTTGGATCGAAGAAAGGAAACTGTAAAATACCTGCAGGGAAAACAATTTCGTTCAAAGTAGGGCTGTAGTAGGCATTAACCGTTGGAGGGGTCATGCCAAAACGTTTGCGATCGACAGGTTTACCTAACTGATCAATCATTTCGTTGTAACCCCAAACACTTGCATTACGTAAGTTTTGGAAGTAGGTATCTTTATTAATCACCAAACCATCGTAGTTTTTCCATTTTTCCGGATAACCCACTTTTGGCGTAAATGCATGTAATTTAGCTAATGCTTTTTGTTTGGTTTCAGGACTCATCCACTCTAGGCCATTGATTCTGATTTCGAATGCTTTACGCAAGTTCACAATCATCTGGTTCATGCGTTCTTTAGCTTCGGGTTTAAAATACTTGGCTACGTAAAGCTGACCTAATAATTCGCCAATAGTGCCATCGGTTAAAGATGACATCCGTTGCCAACGTGGTGTTTGTACTTTCTGACCAGTTTGTGCCTGTGTAAAAGCGAAACTTGCCTTAACAAACGGAGAACTTAAACTGGAAGCAGAACCTTTTAAAATGTTCCATTCTAAATAAGTTTGCCAATCGGTAACCGGAACCGATTTCAACATTCCATCGAGGCTTGCCATAAATTTAGGCGAAGAAACCAGAACGGTATCTTGATTTTTGATTTTAAATTTAGGCAAATAGGTTGTCCAGTTAATATCCGGAGTTTTTTTGTTCAGTTCTGCAACAGTAAGTTTGTTGTAGGTGGCGTAAGGATCACGCATTTCTAAACGGCTCATCTGCGCTTCAGCGAACTGCTTCTCGATTCTGTAAACGGTTGCTGCTTTTTGTTTTGCTTCTTCAGGGGTACTTCCTGTTAAGGTAAATAGCGTAACCATATAGGTGTTGTAAGCCTCGCGGATTTTAACACTACGGGTATCATCTTTTAGATAATAATCGCGATCGGGCAGCGTTGTGCCACCCTGACCAATATTCACCATGTACTTGTTTACGTTCTTGCGGTCTTGGCCAACACCCAAGCCGAACATTCCACCGCCTAAACCATTGGTTCGCATGTAAGCCACTTGATCGAGTACACCTTGAATGTTCTTAATCTGCTTAATTTTCTCTAAATCGGCTTTTATTGGTGTATAGCCCAGTTTTTCTATGGTTGCACTATCCATGGCAGCCGTATAAAAATCGCCAACTCTACGCTTCACCGAACCTGCAGGAGCAGATTTATCAGCAGCTGCATCCTCAACTAAAGACTTTACGGCGTTGATGTTGAAATCGCGAAGTTCATTGAATGAACCCCAACGTGTTTCTTTAGCAGGAACAGGATTATTTTTTATCCACGTGCCACTTGCGTAGGTGTAGAAATCGTCTCCTGGCTTAACGGAAAGATCCATGTTAGCAGGGTCGATAAATTTTTTGGTTTGTGCATTTGCAGAAAAGCCCGCAGCGACTATACCTAGCGCCGCAAAACATCTTTTCAAATTTTGGTATTTCATTCGCTTAATAAGTTAGTAATTATGCGAAATTTATGAAATACTAATTAATACTGGTGTTATATATTAAGAATATTACTTGTTAAACCAGTAGTAAATTTTTGCTAAACCAAGTCGTCTGATAAGTTCGGACGCTGAAAAAGAAATTTTAATAGATTTCATGATTTTAAATCTTTTATACACTATTAACATTTTTTAACAGAATTTATTGTGTGCTTGTAAAAATTATTGCTATTAAGAACGATTCGGGATAAAGCATTTTATTTTCCATAAATTTGAAAACGGTTATCTAAACCCGCGAGGTTTTATCGATAATAAATAAAAATGATGTTTAGCATACAATAGATATAATGAGCCACTCACACGATAAAGAAGATAGCTGTTGCAGCAGTAAAGTACAATCCGCTCCAAAACATAACCACGATCATGCACACGAAGAAGGCGGCGAACACGACCACGATCATGGTGGAGATCCATCGGCCTTTCAAACTTATCTGCCAGCCATTGTAACATTGGTAATGCTGCTGATCGGAATTGCGTTTGACAATCTTTTTACGCTTCCTGCATTTCAGATCATCCGGCCTTATTGGTACATAGTAGCTTATTTACCTGTGGGCATTCCGGTTTTACGTGAGGTTTGGGAAACTTTTAAAGCCAAAGATTTTTTTACCGAGTTCTCTTTAATGTCTATCGCCACAATCGGTGCTTTTGCCATTGGCGAATATCCTGAAGGCGTAACGGTAATGCTTTTTTATACTATTGGCGAGTTGTTCCAAATGGCTGCGGTAAACCGTGCTAAAAGGAATATCAAGGCTTTGCTCGATGTTCGTGCAGATGTAGCACATGTATTCCGCAATGGAAAATACGAAGATGTTAATCCCGAAAAGGTAGAAATTGGCGAAACCATACAAGTAAAGGCTGGAGAAAAAATTCCCTTAGACGGAGAACTGATCAGCGATAAAAGCAGTTTTAATACCGCTGCTTTAACAGGCGAAAGTAAACCACGTACAATTAATAAAGGCGAATCGATTTTAGCGGGGATGCTTAATCTGGATAAGGTAATCGAAGTAAAAGTAACCAAGGCTTTTGCCGATAGTGCATTGTCGCGCATTTTGGAAATGGTTCAGAATGCCACTACGCGTAAAGCTAAAACCGAACTCTTTATTCGCAAGTTTGCTAAAATATATACACCAATTGTTTTCTTTTTGGCCCTTGCGCTGGTTACTGTCCCGATTTTGGTTTTAGGAAGCGAATATCATTTCCAAACCTGGTTGTACCGTTCGCTGGTTTTCCTGGTAATATCTTGCCCTTGTGCGCTGGTGATTTCTATTCCATTGGGTTATTTTGGTGGCATTGGTGCTGCATCAGCAAACGGAATTCTTTTTAAAGGCTCTAATTTCCTCGATTTAATTACCAAGCTGAATACTGTTGTAATGGATAAAACGGGAACCCTGACAAAGGGTGTTTTTAAGGTACAGAAAGTAGAAAGCAGTATCGATGAAGCAACGTTTTTGAATTTATTAACTGCCGTTGAAGCAAAATCAACTCATCCAATTGCTAAGGCCATTGTAGAATACGCAGGCCAGAAAGAAGTTCATCCCGCCGAAAATATTGAGGAAATTGCTGGAATGGGCTTAAAAGGATCGGTAAATGGCAAAGCGGTTTTGGCTGGGAACACAAAGCTTTTAGCGAAATTTAATATTGCCTTTGATGCCAAGATTACAGCTATTGAAGAAAGTATTGTGGTTGTTGCCGTTGAAGGAAAATATGTAGGATATGTTTTAATTGCCGATGAAATAAAGGAAGACGCCGCAGAAGCCATCAGGCAGCTTCATGAAAACGGGATAAAACAGGTAGTGATGCTGAGCGGTGATAAAACTTCAATTGTTGAAAAAGTAGCAACAGGTTTAGGTATTGATACTTATTTTGGGGATTTATTACCGGAAGATAAAGTAGCCAGGCTTGAAGAAATTAAAAGTGACAAAAGTAACGTAGTAGCTTTTGTTGGCGATGGAATAAATGATACGCCCGTTTTGGCTATTAGTGATATTGGTATTGCCATGGGGGCAATGGGAAGTGACGCTGCTATTGAAACAGCCGATGTAGTTATCCAAACCGATCAGCCTTCTAAAATTGCAACTGCTATTAAAATCGGTAAGGCAACCAAAAAGGTCGTGATCCAGAATATCGTATTGGCATTCGCGGTAAAAGCACTGGTTTTGATTTTAGGTGCGGGCGGTATTGCCACCATGTGGGAAGCCGTTTTTGCCGATGTTGGTGTTGCACTTTTGGCCATTTTAAACGCGGTTAGGATACAGAAAATGAAGTTTTAATACACTATTTGTATGTGGAGTCTTGATTATCATTAAGGCATTTAGATAATTAAGAAAATTACATAAAGCCTTAAACTTTCTTAACTTCTTAATGATGAAAAACAATGGAGATCCGTTTTACCGTTAAGGGTAAAGAAGATTATCGAAAAACGATTCTCAAGCTCCTAATGGTATTAAGATATGTTGAAAATTGGAGAAATAAATTACTATAAAAATTAGTATATTCGTTTATGTCTAAGCCTGTTCCATATCCGGTTTTAAACGATGATGAGCCTGTAAGTCAATTCAATGAACTTGATGCATCATTAACTTATAGCTACGCTAATTATTTAAACTGGCTTTTCCCTGAAAGAGTAGAACTGATTAAAGGTAAAATCTTTAAGATGAGTCCTGCACCATCAAGAGTGCATCAGGAAGTTTCTATCAATTTATTAAATCCTATAATCAATTTTTTAAAGGGTAAACCCTGCAAAGTTTATTCTGCACCGTTTGATGTTCGTTTTCCAAAAGAAAGTAAAGCTGATAAGGATGTATATACAGTATTACAGCCCGATATTTGTGTTGTTTGTGATAAAAGTAAATTAGATGCCCGCGGTTGTATCGGTGCGCCCGATCTTGTTATTGAAATTTTATCTCCTGGCAATACCAAAATGGAACTGCTTAATAAATACCGCGTTTACGAAGAATTTGGTGTTAAAGAATATTGGGTGGTTAGCCAAAGCGATCAAAGCATCCTCATTTACACCCTTAATGATTCGGGCAAATTTCAGCCATCTAAAATATTTACCCATAGCGAAAAAATCACTTCATCGGTATTACCAGGTTTTGAATTGGAATTAGATGATGTTTTTGACGATATTGATTAACTTATTTTTCCGTCTTTGATTTTTGTGTTGTATTGTTTGAATCAGCATTCAAAAATATAATAGCGGTTAATACGCATATCAATACGAAATTATATTCTACGCCATTTCTTCCCCCACCTACAACAAACCAGCCCTCCTTAAAATGTACCATAATTATGCCCATAATCAATACAAAAATGGTTGCAAAACATGCCAGCCGGATATATCTGTTCATGATTAAAAGCACTGCACAAACTACATGCGACAGTTTAATTATCCACGCAATAGCTACTCCATAGGGCGCGAACCCAACTTTATTCAAATAGAGATTGCCAAAATCATTAATTCCTCCATCAAATATGCCCAAAACACTGTGCGACAATAAAATGATAGCAATTGTTATACACAAGATGGCATAAGCAATTTTAGCGTTTTTAGTATTCATGGTAGTTTAAAGGGTTTTATGGTGGAGCAAATCTTTGAAATGCGTATTTGGTGTATACTAAAATACAATTATCGACGGAAAGATGAATTAAATAGTGGGCGCTTAAACTATAATATTTCATTTCTATGCTTGCTTTCAAACGATTTCTGCTTTAATTTTTGCCCTTAAAAACGTATTTTTGCCACTCAAATTGATATTGATAATTTTTCATGAGCATATCCACCAAGTACAATCCTGCAGAAACAGAAGATAAATGGTATAGCTATTGGCTATCGAAGAAATTTTTCCACTCCGAACCCGATGAACGCGAACCTTACACCATCGTCATTCCGCCTCCAAACGTCACAGGTGTACTGCACATGGGGCATATGCTTAACAATACCATTCAGGATGTTTTAATCCGTAAAGCCCGTATGCAAGGTAAAAATGCATGTTGGGTACCGGGAACTGATCATGCCTCTATTGCTACCGAAGCAAAAGTTGTGGCCATGTTGAAAGAGCAGGGGATTAACAAAAAAGATCTTTCGCGTGAAGAATTTTTGAAATATGCCTGGGAGTGGAAAGAGAAATACGGTGGTATTATTTTAGAACAGTTAAAGAAACTGGGGGCTAGTTGCGATTGGGACCGTACCCGTTTCACCATGGAAGAAGATCTTTCTGAAGCGGTGATCGATTCATTTATTCATTTGTACAAAAAAGGATGGATTTACCGTGGTATCCGTATGGTAAACTGGGATCCAGCGGGTAAAACTGCCGTTTCTGACGAAGAAGTAATCCGTAAGGAAGTAAACCAAAAATTATATTATATTAAATACCTGATTTCGGGAACGGAAGACCAGTTTTTAACGATAGCTACAACGCGTCCGGAAACGATTATGGCCGATGCGGCAATCTGTATCAACCCGAACGACGAGCGTTTTACACATTTAAAAGGTAAAAAGGTTTTTGTGCCTCTGATTAATCATGAAATTCCGGTTATCGAGGATGAATATGTTGATATTGAGTTTGGTACAGGTTGTTTAAAAGTTACACCAGCGCATGATCTGAACGATTATGAGTTGGGGGTTAAGCACAATTTGCCAGTTACCGATATCTTAAACGATGATGGAACTTTAAATGAACTAGCGGTTATTTTAGTGGGCGAAGACAGATTTGTTGCCCGTAAAAAAATTGCCAAAATGTTGGAAGAAGCTGGGCATTTAGACAAAGTTGAAGATTATAAATCGCAGGTTGGCTTCTCTGAACGTACAGATGCCGCTATCGAACCAAAGCTATCTATGCAATGGTTTGCGAAGATGAAAGAAATGGCACAACCAGCTTTAGATGATGTATTGAATGGAGAAGTAAACCTGATTCCAAATAAATTTGAAAATACTTACCGCCATTGGATGGAGAATGTTCGCGATTGGAACATTAGTCGCCAGTTGTGGTGGGGACAGCGGATCCCGGCCTGGTACGATGATAAAGGAAATTGGGTGGTTGCCAAAACTAAAGATGAAGCATTAGAAGAATTCTGGAAGAAAAAACATTTGGATGAAAGCTGTTCAGAAACAGAAAAAGCTGGATTCAAACATCAGTTAGAGCCATTTTTAAGACAGGATGATGATGTGATGGATACCTGGTTTTCGTCATGGTTATGGCCGATTTCGGTTTTCGATGGTTTTAAAAATCCTGAAAATAAAGACATCAATTATTATTATCCAACCAACGATCTGGTTACGGCGCCTGAAATTTTATTCTTTTGGGTGGCCCGTATGATTATGGCCGGACATGAGTTTATGGGTAAAAAACCATTTACGAATGTATACTTAACAGGAATTGTACGCGATAAATTAGGCCGTAAAATGTCTAAGTCGTTGGGTAACTCGCCTGATCCGATTGGATTGATCGAAAAATATGGTGCCGATGCTGTTCGTGTGGGGATGTTAATGTCGTCGCCTGCCGGAAACGATTTAATGTTCGATGAAAGCTACTGCGAACAGGGACGTAATTTCGCCAGCAAAATCTGGAATGCTTTCCGTTTGGTAAAAGGATGGGAAGTTGACGAAAACTTAGCAAATCCGAATACTCAGGCCATATCTTGGTTCGAAAATAGATTTAATGAAGCATTAGTAGAAATCGAAGCCAATTTTAAACAGTATCGCCTGTCAGAAGCATTAATGATCACTTACAAATTGGTTTGGGATGATTTCTGTGCCTGGTATTTAGAAATGGTTAAGCCGGCTTACCAACAGCCAATTGATGCGGAGAGTTACAAAGCTACGATTGCCTTTTTCGAAAATATCATCAAGTTACTGCACCCGAATATGCCTTTCTTAACTGAAGAGCTGTGGCATGATGATCTGTTTGCCGAGCGTGGAGAAATGGACTGCTGCATTGTGGCCGAATTCCCGAAAGGCGGCGCTTTTGATGAGCAATTATTGAAAGATGCTGAGGTAATTAAAACCGTGGTAGCCGAAATTAGAAATGTAAGAAACCAGAAACAGATTTCTCCTAAAGAAGCTTTGCCATTAAGCATCAAAATAAATTCTGATCTCGATTATGAGAAATGGTTAAATATTGTTTTCAAATTGGCCAATATATCAGAAGCGGAAATTGTAAACGATAAAATTGTTGGCGCAACTGCTTTTATGGCTGGCAAAGATGAATTTTTCATCCCTCTGACTGAAAATATTGATTTAGAAGCAGAACGTGAGCGTTTAAAAGCCGATTTAATATATTTACAGGGCTTTTTAAAGTCGGTTGATGCTAAATTGAGCAACGAACGCTTTGTACAGAATGCAAAACCGGAAATTATTGCCAACGAGCGTAATAAAAAGGCTGATGCTGAAGCTAAAATCAAAATTATTGAAGAGAGTTTGTCCATTCTTGGTTAGAAAACAAAACGTATTTGTTAATGAAAGCCTTTCAGATTATTTTCTGAAAGGCTTTTTACTTATAGTTAATTAGAACTATCTCAATAGGAATAAATTATTTCAAACGTTTTCCTTGATAGCTATAAAAATAGCCTATTGCCTTAAATAATGGCTTTCTGGTTATTTATTTAAGGTTAACACGATTGAAAGCCCTTATTTTAATATAAGGTTTCAAAAATATTACTTGCGAATATTTAAGGTTTGTTTTTATTAACCATATTTTAGATTTTGTTAAAACGGTCTGTCAGATCGTAAACTATTTAAGCGTTAATCTAACCTAATATCCTCAAATGGAAAATTCCAGAAGAAAATTTATTAAGCAATCGGCAATATTCGCTGCAGCAACCTATGCAGGCACCATGGGCATGAGCGCCAAAAGTTATGGACGCATTATTGGTGCTAACGATAGGGTACGCGTTGGTGTTGTCGGATTTTCTGATCGCTTTAAAGACACCCTTTTGCCTTGTTTCCTGAACCATAACAAGGAATTAAACTTCGACATTGTAGGTCTTTCTGATTTATGGAACTACCGGAGAGATTTAGGAATTGCCCATTTAAAAGCAAAATTTGGTCACGATATTAAAGCCTGCCGTAACAACGATGAGCTTTATGCCACTAAAGATCTTGATGCGGTGATTATCAGCACCGCCGATTTTCAGCATGCACTTCACACCATCGAGGCCGTAAAAGCAAGCTGCGATGCTTATGTAGAAAAACCATTTGCCGAAACCATGGACGATGCCAAAGCCGCATTTAAAGCCGTTAAAGCAAGTAAACAGATTGTACAGATTGGTTCGCAAAGAAGGAGTGGTGAGAATTATACCAATGCAGCAAAATTTATTCAGGATGGAAAATTCGGACCAATAACTGCTGTAGATTTGGTATGGAATGTAAACCAGCCTGGCCGATGGCGCAGACCAGATTTAGTAGCCAAATTAAAAGAAGAAGATATCGATTGGAAAAGATTCTTATTGAACCGCCCAACCGAAGCCTTCGATCCAAGAAAATATTTAGAATACCGCTTGTTCTGGCCATATTCTTCAGGTATGCCAGGGCAATGGATGTCGCACCAGATTGATACGGTGCACTGGTTTACCAATTTAAAACATCCGCGAAGTGTAGTGGCAAACGGAGGTATTTACACCTGGAAAGATGGCCGTAGAAACTGGGATTCGATGGTTGCCGTATTCGATTATGGTCAGCCTGATACTACGGATGGTTTCCAGGTTACTTTTACGTCAAGAATGCAGAATAGTGTGGGCGATGTGGGTGAAGTTTATTATTCGAACGGTGGCGAACTGAATTTAATTACAAATAAAGTATCGCCAAAAGGTGGTTTAAAGGAGAGAGAGGCTGCAGCAATGGGCTTAAAAGCCAATCTTTTGCCAGAGTTTGATTTAAGTAAAACCGAAATTAAAGCAGCTACAGGAGCCAATATGGGAGGGGATGCGTTAACCTCTGGCCATATGCGCAACTGGATGGAATGTGTGCGTAGTCGTAAAACACCAAATGCGCCTGTTGAAGCGGGTTATTCACACTCTATTGCCAATATCATGACCAATGCCGCGGTACGAACAGGTGCAAAGGCAATTTTCGATGAAAGCAGACAAGAAGTAATCGCAAACGGAAAAGTATTTAAATATTAAAAAAATATCGTCATTGGGAGCGCAAAGCAATCGAACCTTCAAGAAAGATTGCTTCGTCATTCTTCCCCGCAATGACGGCAAGAAAAAAACAAATCATGTTAAATTTTAAAAAATATAGTATTCTGGCGCTTTCGCTAATCAGTTTATCAGCCGCTGCGCAAAAAGCAAAACCATTATTTGATGGTAAAACCTTAACCGGTTGGAAAGCAGTTGCAGGAGCTGCTCCATACAAAGTTGAAGACGGAATGATTATCGGAACGATGACTAAAGACACACCAAATTCGTTCTTAATCACCGAAAAAGAATATGGCGATTTCATTTTAGAACTGGATGTAAAACTCGAAGGTGAAACCACCAACTCAGGTGTACAAACGCGCAGCCATATTAAACCAGAGGGAAATAACGGTAAAGGATTGGTTTTTGGCAGGCAGGTAGAAATAGACCCTACACCAAGGGCATGGACCGGGGGAATTTACGACGAAGCCAGGAGATTGTGGTTATATCCTTTGGAGCTTAATCCATCGGCAAAATCATTGTATAAAAAGAATGAGTTTAACCATTACAAAATAGAATGTATTGGTAATGAAACCAAAACCTGGGTAAATGGAACGCCTGTAGCCTATGTGATCGATACTTTGGATAAATCAGGATTTATCGGTTTGCAGGTTCATGGCATTGGTAATAACCTCGATAATGATGGCAAGAAAGTTTATTTCAAAAACATTAACATTCAAACAGAGGGCTTAAAAGCCAAAGCTTTTCCAAAAGGAATTTATACGGTTAATTTAACACCCAATACCTTATCTGCTTACGAAAAATCGGAAGGTTATAAACTTTTGTTCGATGGTAAAAGCAATGCGGGTTGGGTTGGTGCTTATAAAACTACTTTCCCTGCCAAAGGGTGGAAAATTGCCGATGGCGTTATCAGTGTAGAGCCATCGGGTGGTGCAGAATCGACCAACGGCGGCGATATTGTAACCAAGGATGAATATGCTGCTTTTGATTTGTCGTTCGAGTTTAAGCTTACCCCTGGTGCCAACAGTGGTGTAAAATATTTTGTTACCCTGAGCGAAAAAAATACAGGTTCTGCTATTGGTCTTGAGTATCAGGTTTTAGATGATGTTTTACATCCCGATGCAAAACTGGGCAGAGATGGAAACCGCACCTTGGCTTCGTTATACGATTTAATGACTTCGAAAAAAGAAGCCCGATACCTGCGCCCTATTGGTAGTTGGAATAACGGACGTTTGGTGGTGTATCCAAATAACAAAGTAGAGCATTATTTAAATGGCGTAAAAGTTTTAGAATATACACGCGGCTCAGAAGAATTTAAAAAACTGGTTGCCATCAGCAAGTATAAAGATTGGAAAAACTTTGGTGAAGCACCAAAAGGGCATATTTTGTTGCAGGATCATGGCAATAAAGTAGATTTCAGGACCATTAAAATCAAGACTTTATAAGTTTTTGATTTGAAAATGAGCGTTGATTTAATATGGCGGCCGGTAGTCCCGCTTTCGCTTATAGCCTTGTTCGTACCTCACTGCGGGCTATTTAGCTCAATCGGGTTTATCATTAGCGTTTGTGCCGGGAAACAAACCCATAGGCACTAAATGATGTTAATTAGCCCCGACATACGCGGAAATACTTTTTGTGCATTTTCGTTAATGTAGTAGATACCGGCAACAAAAAGATTGCAGCATTGGCGGGACTACCACTAAATTGCAGCATTATCCTGGCGCTCCAAATCATCATTTTAAAAGAATAAAATATTAACATATCATGCATCGTCGATCTTTTGTAAAACATAGCACATTGTTAGGCTCTAGTTTGCTTTTGGGTAACCAGGGTTTTGCCAGTTTAATAGCTGATGAAATTATTAATGTGGCCATGATTGGTTGTGGAGATCGTGGCAAAGGTGTTTTGTCGGTAATTAAATCAATGCCTGCAAAATATAAAATTAAAGCTTATTGCGATTTACTCGATTTTAGGCTTAAGGAAACCGAAAAGTATGTTCCTGCAGATGCTAAGGCCGTAAAAGATTACCATAAAGTTTTAGACGATAAAAAAATCGACGCGGTTTTTATTGCCACACCTTTAAGTGAACATTTCAGAATTGCCAAAGACGCGGTACTCGCTGGCAAACACGTGTATGTAGAAAAAACCATGACATACAATATTGCCCAGGCACTCGAACTTAAAAAACTGGTAAAACAATATCCCAATCAGGTTTTTCAGGTGGGCTATCAGTATCGTTATTCGCCTTTGTATTTTAAGGTGAAAGATATGATTCAAAGTGGTTATTTGGGCAAGGTTAGCCAGATCGATTGCCGTTGGGACCGTAATGGCAATTGGCGTAGGGCAGTACCAGACCCAGCTTTAGAACGTAAGATCAACTGGCGGATGTATAAGGAATATTCTGGCGGATTAGCTGCCGAACTTTTATCGCACCAGATCGATTTTATCAATTGGGCTTTCGAAACGCAGCCTGATGAAATTATGGGATCGGGTGGGATAGATGTGTTTAAAGACGGGCGTGAAACCTATGATAATATCCAAGCCATTCTCCGTTATAAAGAAAAAGGCATGATCGGCAATTTTGGAGCCACTTGCGGCAATGCACATGATGGCTATCTGTTTAAAATAAAAGGTACCAAAGGTTCGGTCTCTTTACTTACCAATACCGGCTTGTTTTACCCTGAAGAAAGTGTTAAAAAAGAATTAGGCATAGTTGATGGTGTAACCGGGGCCACAAAGATTGTGGTAAATAAAGATGGTGGAATCCCGATTTTGGATAAAGCCACCATTGATGGTACAAATTATGCCCTTGATGAATTTTATAAATCGATAACAACCAAGAAAGAACCAGCATCAAATATCAATACCGGAACCCAGGCGGCTATATGTGTAGCCATGTGTAACGAAGCCATTTATAGCGGGAATAAACAGATTTGGAAGACGGAATATAGTGTGTAGCTCATATTCTCTTTTGTCATTCTGAACGAAGTGAAGAATCTTTTTTCTATTGATTGGTGCCTCACCGACCAAGAAGAATATTATTCTACTTTCATTTTATTTTGGAAAGCAATTGCAGTAGATCTTTTTAAGGTTAGTCCTGCTTTTTGCTCCAATCTTTTTTGCCCTTCGACTCCGCTCAGGGTGACAAAAAGGATTTTCGCGTCAATCAGGTTTAAAATCAGAAGGCTTTTGCTGCTATTAAAGGTTGAACAACTTGATTCATAAAAAAGATGTCATTCCTGCTCACAGCAACTTCAAATAGCATTTTTCTATTGGTTGGTGCCTCACCGACCAAGAAGAACTATTATCCTATTTGCATGTTGTGGATGCCGATTAAGTTTCGGTCGGTGGGACACCAACCGATAGATGAATCTAATAGAAACATCGTCATCTCGACTGAAGCACAGCGTAATGGAGAGATCTGCTACTGTTGATTTTCTTATACAAACGATTAAATCATAAAGCTATTTATGAATATTTAGGCCATCTACGAGCTCAGATTTGTACTCTTTCCCTATTGGTTGGTGCCTCACCGACCAAGAAGAATATTATTCTACTTTCATTTTATTTTGGAAAGCAATTGCGGTAGATCTTTTTAAGGTTAGTCCTGCTTTGCTCCAATCTTTTTTGCACTTCGACTCCGCTCGGGGTGACAAAAAAGGATTTTCGCGTCAATCAGGTTTAAAATCAGAAGGCTTTTGCTGCTATTAATGGTTGAATAGCATTATTTAAAACTGGAGTAATTTTATTCTGTGATTTTCCGTGCTTCCGTGGAAAAATTATTGCGCTACAAGCCCAAATACTCTGGCATTTCCTGTACGAAGCTAAACTTACCTTTTTCAACGTCCATCTTCGCATAAACATGCTGCAAACCGTTGGTTAACACAATCCATTTCGCTTGATGGATAGAATTGTACCGTGATGCCTGATCGAAAACCGATTGCGTAATCTTTACTTTGGGTGCCTTACATTCAATTAACATCAGTTTTTCGCCAGCGGTATTGTAAACCAAAATATCGCTCCTTTTTTGCAATTGGTTTAGCATCAAACCACCTTCAATCTGGATCAATGTGCGGGGGAATTTCTTTTCCAAAATCAGATTTTGTATAAAGTGCTGACGGACCCACTCTTCGGGCGTAAGCACTAGGTGCTTTTTCCTCAACTCATCGAAAATAAAAACCACATCATCTTTTTTGGTAATTTTAAACGGATACGAAGGAAGGTTAAGCGGAGTAGGGGTAAACATTTTATCAGTTGGCGGTTATCAGTTTGCAATTGGCAGTAATCAGTTTTCAGTTAACAGTTGGAAGTTCTCCGTTAACAATGGAACAGGCTATCAATTATTATTGCGCCAAAGTTAATTAATTCTAAGCGATGCAAGGAAATTTCCAATCATCTCACCTCTCAAATCTGGTATCTCAAACCTGGTGTCCCAATCTAGTGTCTCAAATCTCACTTCTAATATCTCACCTCTCTTAAATTATAAACATTTACTCAAATCGTTAAACCTAAATCGTAATTTTACGGGCAATGACTGCTGCCGAAATTATTAAAGATATTAAAGCCCGAAAATTCAAACCTGTGTACCTGTTACATGGAGAAGAATCTTATTATATCGATCAAGTAACAGATTATATTGAAGATAAGCTGCTGAACGATGCCGAAAAAGGTTTCAATCAGACGGTTTTATACGGAAAGGATACGGATATGGCTACGGTTTTGGGAGCGGCAAAGCGTTACCCGATGATGTCTGATTATCAGGTGGTAATTGTTAAGGAAGCACAGGATTTAAAGTGGGGCAAGGAAGATTCGAGCAGCAAAGAGGGCGAATTTGTACTCAATTATTTTGAAAAACCTTTACCAAGTACCATATTGGTTTTGGCCTTTAAGTATGCGAACTTCGATAAACGAAAAAAAATCTATAAGGCAATTAATAAAAGTGGGTTGATTTTTCAGTCAGATCCTGTCCGCGATTATAAACTGGTGCCCTGGATTGAAGAGTTTATTAAAGAAAAAGGTTATAAGATCGATCAGCAGGCATCGGCTTTAATGGCCGAATATTTAGGAACCGACCTTTCTAAAATTGCCAACGAGATCGAAAAGTTAATGCTCAATGTTCCAAAAGAGACAACCATTAATACCGATCTGGTTCAGAAAAACATAGGCATTAGTAAAGAATATAATGTTTTCGAACTACAGAAGGCATTGGCCATCCGCGATGTGCTGAAATGCAATAAAATTATCAATTACTTCGCCAGCAACCCTAAAGCCAACCCAACAGTAATGGTTTTGGCCAATTTAGGCGGTTACTTTACTAAACTTTTAAAATACCACTATATCCCCAATAAGGCCGATGCAGCATCAGCTTTGGGCGTGCCTCCATTCTTTATTAAAGATTATGAGGTAGCTGCAAGAAATTACAATACAGGAAAAGTTTTCCAGGTGATCGGTTTACTCCGCGAATACGATTTAAAAAGCAAGGGTTTAGATAGTACCGGAAATGTAGATGATGGAGAGCTGTTAAAAGAGCTTGTTTTTAAGATTGTACACTAAACTTTTATTAGCAAAAAAGTATTCTATATTCCCCATCAAACGTTTGCGCAAATTTTAGCGGTTTTATTGTAATTTAATATCATTATTTTAGAAATTGATACAACACCACAAGTGCTAACCATTTCTAAACAAACAAATGAAAACTAAATTTACCCTATACTTTTTACTCCTGTGCTTTTCTTCCGCAGGTTATGCCCAATTATTAAAACCTTATAATCTTTCCTTTCCTAAACTCGCCAACAAGTGGGATGAAGCCATGCCTTTAGGAAATGGTATGTTAGGCGTTTTAATATGGGAAAAGAACAATAAATTACGTCTTTCATTAGATCGTGCAGATCTGTGGGATGAACGAAAAGCGCTGGATATTTCGAAACTTAACTTTAAGTGGGTAGAAGAGCAGGTTCATCAAAACAATTATGCCGCCGTTCAAAAAATAGGTGACGAACCTTATGATAACAGTCCGTATCCAACCAAATTGCCTGCGGCGGCAATGGAATTTGATATCGCTAAGTTAGGTAAAGTAGTGTCGAACGAATTGGATATCGAAACGGCTATAAACACGGTAAAATTTGAAAATGGTACTGTTTTTAACTGTTACATCCATGCGAAGCAGCAACAGGGATATTTTAGTTTCGAAAACCTTAAGTCTACGGCAATCATACCTAATTTGATTGTACATAATTACGCCAATAATCTGATAGAAAAAGGCGATAACAGCCATGCAGGTGAAGGGTTGCAAAAACTGGGCTATGCAAAAGGAACAGTTAACAATACGATAAATAGTATCCGTTACCATCAGCCTACTTACCAAGGTCATTATTATGAAGTGTTGGTTCAATGGAAAATAATGGCGAACGGCAATGTAATCGGTTCCTGGACCATTAGTAATGATAACGCTGCAAAATTACCTGCTATTTCTTCAACAGCGAAAGAGCCAACGGGCTGGGATTCTCATACCGGATGGTGGAAGGATTTCTGGAATAAATCGAATATCTCTGTTCCGGATCGGCTTATTCAAAAACAATACTATTTAGAAATGTATAAATTGGGCTGTGTAGCCAGAAAAGGCGCACCAGCCATCACTTTACAAGCCGTTTGGACAGCCGATAATGGCAGCTTACCGCCCTGGAAAGGCGATTTTCACAATGATTTAAATACCCAATTGAGTTATTGGCCAACATATACTGCTAACCACCTGGCCGAAGGAGCCACTTTTACCGATTGGCTATGGAAAATCAGAAAAAGTAACCTTATTTATACCAAACAGTATTTTGGCGTTGAAGGCTTAAATGTGCCTGGTGTAATTACTTTAAATGGCGATCCGATGGGTGGATGGATCCAGTATTCACTTTCGCCAACCGTAAGCGCATGGACTTCGCAACATTTTTATTGGCAGTGGAAATATAGTATGGATAAAGCGTTTCTTAAAACCAGGGCCTATCCATATATCCATGAAGCAGCAACTTACCTGGAGAATATTACAAGGTTGAAAGACGGAAAACGTTCACTGCCTTTAAGCTCTAGTCCTGAGTATAACGATAACAGTATTAAAGCCTGGTTCCTAAACTGGACCAATTTCGATTTGGCCTTAGCTAAATTTTTATTTAAAGCTGCGGCCGAAGTAAGCCAGGCGGAAGGTAAAATAGACGAAAACAAACATTGGACAGAAGTACTAAAGCAATTACCGGATTATGAAATAAATGAAACTGGTTTTACCATTGCCCCTGGATCTAATTTAACAAGCTCGCACAGGCACATGTCGCAGTATATGGCCATTTATCCACTCGATTTATTGGACGTTAACCGAGAGCAAGATAAAACCATTATTGATAATTCGTTAAAAAGGTTAGAAGAAATCGGTACAAGAGCATGGTGCGGTTACTCTTTTAGTTGGATGGCTTCTTTATATGCAAGGGCTTACCAGGCCGATAAGGCGGTAAAGCAACTGGAAATTTTCGCATCCAATTTCTGTTCGCCGAACAGTTTTCATTTGAATGGCGATCAAAAAGGAGGCCAGTACTCTGGTTTTACCTACCGCCCTTTTACGCTAGAGGGCAATTTTGCCTTTGCACAGGGTGTTCAGGAACTTTTATTGCAAAGCAGAAATGGTTATATACAGGCATTTCCGGCTGTACCACGAAGCTGGAATGATGTAACTTTTAATAATCTACGTGCTGAAGGTGCCTTTTTAGTCAGTGGGAATAAAGAAAACGGTGTGCCAACAAAAGTAAAAGTTTATGCAGAAAAAGCGGGTATACTTAGAATTAAACTGCCTTTTAAAACCTATGTGGTAAGAGATATGCCTGTTGGAAGTGTAAAAATGGGCGATGATGGAATTGCCGAAGTGAATCTTAAAAAACAGCAGACCATCGTTTTTGAAAATGGCTACGAATAATGCCTTTAAATTTAACGAAATCATCAATGAGAAAAATAATATTGATCACTGCGCTGTTATGCTGCAAACTAAGTTATGCCCAGCAAAAACCAAATATTGTAATCATCATTTCTGATGATCACGCTTTTCAGGCCATAAGCAGTTATGGTGGTAAATTAACGCAAACACCCAATATCGATCGTATTGCCCGGTCGGGGGTAACCTTTAACAAAGCTTACGTAACCAATTCTATTTGCGGACCAAGCAGGGCCGTTATATTAACAGGATTGTATAGCCATAAAAACGGCTTTAAAGATAATGAAACCTCTCATTTTGACCACGGGCAAGACAACTTTGCCAAACACCTTCAGGCAGGGGGCTATCAAACTGCATGGATAGGCAAGTTGCACCTGGGTAATAAACCTCAGGGATTCGATTATTACAGCATCCTGCCAGATCAGGGGCAGTACTACAACCCCGATTTTATCGGTATGGATGGTAAAACAGTGCATAAAGAAGGTTATGTAACCAATCTCATAGAAGATGCCTCTGAACAATGGTTGGATAACAGAGACCCATCGAAGCCGTTCTGTTTGGTTATTGGGCACAAAGCTACGCACCGCACCTGGCTTCCGGATACGACTGATATGGGGAAATTCGACAAAGTGAAATTCCCTTTGCCTAAAAATTTTTACGATAATTATGTAAACCGGGAAGCGGCAAAATTACAGGATATGACCATTGATAAAACCATGTTAATGGGCTACGATCTGAAAATGCTTTCTTATAGCAAAAATGGAGAGGGCAGCGTTAACCGAATGAACTTAGCACAAAGGGCCAGGTTCGATGCCTACTATAAACCAATTGAAGCCGATTTAAAAAGCCAGAATTTAACTGGCAAAGCCTTGGTAGAATGGAAGTATGAACGTTATATGCGCGATTATTTAAGCACAGCAGCATCGCTTGATCGCAATATTGGCCGTACGCTTGATTACCTTGAAAAACACAATCTTACTAAAAATACCATTGTAATTTACCTTTCAGATCAAGGCTTTTATTTGGGCGAGCATGGTTGGTTTGATAAACGGTTTATGTATGAAGAATCTTTCAGGACACCAATGGTGATGAGCTACCCGGGGGTAATTAAACCGGGAAGCAAAAGCGAGGCTTTTGTGATGAATCTTGATATTGCGCCAACTTTGCTTAATGCAGCCAAGCTTAAAGTGCCACAGGCTATGCAAGGGAAATCGATGCTACCTTTGTTTCAGTCAAAAAAAGTGGCATTCAGGGATGCCATGTTTTATCATTATTATGAAAATGGAGAACATTCCGTATCTCCTCATTTTGGCGTTAGAACCGAACGATATAAGTTAATCCGCTTTTACAAACGTGTTAATAGTTGGGAATTATACGACCTGAAGAATGATCCCTCAGAAGAAAATAATTTATATGGCAAAAAAGGATATGCAAGTATTGTTGCGCAGTTAAAGGGCAAATTAAACCATCTTATCGATCAATATGGCGACCAGGATGCCAAAAGCATTATGACAGAACTTTAAATATCTGCTGAGGTTGTTGCCAATAATTTAATGGCTAAGGTGGCCAATGCGCTATTGAGCGCATTTGGCTGTTTTGTATTTTTATTGGCTATATTGAGCCTTCAATCACGCAATTTTTCCAAAATCCTTTGCGCCTCTCCAATCTTTTAAGGGTAATGCTTCGTTAAATTTAATCAGATCATTAATTATTTCTGGCCAGACACCACGATAAACGGCTTGCTAATTTCCTTTACGTTTTGATCCATTATCGTTTCCATCATTTTCTTTACTTCAATATTCGAAAATCCCGATTTTTTAAAAAACGATTTTACTTCATCAATCTCATAAAATGTAAAATCGAGCTGTGTCCAGGGCAGGTCGCCACCAAAGTTTTTTTCAACAAAGGCCAGGTTCATTTTTCCCCCTGGTTTTAACACACGGTAGCTTTCAGCTAAGTATGTTAGCGGATCCGGCCAGAAATAAATGGTATTCTCCGTAAAACAACAATCGAAGAAATTATCCTTAGAATTGAGTTTATTATCCGTTGTTTTAATCAATTCTATAGCATTACCATCAGCTTTATAAGCAGAAAAGGCATCTGTTATTGCGGATTCGGTAGAATAAGTGCCGAAATAACTGATATTTTCTCCTTTTTGAAACAGATAAGAGAGGTGTTCGGTGCCGGCTGGGGTGATTTCCAATACTCTTGCATTCGTTTTTAGCGGTAAATCTTGTATGAGTTTAAAAATTAGGGTGTTTTTGGGTGGGCGAGCGTTAATTTTTTGGTCTGGCGTTAATATGTTCGGGTCTTCTTGCTCCTCCATGGTATTGTTATTAGTCTCTTGCGGTACATTTCGCAATTCGGGCAAAATTGAAAAATAGCGACTATACGCTTTTACATATAAAGGATTTTCTTTTACAGAAAACCGAATTGTGGATAACCCCATTACTTTAGCTGGGCTTTTTTTGTGATAATTGCCTTTATGGGAATCAATGTTGGTAAGGATTACGGTGCCTGGAAAAAGGTAGGGGGCAGCTTTGATGATCTTCCTGTTCGGGGAGGATTGGTAGCAGAAAAGAAGGAGAAATACAGTTTTTCTTTTAGCGATGCCGAATTGGTACAAATCAATATCCCTGGTATTTACATCGTGTACGGCGATATCATGTTTAAACAGCAACAGATGTATTTCAGGCCCACTTACGATGTGCCCGATATGGTTAAACTGCGTTTTACGCTCTCTGGCAATGGCAAGATCTTTAACCGGGTAAATAAGCAGCAGTACATCTTTAATTCCAACCAGCAGAATATTATTTACATGCCTGAACTTGATGGTACAGGCGAATATGATACCGGCCATAGCTACCGCTTTTTTGAGGTACATTTTGCTAAAGAAAAGTTTTTGGAGCTGGCAGAACATTCTACCAAAGCATTGCAGGTTTTGGCAGATTATGCCGATACCGGGCGTTATACGCAGCTGGCGGAGCAAAACCTTCCCATTTCATGGGCTATGCAGCACTGCATCCGCGATATTCTCGATTGTGCTTACCCCGAAGGCCTGAAAAGTATGTTTATCGAATCGAAATGTATTGAGCTGCTTGTGCTCCAGGCCGAAGCTTTTGAACGTGCCATTAGCCAAAAACAGCCTGCCGCTTTACATTCTGCTTATGATAGGGATTGTCTTTATCAGGCAAGGGATTACCTCATTGCCAATATCCACCAGCCACCATCGGTTGCCGAACTGGCTAAATTATGCGGCATTAACGAATTTAAACTTAAACAGGGCTTTAAAGGACTGTTTGATAACAGTATATTCGGTTATTTGAGTGATTACAGGCTTAACCATGCAAAAGAATTGCTGCTTGATGGTCTACCCATAAAATCGGTGGCATTTATGCTTGGCTATTCATCTGTACAGCACTTCAGCAATGCTTTCAGAAAGAAATTTAGCTTAACACCGGGGAAGCTGAAGGGTTAGGATGGGAATTGATTAATGCGGTACAGGGTGGATTCTTCTTCCGCTCTATGCCGCGGGGGCATCAAACTTTTGAGGCATCAAAAGTATGCAAAACCGAAGCGATAGCGTAGCTCATTTATACCAATTAGACTACTAGAACTATAAATAAATGCTTTGTCATCCGATAGCTATCGGATCCAGCAAGGGGCCTTTTTCACAAACCCCGTACACATCAAAAAAACAGCGGCACTTTGTTTTGTTAGTGAAGGGTGGGTGAAAGTTTTTGCAAACCTGAAACACAAAACCACTGCGTTTCAGGTTTGTTAGTGCCAATTTACCTGAACTGCACCTGTTTTTTTGATTCCTCCGGCTCTTGGGATTGATGGGCGTGCTTCGGCAAGGGTTGTGTTTTTTCAAAGCAAGCTAGCATAATGCCCTAAACAAGTTTTACAATATGTTTTTTCATGATAGGCTTAAAGGACAGAAAAAAATAATTGTTAATTTTAGGTGATATCTGATCAAAAATAGCCACATACTATATAAAGCATAGTAATCATGACAGCAACATCCACTAAAGAGCAGCCCAGCCAGCGCGAAGCACTTTTTATGAAACTCTACAAAGAGGCCTTTCCTTTGGTGGCAAGGCATGTAAGCAAGATGGGCGGATCATTTGAGGAAGCGAAAGATATTTTTCAGGATGCACTGGTGGTATATTACGAGAAAGTACAGGTTGCTGGCCTGCGGCTGGAGTATCAGGAGAAGGCCTATTTATTTGGGATTGCCAAATATTTATGGATTAAACGTTATAAAGAAAACGACAAGCAAGCTACCCTTAATCCGCTTGGCCTTGTTCTTAATGAAGAGATCGATTTGGCTGATACCGGATATGAGGAAGTTTCTTCGGGGAAACTGATGCAATTACTGGAGCAGGCCGGACAGAAATGTATGCAGTTGCTCAGTGCTTTCTATTACGAAAAACTGGATATGGAAACACTGGCAGGGCGCTTTGGCTTCTCGGGTGCACGCTCTGCAACCGCCCAGAAATTTAAATGCCTCGAAAAAGTGAAAGAAACGGTTAAAGCAAAATCCTTAAAATATGAAGACATCGTTGAATGAACTCCGTTTAATAGAGCATTATCTGCTGTCGGACGATAAGGATGGAGAAAATTTCCTCTTCGAAGCCAAAATGATCCTGCAGCCTGAGCTAAAGCAGCAGGTTTACTGGCAAAACAAAACCTATCAAATGGTGCGTGATTACGGCCGGAAGCAGCTGAAAAGTGAAATCGATAAGATACACGAAACGTTGTTTAATACCGATGCGCATCATAGCTTCAGGCAAAAGGTAATGCGTTTCTTCAGCAAATAAACAATCAATTTAATTTATAAATCATGCTCCATTATCGGGCAGGGCATTGTCATGCCTAAAATTTAAAATCAATATGATGGATATCAACAAAGAATTCCGCCTTTACGCGGTAAAACACCAACGCTTAAACAGCCTTTATGTAGATCAGTACATGGGCAGAACGGATACTTATGCCATGCCTGTTGCCATGACGCCCTATATTACGGAAGAACGTCAGCTGAATGTGGCACAGATGGATGTTTTCTCGCGCTTGATGATGGACAGGATTATTTTTTTAGGGGAAGCCGTTGATGAGCGGAATGCAAATGTGATACAGGCACAATTGCTTTTTTTGCAGTCGGTTGATACCAAAAGCGATATCCAATTGTATATCAATTCGCCCGGCGGATCGGTATATGCAGGCTTTGGTATTTATGATACCATGCAGTATATCGCGCCTGATGTGGCCACCATTTGTACGGGCATTGCACTTTCTATGGGTTCGGTATTGTTGTGCGCGGGAGCTGCCGGTAAACGTTCGGCCCTGCAGCACTCGAGGGTTATGATTCACCAAACCTCGGGTGGGACAGAGGGAACCGCCATTGATATGGATATCAGGATCAGGGAGGTATTAAAAGTCCAGTCGGATCTGTACCATATTTTGGCTAAACATAGTGGACAAAGTTATGAACGGATAAATGAAATTGCCAGTCGCGATTATTGGATGACCGCCATCGAGGCAAAGGAATTTGGAATGATTGATGAAGTGTTAACGCGTGGAGAATAGGGGCTTGGTTTGATTTGAAATGAGTTATTAAACATATCTGGCGCAAGTCTTGGTGCTGGCCAAAGTATTGGCCTGACTTGTGCTTAAAAATCCGTCAATTAAATCTCTGCTAAGCGCAAGCCATTCAGCCCATTAGCGTAGATGCTAAAACTTGCGCTAGTAATGAACATAATTTAACCACAGATAAAAAAGATGCACACAGATATAAAAATCCGTGTTTATCTGTGTGCATCTGTGGTTAAAACCTTAACTTAATAACATAGGGCTTGCGCTAGTAATGGTGTAACCACCCCGCCCTTTGGGCACCCCTCCTAAATTAGGAGGGGAGTATTCCCTCATAGCTGTATAAGTTAAATGGCCAGTTAAAATTTGAACTTTTATGGTGTAGCTGCTAAACCGGCAGTTTCATTTTATCTATCGGTTGGTGTCTCACCTACCGAAATTAAATGATATAACCGCTAGTAACCACCCCGCCCTTTGGGCACCCCTTCTAAATCCTATCGTGTGGACACATCTTTTGTTACCTATATATATGTTTTTTTAGTACTTCATTAAGGCGGTCGTCATGCTGAATTTATTTCAGCATCTTTCCAGTTATAAAAAGGCATTTATTTCCAAAACATTAATTAAGCAAGCATTGTCTTTTCCGCTCTATGCCGCGGTGGCATGGTACTTTGGAGCGCCAAAGTACCCAAAGCGCTCTGTCAATCCAGCAATGGGCCTTTTACACAATCCTATACACATCAAAAAAACAGCGGCACTTCGTTTTGTGTTCAATACTTCTTTAAAACTTTAAATTAGCGTTTATGAACACAAAACCACTGCGTTTTAGGTTTGGCAATGCTATTTGTTCTATTCTGCACCTGTTTTTTTGATTTCTCCGTCCCTTGGGATTGACGGCGTTCTTCGGTTAAAACAATGGGTTATTTAAGGAAGCTAGCAAAACGCCTAAAAAATTAAACT
>Ga0163161_10000465_pt1 | contig 33670 bp, 27 predicted proteins | sample S45metaG_FD_129847 | JGI IMG/M metagenome (GOLD analysis project Ga0163161, IMG submission 129847) | Switchgrass rhizosphere microbial communities from Kellogg Biological Station, Michigan, USA - S4-5 metaG | ecosystem: Host-associated > Plants > Roots > Rhizosphere > Soil | place: USA... | reverse complement strand
TGTAAAAAGAATCCGGTGTTAAATTGAGAATACCCATTACGCAGGACCTGCTCAAATCCAGCAGTTCACCTTTGAGGTTTAGTGTTATTTTTCGGTTTAAAAACGTATCTTTAGCCATCATTTAATACAAAAATACAGTATTAAAATAGCTTTAAACTAAATATTTTAATTGTTTTGGCCACAAATACCTCACAAGAATTCGATTCAGTAATTGCGGTCTGCAGATCGCTTTTTTTAAAGAAAACCAAAGATTACGGAACAGCCTGGCGCATTCTTCGCCTGTCTTCGATTACAGATCAGATATTTATCAAAGCGCAGCGTATCCGTACACTAGAAGAAAAAAAAATATCTAAAGTAGGAGAAGGGATCATACCGGAATATATCGGGATCATCAATTATTGTGTAATTGCCATGATGCAGGCAGAAATGGAGGAGAATGATCCGCTTGAACTGGAACTGGACAGGATAGAAAAACTGTTTGATGCGAAGGTACAGGAAACCAAAGACCTGATGTTTGCCAAGAACCACGATTACGGCGAAGCCTGGAGAGACATGCGGGTCAGTTCACTGACAGACCTGATCCTGATGAAGATTTTCAGGGTAAAGCAGATCGAAGACAACCTTGGCGCTACCGTGGTTTCTGAAGGGGTAAATGCAAATTACCAGGATATGCTCAATTATGCTGTTTTTGCGCTGATCAAATTAGAATTGAAACCATAACCTGTAGTAACAATAACGCTGTATTGATCACATTTAGCTCAGCAGTAACGATATTTAGACAATGAATAAAGTCGCGTTAAATTTTTCGAGAATATTCGTAGGGGTACTCTTTATTTTCTCCGGACTGATCAAGGCCAATGATACGCTGGGCTTCGGTTATAAACTGGAAGAGTATTTCGATGTGTTTCATCTTTCATTTTTTAGTCCATATGCCACCGGCATAGCCATGCTCCTTTGTGTGCTGGAAATCGTATTGGGCGCATTGCTGCTCTTCGGTTTCTGGAATAAGAAAGTAGCCACGGGCCTTCTGGGGATTATTATCTTTTTTACCTTCCTTACCTTTGTATCTGCTGCATTTAAGGTAGTCACTTCCTGCGGATGTTTTGGGGATGCTATCCCGCTTACGCCATGGCAGTCTTTTACAAAAGACCTGGTACTGCTGCTGCTGATTGTTTACCTGTTTATCCATCGCAGTGCCATCCAGCCTGTTACGCAAAATGCAGGCGCACAAAAGGTAACGCTGATTGCTGTGGTGGCAGTGTCGTTTATTTTCACGATCTACACCTATACCTATCTTCCTGTCATTGATTTTCTTCCGTATAAAGTTGGCGCCAGCCTGCCGGAAGCCATGAAAATCCCTGATGGGGCTGAACCGGACCAGTACCTGATCATGTACAAGCTGAAAAATAAAGCTACAGGTGAAAGCAAGGAGATGAGCGACAAAGATTACCTGAAAACAGAGATCTGGAAAGATACCAACTGGCAGATTGTAGGTGACCCTGTGCAGCAGTTGGTTAAAAAAGGATATGAACCAAAAATAAAGGACCTGATCATCAGTGATGCCGCGGGTACCAATTACACCAAAGAACTGATTGAAAACCCATATTATAACCTGATCATTGTAGCCTATAACCTAAACAATACCAATACGGAAGCGATAGGTAAACTCAATGCGCTCACGATGGACGCTACAGAGCAATTTAATATCCGTACGGTGATGCTTACTTCAAACTCGGCTCAGGATGCAGAGGCTTTCAGTAAACGCAATAAAGTGCTGTCGGAAATATTCTATGCCGATGCGGTACCGCTGAAAAGTATGGTGAGGGCTAATCCGGGAGTGCTGCTGATGAAAAACGGGGTGGTGATCAATAAATGGAGTTACCAGTCAGTGCCTTCATTTGAGAAATTAAAATCAGTTTATTTCGATAAATAACATGTGGTCATACGCACTCAGGAAATTACTCTATGGATTCGCTGTAATGGCGGGTGTGGTGGTAGTTGTATTTGTGCTTTTTAATATCCTTCCCGGTGATCCGGCGAGGATGACAATGGGACAGCGTGCCGATGTGCAATCGCTGGAGGCCGTACGCAAAGAATTTGGCCTGGATAAATCCAAACCTGTGCAGTTCCTGCTCTTTATTAATGATCTTTCTCCCATAGGTTATCATGAGAACAGTGCGGAGGAGCAGGAGAAATACCACTATATTCCGCTGATACCACTTTCAGCAAAGGTGATTGCCTTGAAGGTACCTTATCTGCGGCGTTCTTACCAGACCAAGCGCGAGGTGGCAACAATTTTAGGTGAAACTGTCCCCAACACTTTTGTACTGGCCATTACTGCTATGGTATTTGCCACAGTGACGGGTGTTTTACTCGGGATTGTATCAGCTATTTATAAAAACACCTGGATTGATAACGCAGCCAATGCATTTGCCATACTGGGCATCTCTGCACCGGCATTCTTTGCGGGGATCATTATCGCCTGGTTATTTGGCTTTGTGCTGGGGCCCTATACCGGCCTGAATATGTCGGGCAGTCTGTACAGTTATGATCCTTTCCGCGGAGAGGTGATTACGCTCAAAAATCTTATTTTGCCCGTGGTTACGCTGGGTCTACGCCCGCTGGCCATTATTGTGCAGCTCACCAGAACGGCCATGCTGGATATCCTGGGGCAGGATTATATCCGTACTGCAAGGGCGAAAGGACTGGGGCGTTTTGCTGTAATTTACAAGCATGCACTGAAAAATGCATTGAACCCGGTCATTACCGCGATTTCAGGTTGGTTTGCATCATTGCTGGCCGGTTCCTTCTTTATAGAATATATATTTGGGTACAACGGACTGGGCAGAACCACAGTAAAAGCACTGGAGATGTCAGATTTTCCGGTGGTGATGGGTTCAATCCTGTTTATAGCCCTGATATTTGTGATAATTAATATTTTAGTAGATATTTTGTATGCCTTTGCAGATCCAAGGGTAAAATTGGCTTAAGTGATGAAGATATTTCTGATAGGTTTTATGGGCTGCGGCAAGACAACGCTGGGAAAGAAGTTAGCGAAAAGAGAAGGTTTTGAGCTGGTAGACCTGGATCATGCCATTGAGGAGGCAACGGGCAGTACTGTTGCTGCTTACTTTTCTGAACATGGTGAAGATGCCTTCAGAAAGCTGGAGAGCGAGACACTGAAAAATTATCCTTATCAGGATAATTGTGTCATTGCTACCGGGGGCGGTACTCCATGTTTTTTTGATAACATGGAGTGGATGAATGCCAACGGCACTACCGTTTATATTGAGCTTACTGCCATATCACTTGCCAAAAGACTGGAAAAGGGAAGGGCTAAACGTCCCCTGCTGCGCAATCTCACAGCTGAAGGGGTGGTGGATTTTATAGAAAATAAACTGACAGAAAGGGGGCCCTTTTATCATCAGGCAAAGATTACCTTAAGCGGCATCAACCTTAATGCAGAACGTGTCAGTGAAGCAGTTTTTAATCAGGGTTAGTCTGGCGGGTTGCAATTAATTGTCTTCCGCGGCAAACTGCTCTTCGATAAATTTAATCTGTGTCCTGCCATGAGGTACAGGATTACCGTACTCATCAACGTTTACAAATACCATCTTATCAATTGTCAGGATACTTTTCCTGGTGATTTTGTTGCGCACTTCGCAAACCATCGTCAGAGAGGTATTGCCAAATGCAACAGCAGTAATACCCATTTCTATGATATCGCCCTGTTTTGCAGAACTCACAAAGTTGATCTCTGAAATATATTTTGTAACGACTCTTGGATTACCCAATTGTACAATCGCATAAATTGCGGCTTCTTCATCTATCCATCTGAGTAAACTACCTCCAAATAAACTGCCATTGGGGTTCAGATCTTCGGGTTTTATCCATTTTCTGGTGTGGAAATTCATAATATTCGTGTTTGTACAAAAATAAGAGTTTCCGGCTGCTGTTATCTCACCTTAGCGTAAAGAATACTACAGCTTTCTCCATGAAGTATCAGCAGCTTTTTGGAGTATTGCTGAAAAATCTGTTCTCGGTGGCAGGTCGAGATAGGGGTAAGTAACCTTGGAGAGATATAATCCCTGTGGATGAGCGGGTGTAATCAATGCCGGGGTCTGCTTACTGATCAGATGACTTTCAAACTCGTCTACACTAAGTGTTCCTTTGCCAATTTTGAGGAGCTGCCCCATGATGATGCGGATCATCTTTCCCAAAAAACGATTTGAAGAAATCTGAAATCTCAGTTTATCACCTTTTTCATCAACCATCAGGCTTGCTGAACGTACATAACATAAGGTATGCTCGTACTTATCCGGATGGGTACAGAATGCGCGGTAGTCTTTGTACTTTGGCAGTAAATCTACTGCAGCTTTCATGTCATCCCATTTCAGGCCGTCCAGCAGGTAGTAAGAGCTCAGTCCATTTAGAAAAGGATCTTTATAGGTATGTAAAAAATAATCGTAAGACCGTTGTACAGCATCAAAACGGGCATGTGGCAAACCTTCCATAGGAATAATACCGTATACTGCGATATTTAATGGCAGGAGCTTGTTCAGCCTGAAAATCAGGTCAAAATCCCATGTATGTTCCAAATCCATATGAAAGAAAAACTGGCTGGCATGCACCTGTGCATCCGTTCTTCCACAGCCATTGACCGCTACTTCGGTTTTAAATATCTGGCTGAGGGATTTTTCTATCACTCCCTGCACATTCATCACCGTAGCCTGTTTCTGCCAGCCGTTATATTGCAGGCCGTTGTAGCCTATATGTACAAAATATCTCAAGTTCTTATCTTCTTCCGGCCCTCTTGTTCAGCTCATCTACTGAAATGGTAATCATTCTGCCAATCGGCTTATTGCCGCGGTAGGTGATCACCCGCATCAGACTGGCATCTTTAGGTACTGTTAATTTTTCTGTGTATTTTGGATAGAACCTGTCAGGGAAGGAGTTGTCAAAGCTATAATAGATATCCAGTCCGTCAATGTCAGTGATCAGCTCTACCATCACCTGTCTGTCTGCAGATCTGCTGGCTTTGAATATAGGATCATAAATACTAGGGGCATATTTGGTCTCTGCAATATCCATCCGTTTAAAGTGTTCCTCCATCTTACCGATAAAGTTTGTCCAGTTTTTCTTTTCCTTTGGCGACCATACGGATTCTGCAATCGCATATCCTCTTGGCCAGGTCATGTACTCTGCCTGACGGATATTGTAAATCTGCTCTGTCCACAGGTTTGCTTGTCCGCCCCTGATATATTTGGGATCAGCACCCGCTGGTACAGGATCAAACTCATAAGCTTTAGGCAAACGAACGGAGTTATATACTTTAGGCTCAGTAATCACATCGCCCTGCATCAGGTCCAGGTAAACATTGGTCTGGGGCGCCATCACTACCTCATGTTTCAGATGGGAAGCTTCGATACCAAACTGGATGCTTCTCCAGCTCATGATACCTGCACTTGCAGGGATATCACTGTTCATGATTTCGTCCCAGCCCATAAACTTCTTGCCTTTGGATTCTACAATCTTCTGTACCCTTTTTTCGAAGTATCCCTGTACCTGGCGCATGTCTTTGAGCCCTTCTCTCTGCATCAGTGCTTTAATCGCATCACTTTTCTGCCAGAAATTTTCCGGAGCTTCATCCCCGCCCAGATGGATGTACTCGAAGGGAAACAATGCCGCCACCTGGGTGATCACCGTATCCAGAAAGGTGTATACCCTTTCATTTGCCGGACAAAGTGTATTGTCAACCAACGCTATCGGCGGGGCACCGCGTGACCAGTCCATGATTTTTTCTCCTGAGCGTACACGGTAATTTACTGCCGCAGGTGTGCAGGACAGTTCCGGGTACGAAGCTACAGCAGCAAGGCTATGCCCCGGAACATCAATCTCCGGCATGATATCCACAAACCTGTCTTTGGCGTACTGGATCAGTTCACGCAAGTCATCCTGCGTAAAAAAACCTCCGTAGTTACGTGGCTCATCTGCTCCGGGAGTACTGAAGCTGCCAAACTCACCTGTTTTTTTAACATTCCAGGCGCCTACTTCTGTTAGTTTCGGCAGTCCTTTGATTTCTATCCTCCATCCTTCATCATCAGTAAGGTGCAGATGGAGCAGGTTGTATTTGTACCGGACCATTGCATCGATGTACTGTTTTACTTCCTGTTTGGTGAAGAAGTGGCGTGCGACGTCAAACATCAGGCCTCTCCATGCCAGGCGCGGATAATCCGTCACCTCTACACATGGAATTTTCCATATCATATCTTTGATCAGTTCTTTCGATTCGATCTCTTTTGGGAACAGCTGCAGCAAACTTTGCACACCATAGAATAAGCCGGCAGTTTTATTTGCCTTGATCACTACTAAGGTCGGTGTAATGGAAATCTGGTAACCTTCATTTCCCAGTACCGGATTGGCTTTAGGATTCAGCATGAGCCTGATGGAAGCTGGGGCCGAGGTATTGGCATATTCCGAAACGAACTTTCCGGTAGGGACGGCTATTTTTTCTTTGAGATAATCTACTACCTGTTTCATTTCCGGCGTAGCCAGTATGATTACATTGTCCGGCAGCGTAAAATGCCCCGTCGTTTTTAAGAGTGATACCGGCTCGGGGATAATAGCAAATTCCGGAACCCTGTTTACAGGGATTTCGCTGCTATCTGCCACCGTTAAATTAGTACTTCCAGATCCCATTTGTTGACTATATGCGCTTGTGTAAATAAAAAAAGAGCATATAAAAGTTACGAATTTATTCATAAAAAAAAGAGGGTGTTTTGGGGCGCTGCCTGCTAAAAGACTGCAATTTAGTAAAATGTGGATAAATAAGGCTTTCTGTTAGCAGTTTAGCTTCAATTAATGTCTTAAACTTAGGCCGTTGTTATTTCAGGGCATTGAGCACCCTGAAAAGTTTAGGGTTAATGCCGCTGCCCGAATAATTGTTGATATTGATAACAATTACATAAGGAGTTCCATTGTCGGCGGTATAATAACCGGCAAATGCAGAAACGTCATTGATGGTGCCACTTTTTAATTTCATCCCGTTGTTCTCAGGCAGGGATTTGTAGAAGTCTGGGAACCATTCTTCCTTCTGCGCCTGGAACAGAATACTGGCCATGGCGGATGCGGTTACCCTGGTAGCAGGAGAAAGACCGCTGCCGTCAATGATATTCAATGCATTTTTATCTACTCCTTTACCTGCCCAGTACTTAATTTCTGTATTTGCGCCATTGCTTGTTGTTGCTTCTTTTCCGGCTTTCCAGGCGATGGTTTTCAGCAGGTGCTCTGCATACAGGTTGACACTCTTTTTATTTAACCAGAAAACGATCTCCGAGAGGGAAGGGGATGTGATGGTGCTTAATTTTTGGGTGCTTAAGGGCACCTTTTTCTGAGCGGCTACGAGCTGCCTGGCAGACACGGCCGCAGTATTTACAGGAATGCCTGCTCTTTGCAGGGTATCCTGCAGGCGAAAGGCTGCATCGTAGGCAGGATCTGGAAGGGCAACAGAAATGCCGCTTTTGCTGATATCCCTTGCCCAGCTGCCCCTCAGGTAGGCTACAGTAGCCAGTGGCGGCAGAAAAGCGTAAGCCCTGTCGCCAGTTCCCGCTGCTCCCGGGTCTAATTCATTCACGATCGTGAGGTAGGGCATTGCCGGTACCGTTTTCAAAACAGAGACAGTGCTGGTTGCGCGCAGTTTAATATCAAACTGGTTTTCGCGCCAGCTCAGGGCCGAAGGGCCTGCACCAAAATAATTTCCCATGTCCTGCCATGTCCATCCCTCGGGCGTGCCCTGTGTTCCCCAGAGCTGATCGTCACCAATAACTTTGCCTTCGATCTTTTTTATCCCTGCAGCCCTGATTGCGTTAACCCACTGGTTGAGCACTGCACCTTCTTTATTTTCATATCTCCATGAGGCCAGGGTAGGGTCGCCACCACCGGTGATCACGATATCTCCTTTAAGGGTGCCATCAGTTGTGATGCTTCCGCTGTAACCCAGTGTAGTCTGGTAACGGAAATCTTTTCCAAGCAGGGAGAATGCCGTAGCTGCAGTAATCGTTTTTAGTGTTGAGGCGGTGGCAACACCAATATTCTCATTCTTTGCAAAGATTTCTTTTCCTGTCTTTCCATCTAAAACACAGATAGAACAGATCGCATATTTTGCCTGAGGATCTTCCAGTAGCACATTGAATGATTGCGACAGCTTTTGCGCCGGGCTCTGGGCGAAGGAGAATAACGTGGTGCAGGTTAAAAGAAAAACCAGTGATCTTTTGAACATAAGGATAGGTAATAAAACAAAAATGTGGTTTAAATATAGCAAAAGCTATATCTAAACCACATCTGTATTGGAATGATCTTTTAGATCAGTTCTTTTTGCAATAAAAATTCTGCGATCTGTACAGCATTGGTTGCTGCGCCTTTACGCAGGTTATCTGCTACGATCCACATGTTCAGTGTATTTGGCATAGACTCATCTCTTCTGATACGTCCAACAAATACTTCATCTTTTTCATGTGCATCTTTAGGCATTGGGTACTTCAGGTTATCAATGTCATCTTCCAGAATGATTCCCGGGGTTTTTGCCATTAAGTCTTTTACATCAGCCACATCGAAATCATTTTCAAACTCGATGTTTACTGACTCTGAGTGTCCGCCCATCACCGGGATACGCACTGTGGTAGCTGTTACGCGAATGCTCTCGTCGCCCATAATCTTACGGGTTTCCTTGATCATTTTCATCTCTTCCTTGGTATACCCGTTAGCTTCGAAAACATCGATCTGAGGGATCACATTAAGGTCGATCTGGTAAGGATAAGCCATTTCGCCATCCGTAATGCCTTTACGTTCATTCATCATTTGCTCTACTGCTTTTACGCCAGTTCCTGTTACAGACTGATAAGTAGAAACAACTACACGTTTAATTCTGTATTTATCATGTAATGGTTTTAAAGCCACTACCATTTGAATAGTTGAGCAATTTGGATTTGCAATGATCTTATCATCAATAGATAATTCATAGGCATTTACTTCAGGTACGATCAGCTTTTTGGATGGGTCCATACGCCATGCGGATGAATTGTCAATCACGGTTGTACCAGCTTCAGCAAAAAGAGGAGCATACTTTAAAGATGTACTGCCTCCGGCCGAAAATAAAGCAATATCCGGTTTCATAGCAATTGCAGTTTCCATGTTAACCACCTTGAACTGCTTGCCCTTAAAAGTGATTTCTTTACCTACACTTTTTTCTGATGCAACCGGGATTAATTCGGTCAGAGGGAAATTACGTTCTTCCAGTACTTTTAACATTACAGTGCCTACTAAACCAGTGGCACCTACAACTGCGATTTTCATGCTATAATTGATTTGATTTTAATTGCCATGAAGCTGCCATCAGAGATGACGGTTTCATGCTATAATTGATTTGATTTTAATTGCCATGAAGCTGTCATCAGAGATGACGGTTTCATGCTTTGATTAATTTGATTTTAATGGTTATGAAAATGTCACCAACTGTTAGGCTGATGACATCTACACTCAAATATGGGAAAAACTTTCTTTATATTCAGCATCTAGTTGATACTGTATTTTATAAAACGTTTTTCTTTACATAATCAGCACTTTGTTTGATGCTCTTATACGGGTCCATAGAGAAGTTTTCCTGCTCCACGATCAGGTGTTTCAACCCTGCCAGTTTTGCACTTTTGTACAAGGTTTTGAAATCGATAGTTCCTGTTCCAATTTCTGTATTGATGGTATTGTCAACCTTGTCCATGTCTTTCACATGCCACATCGGGAAACGTCCTGAGTGTTCAGTAAATAATTTTACAGGATCATTGCCTGATCTTACTACCCAGTAAAGGTCCATTTCAAATTGTACGAGGTTAGGATCGGTACCCTTTAACAGGATCTCATAACCTGTAGTGTCACCAATTTTAACAAACTCAAAATTATGGTTGTGATAAGCAAGTTTAAGTCCGGCAGCTTTGCAGAGCACAGCAGCTTCATTTAATTTATCTGCTACACTTTTCCAGTCGCTTTCGTTTTTTCTCAGGCTGTCGCCCAGGTAAGGTACAGTGATATAAGCACTGCCAATAGTATTTGCAGCCTCGATATAGGTCTTTAGTTCTTCAGGGTTACCATCGGTAATGAATTTATCCATTCCATAATGTCCGCTTGGCGCAGTAAGGCCATTTTCCGTAAGCAGCGCTTTGAATGCTTTGGGATCTAAACCCCAGTAGCCGTCTTTTGCAGAATAACCGTAAGTTTCTACTTCCTTATAGCCTGCTTTAGCCACATTGGCAATCGTTCCTTTTACATCTTTAGGTAGTTCTGCCCTTAATGAATATAATTGCAGGCCAACTGTTTTAGTCGGAGCCGCGAAAGCACATGATGGTGCTATGGCTACGCCTGCAGCGGCGATACCTGCCATTTTAAGGAAATCTCTTCTCGAATTCATAGTTAATTTGTTTATTGGTCACATATAGTAATAGCCTTTCTAAGGGATGCCAGTGCGTCTTTCTGCTTAGGAATAAACTCCTGTGCGATGTACCCTTTGAATCCCGTTGCCAGGATGGCCTTAATAATCGCAGGATAATACAATTCCTGCGTTTCATCTATTTCGTTTCTTCCGGGAACACCTCCGGTATGGTAGTGTGCAATGTAGGGGTGGTAGGTCTGGATCGTTCTGATCACATCACCTTCATCCAGCTGCATATGATAAATATCATACAGTAATTTGAAGTTCTCGGAACCTAATCTTTTTGCCAGTTCGGCTCCCCATGCAGTATGGTCACACTGGTAGTCTTTATGGTTAACTTTACTGTTCAGCAATTCCATCACCAGCACTACACCATGTTTCTCAGCCAGCGGCATCAATGGTTTCAATCCTTCAACGCAGTTTTTTAAACCGGTTTCATCATCTTTTCCCCTGCGGTTGCCACTAAAGCAGATCAGGTTTTTATAGCCGGCCGCAGCTACCAGAGGGATCATTTTGGTGTAGTTTTCAATCAGTTTGGGATGAAAAGCAGGGTCATTAAAACCATCTACAAGATTGATTTCTGCACCATTGCACATCGAAGAGTATAATCCGTGTTTCTTTAACGTAGGCCATTCAGATGGCCCAACCAGATCTATCGCTTTCAGGCCCATTTCTTTTCCTGCGGCACAAAGGGCGTCCAGTTCAATTTTGTCGTAACACCAGCGGCATGCCGAATGGTTTACATTGCCCTTTAATTTGGGTGCAGCTGTACTCGTTTCTTTTTCCATAGCTAGTCCCGGCATCGCCACTGAAGCACCCAATACAGCAGTGCTAGTGAGCATTGTTTTTAACATTTTTCTGCGGCTTTGTTCTGTTCCCATGATTAAGCGTGGTTAAGTTGAGTGTCCGGAGTTGTTTTTTTGTCAGTAAAGAAAACTGAGAAAAGCAGGAATACTACCAGTGCAATTCCCGCAGGGATAATCCACACCATTTTCCAGTCTACTGATCCGTCAGTCAGTTTATAACTGTCTGTGATCATACCTGCAACTTCAAATCCGATCAGCATCCCCACACCATAGGTAGCCAGGGTAATTAAACCCTGTGCGGCGCTTTTGTATTTATCGCCTGCCCTTGAGTTGGTATAGATCTGTCCTGATACAAAGAAGAAATCGTAACAAACACCATGCAGTGCAATACCGATGATCAGCATAAAGCTCAGTTCACCAGCATTTCCATAAGCAAACAGTGCATAACGTACAGCCCAGGCAAGCATACCCACCAAAATCGTTACTTTAAAACCGAAGCGTTTAAAGAACACCGGGATCATCAGGAGGAACAATGCTTCGGACACCTGTCCGATAGCCATTTTCCCTGTGGGCCCGGCAACGCCAATGCTCGATAGAAAAGGGTGTGCGTTCTGGTAGTAAAAGGCCAGGGGAATGCAAATTAATATTGCAGATACAAAGAATATGGCAAAGTTCTTATCCTTCAGGAGGCTCAGTGCGTCCAGGCCAAGGATGTCAGAAATGGTAACTTTTTCATCCTTTGACACCTTTGGAGGTGTTTTTGGAAGGGCAAAACTGAATAATCCCAAAATCGCTGAAGCAACACCCGCCATCGCAAAGGTATTTTTAAGTAAACCTGAACTCAATCCTTCGGGCGAATCCCATAAGAATAAATAACTGATAAACAATCCTGCTACGATCCAGCCAATAGTGCCCCAGAACCTGATGTTTGCAAATTCCTTTTCGGCATCCTGCATCTGGTTAAATGCTACAGAGTTGACCAGTGCCAGGGTAGGCATAAACAGGATCATGTAACCCAAAACATAGGGATAAAAAGCATCTACATTGGTAGAAGTATACATCTGATACATCAGAATTGCTCCCACAATGTGCAATACGCCAAGGATTCTCTCCGCGTTAAAGAACCTGTCGGCCACTAAGCCGATGATAAAGGGTGCAATGATGGCGCCCCATGACTGTGTGGAGAAAACTGCAGCTGTTTGTGAACCTGTAGCAGCCAGGTTTTTTTCTAAAAAAGTACCCAGGGTAACGAACCATGAGCCCCAGATAAAAAACTCCAGGAACATCATCATTGATAACTTGATTCGGGTATTTACATTCATCATATTTGGTTTATAGTTTTAAAGTTCTTTGATCAGGATATTGCGGTACCAAACTTCGTTTCCATGGTCCTGCAAGGAAATTTTTCCGGACGTGAATGTACCAAAGCCTGGCCATGTTGCAAATTTACTGCCCGCAATCAATGCTTTCCAGTTGTCGTCAAACTGAGTTGTGGTCACCACTGTAACGCCATTTAGTTTGATTTCCAGGTTGCCTCTGTTGCTGATGATCTCGGCAGTATTCCACTCTCCAACAGGTTTTACAGGTTCAGAACTGCTTTTAACAAGGTCATAAAGGTCTCCCGCGCGGTGCTTGGTAATCTTTCCATCAGGATGGCCATCATTATCAATTACCTGTACTTCGGGTCCGGTACTGTAGGTCTGGTGATATTTTTCCGCATCTTCTTTGATATGGAATAAAATACCGCTATTGGCACCGGGAGCTACTTTCCAGTCTACTTTCAGGTGAAAATTCGCGTATTCTTTGTTGGTGACCAGGTCACCGGCATCTTCTTTTTTTCCGGTAGGTACCAGGTGCAGTGCACCATCTTCCACTTCCCATGACTGTCCGGCCAGATTTCTACCGTAGGTATGCCATCCAGTGGTAGTTTTCCCATCAAAAAGGGAAACAAAACCTTTTTCTTTTTTTTGCGCGTTAGTATTGCTGCTGATCATCGCTGTAAGCAGCAGTGCTGCGGATATCTTGTATAGGTTCATAGGAATAGTATTTATATGCCGAGTGTCCAGCCTTTGCGGTACTCTCTTTTTACATACTGGTTTACATCATCAAAATTGGTCACTTTCATTTTCTCGTTATCCCATAACAACTGGATATTTCTGCCTGGATAACTGATCTTGCCATCAGCAGACGTTCTTTGCACGTCATTTCCGCGAATAGCAAGGTTAGCCATCAGCAGCGCTTCAGTCAGCGGGCCTGCGATTTCAAACGGTGAGCTTACTTCCTTTTTGCCATAACCGGCAATACAGGCTTCTACCCATTGTGCATAGTGGCCATTGGCACCACCGGGAACGCGTGCGAACTTTTCAGGAACTTTAATGTCTTTATTGCGGCTTAAAGGAAGCAGTCTTGGGTTAGCACTGTATGTGCTGCTCATCATTTTTCCTTTGGTACCGATAAATAAAGTACCATTGCCGCCATCACCAAATACATCATTGGCATCCAGTTCTTCAGGACGTGTAGGCTGAATACCGCCATCCATCCAGTGCAGTGTGACCTCGCCCTGGGTTTTTGGTGTTTTAGGGAAAGTCAGCGTTACATGGCTCGAAGGAGGGCAGCTTTCCGGGAAGTATCCACGTTTAAATTCATCTACATAAACAGAACCTACACTGGCCTGTACGTTGGTAGCATATTTCAATCCCAATACACTAAAAGGAGCTTCGATCAGGTGGCAGCCCATGTCGCCTAAAGCGCCGGTTCCGTAATCCCACCAGCCTCTCCAGTTAAATGGAACCAGTTTATCCACAAATTCTTTGTAAGGTGCATTGTTCAGCCACAGGTCCCAGTCCAGTGTTGCCGGAATTTCGGCTTTGTTGGCCGACCATGGAATACCCTGCGGCCATACCGGACGGTCTGTCCAGGCATAAACCGTGTGTACATCACCGATCAGTCCTGCATCATACCATTCCTTCATCTGGCGGGGGCCGTCATTTGATGCACCCTGGTTGCCCATCTGGGTAACCACTTTATATTTTTTTGCCGCCTCAGTTAATTTCCGGGCTTCGTAAATGTCATGTGTAAGGGGTTTCTGTACGTATACATGTTTTCCCAGCTGCATGGCAGCCACAGTGATCATTGCATGACTGTGGTCTGGCGTAGAGATGCTTACCGCATCAAAATTTTTGTGTTCTTTATCCAGCATTTCGCGCCAGTCTTTATAGAACTTGGCTTTAGGGAAAGCCTTTACCGTCGCAGCGGCTCTTTTGGTATCCACATCACAAAGAAATCCAATATCTGCCTTTCCGCTTTTATAAAAAGCAGAAATATCGCCAGCACCCTTTCCACCTACTCCAACCCCGGCTATGACCAGGCGGTCACTTGGAGCCGTAAAACCTTTTCCGCCTAAAACATGACGCGGAAAAATCATAAATGATGCGCCTGCAATGGCAGTATTTTTTATAAACGCCCGCCTGCTGGCTGCATTTACTTCTTTATTAGTTTTGTCCATTAGATAAAAATATTTGGTTAGATAGAGATATCTGGTTTTTTATTTATTTTTTGAGTGACAAGATCCAGGTCACCATTAATTTTGCATCGTCTTTGCTCAGGTTCGGATGCGGTGTCATTGGAATATCTCCCCAAGTACCTTTACTTCCTGCAATGACAACATCTGCCAGGTGGCTGATATTTTCATCGTTAGAAGGGTATTTTGCTGCGATATCAACATACGCCGGGCCAATTATTTTTTGATCCTTGTTGTGGCATCCCACGCAGTCTGCCATAGCTATCAGTTTCTCTCCTGGCAGTGTTGCTGCCGGTGCTGTTTCTGCAGTTGCAGCTGTGCTGCTTTCAGTTGTTGTGGTCGTAGATTTCGTCTTGATGGTTTCCTCCGATTGCTGGGAAGAACCTCCGCAGGAAGCTAAGGTTAAACCCAGGCAGCCTAAGATCAGTAGTGTGGTGTGTTTCATTCTTTTATTTGTGCTAATTATTATATGCCTAAAATTTGTCGGTTGAAAGCCTCATCAGCACCGGTTGCGGCGAAATCATCAAAGGCTCTTTCTGTAACCGGGATAATGTGTTTTTTAATAAACTCAACACCTTCTCTTGCGCCGGTCTCGGAGTCTTTAATGCAGCATTCCCATTCCATAACCGCCCAGCCTTTAAAATCGTACTGGGCAAGTTTACTGAATATCGTTTTAAAATCAACCTGTCCGTCTCCCGGCGAGCGGTAGCGTCCTGCGCGGTTTGCCCAGCTTTGGTACCCGCCAAATGTTCCCTGTCTTCCGGTCGCATTAAACTCTGCGTCTTTTACGTGGAAGGCTTTAATGCGTTCGTGGTAAAGGTCAATATACTGGATATAGTCCAGCTGCTGTAATACAAAGTGTGAAGGATCATACAATAAGCATGCCCTTGGGTGGTTATTTACTTTTTCAAGGAACATTTCATAGGTGATACCATCAAATAAATCCTCTCCCGGGTGGATTTCATAACAAACATCCACTCCGCATTCGTCAAACTCGTTCAGGATCGGCAGCCATCGGCGGGCCAGTTCTTTAAAACCATCATCTACCAATCCTTCCGGACGCTGTGGCCATGGATGGAACATGTGCCATAACAGCGATCCGCTGAAAGTAGCATGTGCATTTAAGCCGAGGTTTTGTGAAGCTTTTGCTGCATATTTCAACTGCTGTACCGCCCATTCTGTTCGTGCAGAGGGGTTATTTCTTAAGTTAGCAGGTGCAAAACCATCAAATGCTTTATCAAATGCCGGGTTTACAGCTACAAGTTGTCCCTGTATGTGTGTAGAAAGTTCAGTGATTTGCAGTCCGTAACCAGCGATCTGGCCTTTCAGGTCATCTGCATAAGCTTTACTTTCGGCTGCTTTCTGGAGATCGATAAACCTGGGGTCGAGGGTAGGCATCTGTATGCCTTTAAAACCCAGGTCTGCCGCCCATTTACAGATACCTTCCAAAGAATTGAAAGGTTCTTCTTCCCTGATAAACTGTGCTAAAAAAACTGCTGGTCCTTTAAGTGTTGTCATTTTTTTATATTTTGAAATCGTACCATTTCTGATCCGACTGGCTTGATGCCACTACATTTTCAATAAACGCCATTCCTCTTACACCTTCTTCCACACCAGGGAAGTCGAGCATTTCTGCTGTTGGAGTTTCGCCGGCAAGCAGGGCCTGCAGCGTGGCTGCAAAATTCCTGTACAGATTGGCGAAAGCTTCAAGGTAGCCTTCAGGATGCCCGGAAGGAGTCCGTGCATTGTATTGCGCTACGGCAGATAAGTAACCCTGTCCAGTACGGTAAATCTGGCTTGGTGCGTCCAGCCATTTTACCTTTAAAGTATTGGGTTCTTCCTGGTGCCATTCCAGGCTGCCTTTTTCACCGTATACTTTTATCTTCAGTGCGTTTTCTTCACCTGCAGCGATTTGTGAAGCTACGAGGACACCATTGGCGCCATTGTTAAACTTCAGCAATACATTTCCGTCATCATCCAGCGGACGGCCTTCTACCAAAATATTCAGGTCTGCACAGATCTTTTCGATCTCCAGTCCCGAGATATATTCTGCCAGTTGTGCCGCGTGTGTACCGATATCTCCCATACAGCCGCTGATCCCGCTTTTTGCAGGGTCAGTTCTCCAGGCAGACTGCTTATTGCCGTCGCGTTCTGATGGCAGGCTCAGCCATCCCTGAGGGTATTCTACCAGCACTTTGCGGATTTTTCCGAAAGCACCGTCCTTTACCATCTGTTTTGCCTGTTTTACCATCGGATAACCTGAATAAGTATAGGTAAGACACAGTGTTAAACCTGTGTCTTTAACTTTTTCCTGCAGTTTTTTTGCTTCCGCCAGTGTAAGGCTGATCGGCTTGTCGATCACCACGTGAAAACCATGTTCCAATGCCAGCATTGCCGGAGCAAAATGCGCGAAGTTAGGCGTCACGATAGTAACGAAATGCATTCTCGTTTCTGCTGGCAGGAGACTTTCTTTTTCGATCATCTCCTGATAGCTTCCATAGTTCCTGTCCGGAGCTAAAAACAACAATTCGCCAGACTCTTTTGCAGTTTCGGGATTGGAGCTCAAGGCCCCGCAAACCAATTCTATCTGTCCGTCTATATTTGCGGCAATGCGGTGTACAGCGCCAATAAAGGCGTTTTTTCCTCCACCGATCATGCCCATTCTTATCTTACCTGCTGCCATTAAAGATTTCCTTTTTTAAGTTCAGATACTGCAAAATCTGCCGCTCTGGCTGTTAATGCCATAAATGTAAGCGATGGGTTCTGGCATGCAATAGAAGGCATACATGATCCGTCAGTTACAAAAACGTTTTTCACTTCGTGCATCTGGTTCCATTTATTCAGGACAGAAGTTTTAGGGTCATCGCCCATACGTGCTGTTCCCTGTTCGTGGATAGCCATACCCGGCGAAGAACCGTTATCAAAAGTCGTGATGTTTTTCAGTCCTGCTGCTTCGAGCATTTCTGCTGCGTCGTTCATCATGTCCAGACGCATTTTTTGTTCATTACCTTTAAACTCGGCATCAATTGCCAGAACCGGCATGCCCCATTTATCTTTTTTAGTTTTGTCAATATAAACCCTGTTTTCATGGTATGGAAGAGACTCTCCGAAACCGCCTAATCCCATGGTCCACATACCCGGCTGGGTCATCAGGTCTTTATACTCACCACCAAAAGCCAGTTCGGCAACATCTTTGTGCCATCCTGTACGGCTTGCGCCACCCTGGTAACCGAAGCCCCTCAGGTAATCGCGTTTTTCGCCGTTCATGTTCTGGTATCTTGGAATATAAATCCCGTTTGCTCTTCTGCCGTAAGTGTATTTATCATCAAAACCTTCCGCTTCTCCATTTGCGCCGCAACGGAAATGGTGGTCCATCAGGTTATGCCCAAGTTCTCCGCTGCCATTTCCCAGGCCGTTTGGATGCTCTGCAGAAGTAGAGTTGAGCAGCAGGAATGTACTTCCCAGTGTAGAACCGTTAACGAAAACGATCTTAGCGTAAAACTCTATGTTTTCATTGGTCTCTGAGTCGATTACACGAACTCCTTTAGCTTTCTGTGTTTCTTTATCATAGATGATAGATTCTACGAGCGAGAAAGGACGTAAAGTAAGGTTTCCTGTAGCTACCGCAGCTGGCAGGGTAGAAGACTGTGTACTGAAATAGGCGCCGAAAGGACAGCCTCTGCTACACAGGTTACGGTACTGGCAGCTGCCTCTTCCGCCATGGGGAACAGTCAGGTTGGCGGTACGGCCAATGGTCATGATACGCGACTTTTTCCAGTGTTTCTCGATACGTTCTTTTACAGATTTCTCCACACAGTTCATTTCCATAGGAGGGAGGAACTGTCCGTCTGGTAATGCAGGCCAGTTTTCTACCGTTCCGCTGATCCCTGCAAAACGCTCTACATAGTCATACCACTTTTCAAGGTCTTTATATCTGATCGGCCAGTCGTTACCATGCCCGTCCTTTTTATTGTCTTCAAAGTTCAGGTCACTGAAACGGTAGCTCTGACGGCCCCACATCAGCGATTTACCGCCTACATGGAATCCGCGGTACCAGTCGAAGCGCTTTACTTCCGTATAAGGGCATTCCAGGTCATTTACCCAGAAGCTCTCATTAAATTCCTGGTAAGGATAATCCCTGATCTGTACAGGGTGGGTCTTTTTTTGTTCTTCTGTCAGCAGTCCACGGTGTTCAAACTCCCATGGTTTTTTCATTGCTGTAGTATAGTCTTTAATATGCTCAACGTTTCTGCCGCGTTCCAGCATTAAAACTTTAAGTCCTTTTTCAGTCAGTTCTTTTGCTGCCCATCCGCCACTAATACCGGACCCTACAACAATAGCATCATATGTATTTTGTGCAGTTGCTTTCGTATTTAAATTCATTGCTTGTTGTGCTAATTTGATTTATGAATAAACTCTCTGACCAGGTTTCAGGTCTACGCAGCCATCATAACGGCCGGGGATCTGTACATATTCGAGGGCCTGCGATGCGCCGATCTCCGAAGTCCAGTAACCCAGCAGGGTTAAGTCGCGTGCGATGGCAAAAAAGTAAGGAGTGCTCTTTACATTTTTGTCTGGTCCTGCCATAGGTTTTTCCAGTTTCAAATTCGGGCCGGAAGGTTTCTTTGCAGATTCGGCCTTCTGTGCGGCAACGGTTTCATCACGTAATTTTCCAAGGAGCTGTGCGCGCTCTTGTGGCGTAATTTTAAGGAATGATTTGTCAAACTCTTTTTTTGAACGGTCTTCCAGGTCTTCAAGACCTTTGACAAATGCTTTTTGAGCATCTTCAGGATAACATTCCTTGATCATTTTTGCAATGAACGGTCCTACACCAGCTGCTTTTGCACCGGGAGTTTTTGTTGTAGGAATAATCACATCTGCTACTTCAGTAATGATCAGGTTCTGGTCTTCAGAAAACAGATTTGATCCTTTGTTTGACGATGGCGAAGTACAGCCATCGAGGAATACACCGATTGTAGTTGCAGATAGTGCGCCTCCCATTAAAAAAGCTACACTTCTTACTGCCTCTCTTCTATTCATTTGATTTAAATTTGGTTTCGTATGTTATGTATTTGTGCTATTGGACAGTCCAAATTAAGTAAAACAGTTGACAAAGTGTAATATTAACACACTAATATCCTATTTTTGTTACTTAGAAGGGCTGCCCCAAATATTGAAATGAAGATATGAATTTAATCTATAATTACACTAAAAGGGTATTTTTGATGTAATTAATGCTTTTAGTGATACTTTGCCACGTGTCTATCTTAATGACATCCTGTTCTACAAAAAGATATTCCATTCCTGAAAGCCTGGCCTGTTTGAAGATACTTTTAAAATCTATGCTGCCGGTCCCAACTTCTGTGAAGACACTTTTGTCTGCTTTGTCCATATCTTTTACATGCCACATTTTAAAGCGGCCGGGGTGTAGTTTGAACATTTCCAGTGGATTGAGGCCTGCGTTGACCGCCCAGAATAAATCCAGCTCAAAGCTGACCATCGAAGGGTCTGTTTCTTTTAGAAGCACATCAAAGGGCGTAACCCCTTTACCCAGGTCAGTAAACTCAAAATTGTGGTTATGATATCCAAGCGTCAGGCCCTGCTTTTTGCAAAGTTCAGCAGCATGGTTAAATTTCGCTGCGATTTCTTTATAGTTATCCAGTGAATCGGCTTTGGTCTTGTCGTGCGGCATAGAGGGGATCACAAAATATTTCTGGCCAACAGTTGCTGCTACATCAATATGCTTTTTTAAGGTTTCATCGTTCCCGCCTTTGATCAAAAACTCGTTTACATTGTAATGCCCGCTTGGAGAAGTCAGGCGATTTGATGTTAAAAGCGACTTAAACGCTTTAGCATCCAGTCCCCAGAAACCAGGTGCCGCATTTGGCCCTGCATATCCGTAAAAAGTTTCTACCTGATCATAGCCAATCTCTGCTACTTTAGCAATAGTTCCCTTTAGATCTTTGGCAAGCTGCTCTCTTAAAGTGTAAAGTTGTATCCCAACCTTATGCTTCGCTGCTTTTTCAATTGCCAGTGCGGAGGTTAGTGGGCTCAGGAATGCCGCTGCTGCAGCTAATCCAGCCTGTTGTAAAAAAATTCTGCGGTTGCTCATAATTTTAGTTAGTTTTTATGAAGATAAATATAATTAATAACATTTTTATTCAGGTTTGTTTCGTTTTTCTACCTTTGCCAAAATCTGTATTTTAATGACTGAAAAAATAGTAGTTTTAGGATCTAACGGTCAGATCGGCACAGAGTTGGTAATGGCTCTGCGGAAGACCTACGGGGAGGACAATGTGATCGCCTGCGATATCCGCCGTCCTGATTATGACATCAAGAATTCCGGCCCTTTTGAATTTGTGAATGTCCTGGAAAAGGAGACGCTAAATAAAATTTTTAGTAAGTACAAGCCTTCACAGGTATACCTGCTGGCTGCTTTGCTATCGGCAACGGGGGAGCAGAACCCTCAACTGGCCTGGGACCTGAATATGAATGGGCTGCTGAACATCCTGGACCTTGCTATCGTTTATAAAACGGCAAAAGTATACTGGCCAAGTTCTATTGCCGTTTTTGGGCCAAACTCCCCTAAAGACCAGACAGAACAATTTTGTGTGATGGACCCTAATACTGTTTATGGAATTAGTAAATTAGCAGGTGAAAGATGGTGTGAGTATTATCACCAGAAATATGGACTGGATGTGCGTAGCATACGTTATCCCGGACTGATCAGCTGGAAAGCTGCCCCCGGGGGCGGTACAACAGATTATGCCATTCATATTTTTCATGATGCGTTGAAAAAAGGTGGTTATGCCTCTTTTCTTTCGGCTGAAACAGAATTGCCTATGATGTATATGGATGATGCCATCCGTGGTACCATTGAATTAATGGACGCACCGGCAGCACAGATCAGCATACGGTCCAGCTATAATTTCGCTGGTGTCAGTTTTACGCCTGAAGTACTGGCCGCTGAAATCAGGAACCATATCCCCGATTTTAAGCTAACTTACACGGCTAATGATCCTCGTCAGCAGATCGCTGCCAGCTGGCCACGTTCTATAGATGATCAGTTTGCAACGCGCGACTGGGGCTGGAAGCCCGAGTTTGACCTGGCGAAACTGACCACAGATATGTTTAACAATTTAAAAAAATAAATAGGGCAAGCCCTCAATAAGAATACAATGGGAAGAGCATTTGAGTTTAGAAAAGAAAGAAAATTTAAACGTTGGGCTAAGATGGCCGTACAATTTACCCGTATAGGGAAGGAAATTGTAATGGCGGTAAAAGATGCCGGCCCAAACCCGGAGACTAACTCACGTCTGCGTACTGCGATACAAAACTCGAAGGCAGTAAATATGCCGAAACATACGGTAGATGCTGCGATCAAAAGAGCTTCAAATAAGGATGAAAATGGGTATGAAGAGCATGTTTATGAAGGATATGCGCAACATGGTGTGGCTATCCTGATCGAAACTGCTACTGATAATACCAACAGGACCGTTGCCAATGTGCGCAGTTATTTTAGTAAAACCGGCGGTTCTTTAGGTAAAACGGGATCTCTGGATTTTATCTTTAACCGTAAATCTATTTTCAGGTTTATTCCTGGTGAAAAAGATATGGAAGAACTGGAGTTTGAACTGATCGATGCAGGTTTGGAAGAACTGTACCTTGAAGCTGATGAGGAAGGAAATGAAATTGCAGTAGTTCAAACTGCTTTTGAAGATTTTGGCAAGATGCAGAAAACGCTGGAGGATATGGGATTTGAGATGAAAAGCGCGAAGCTGGAACGTATTTCTCTTTCTACAACTGATGTTTCTGAAGAACAGGCAGTGGATGTGTTAAAGCTGATTGATAAGTTAGAAGAGGATGATGATGTGCAGGCGGTATACCACAATATGACGGAGTAAAATAAAAGGTGGGGCCCATCCCCACCTTTTATTTTTTTAAGGTATGATTAAATAACCATGGCAGTAGTTCCGGTTCTGCCAGTGCAAGGTCCCAGCTGTTATGGTTTGCATCCGGATAATAATTGAATTTTACTTCTTTGCCCACATTTTTAGCTGGTTACTGATAGCCATGGAAAAGTTAGGGCTCACCTGGTCATCCTTTCCGCCATGGAAGATCCATAAGGGGACATGTTTATACCTGTTTACATTTGCCAGGGTATCCCCTCCACAGATAGCAAAGGCGGCGGCAAAGGTTTTAGGTTTGCGGCGCAATAGTTCGTAAGTTCCCATACCGCCCATCGATAAGCCTCCGATATAGATCTGACGATGGTCTGCATAGGGTTTTTCCAGAAAATTATCGATCATGCCCATCAGGGCGCTCATAGCTTTTGTGGGCTTGCCGCCCGCCTGGAAATCGAACTTTCTTTTTCCGGCAGTATCCGTAGTGATCTTTACGTTAGACCAGTAGCTGTTTTCAGGACATTGCGGGAAGATCACGATTGCCGGGAACTTGCTGCGTATGTCTTCCTTCAAAAACAGTTTGCCGCCATTTAGCAGTTGCTTTTCGTTGTCATTGCCACGTTCACCGCGGCCATGAAGGAAAATCACCACTGGATATTTCTTTTGCGGATCAAATGCTTCGGGAAACAGTATCCTGTATTGCAGGGTATCTTTTTTGGTGATGAAACTGCCTTTATCAAATTTTGTGAAATCCTGAGCACGGAGCTTTGCGCTGGAAAATATCAGGAATGAGAAAAGGAGCAGTTTGTAATACTTCATGCGCCCAAAATTATAAAACCCGCTCGTATTATGAGCGGGTTTTAACAAATTATAACATTTAAATTATGGTACGGAAAGTTCAATTTATTCAAATTTTAATAGCCGGCACTTTGTTTCAATACGCCCTGGCTGCGGTCTATCTGATCCTGGGGCAAGGGGAAATAATCGTCGCGCGGCTCGATGATAATGCCTTTGAGATAATTGAAGTAATTGCCTTCAAAATTAAAGTAGCTCTCCAGCGTTTGTTTGGCAATGCCCCAGCGTACCAGGTCGAAAAACCGGTGCCCCTCCATCGCCAGTTCCAGCCGCCGCTCAAAACGTACGGCATTTCTTGCATAATCACTACTACTGAATGAAATGTAAGGTGAGATCCTGTAAGTGGCTACAGGAACACCATTAATGGTCTTTGGTGTAAGCAGGGCAGCCCTTTGACGTACTTTGTTCACCAGTGTCAGTGCCCTGTCCAGGCCGCCGAGTTCTACCTGGCATTCCGCGGCCATGAGGTAAACATCCGCCAGGCGGATCAGGTTGACGTTAAGCCCGGTGATATTTGTATTTCCCGGGGCAGAGCCGCCAGATACCTGACTGGCTTCGATTACATTTTTATAGGCTACAAAAGGGCCGCCATTCGTGACATCCCGTATCCAGGTATCACCTGCCATTACGCCCCAGTCGCGAAAGGGAACTCCTCTTCTGCCCATGGTATAGTCTATTCTTGGGTCAAGTGCCAGGCTTCTGTCCAGCTGGTAAGCAGTTTTTTCTGCGGCAGTTAATCCAAAGTCAGATTTGTAAGGCTGGTTGCGGTAGGAGCCATCCAGCAAAGGCAGTCCTGCTGCATCCACCTTGAAAGAATTTGCCAGATCGATAGAAGGCTGGAAAAACCCGCAACAGGTAATCGGTAATCCGGTACCATAAGGAAAGTTAAGGATATCTCCTACATTGCCGTTATCTCCGGAAGTGCCATCAGAGCCTACAGCATGCTGTACGGCGAAGAGCGACTCCGGGCCATTTTCTTTCGTGATGTCGAAGTTGTCGGTATAAGGAAGGCCCGCCAGATCCGGTTTGGCAAGGATCACGGCATTCAGCTGCTCGTATGCTTCGGCATACTTTTTCTGGTACAAAAGTACTTTCCCCAGATAGGCCTGAGCGATATATTTATCTATCCTTCCAACCTCTCCCCTGGCTTTGGCAGTGCCAAGATTAGCAACGGCAAACTGCAGGTCGGCCGTTATATCAGGATAGATATCTTTGTCATTTGCTACGGTTGGCGTAGTGGTTGCTTCAGTAACATAGGGTACATTTTTGAATACTCTGATCAGGAAGAAATAAAAATGTGCACGCAGCAGCCGCGCTTCTGCCTGTATTTCTTTTGCACGCGCATCACCAAATTTTCCGGTATTGCCGCTTTGCAGGGCGGCAAGGATTTTCAGCGTATTGTTGGCGCGCTGGATTCCTTCAAATGAATTTGTCCACAAGACGGATAAATTGTCGTTTGTACTGGTAGGGGCATGCTGTTCAATCAGGTTCATGTTGGGCTGGTCGCCATTGCTGCTGCCTTTGTGGGCATCGTCAGAGGCTACTTCGCCAAATACCCACTGGCTTGGTGCAGAGCCATAGCTGCCATACTGACCATTCACATTGCCATTCAGCATGCTGTAGGCACCAATCAGCAACCCTTCAACGCCATCCTGAGTGGTTAACTGATCAGGGGTAAGCTCTCCCTGCGGATTACGTTCTAAAAAATCCTTTTTGCAGGAAATCATGCTGCAGCTGAAAAGGATCAGGAATATATAAATTAATTTTTTCATGATGATTTAAATTAAAAGCCAACATTAATACCCAGCAGGAATTGTCTCGGAGAGGGATAAATACCCCTGTCTACCCCGGGAGCAGAAAACGTATCTGTTTCCTGGCTGACCTCGGGGTCGGGGCCTGTATATTTGGTGACCGTAAAAATATTAGTGGCACTGGCATACACCCTGAGTTTGCTGAAGCCGGTCTTGGTTCCGAAGATCTTTGCCGCAGGTATAGTATAGCCCAGCTGCAGGTTCTTCATCCTGAAAAAGCTGCCGTTTTGCACATAGTAGCTGGATGAAGCATATTCAAGATCGGATACCCCTACATAAGAGGATGGGATCTGGCTTGAAGGATTGGAGGGGCTCCATGCATTCAGCAGGCGGGTACTCCTTGCTCCGTCAAAGGTGGGGAAGTCAGTAAAGTACCGGGTAGCTTCGTAGAGGTCGTTTCCCTGCACGCCATTAAAAAAAGCAGCAATATCAAACCGTTTATAAGAAATATTGAGGCTAAGCGAATACAGAAAGTCAGGATTTGGATTGCCAATGATCGTACGGTCATCGGGACTGATCACGCCGTCGCCATTGATATCCTGGTACCTGAAACCGCCAACCCTTGCCAGTGTATAGGATGCGCTGTTGGTAATCTCGGCCTGGTTCTGGTAAATTCCCTGTACTTTGTAACCATAAAACGAACCAAATGGCTGCCCGGTTTCAAGAATACTGGTCTGCAGGCTCCTGAATACACCATAAGGCTGTTTGGAAACGGTAAGGGCGAGCTTAGTGATCTCGTTCACGTTCCTGGAGAAATTAATACCGATATCAAATTTGAGCGGATGGTCTGACTTACGGCCATAGTGATAGCCCAATGAAAGTTCTATCCCTTTGTTGCTCATATCGCCCACATTCACATAAGGAGAACTTCCCAGTCCCACTGCTGTAGAAGGAAGGGGCACAGGGTAAAGCATATCGGTTGTTTTTCTGTGGTACCAGTCAAAAGACCCCTCAAATACACCATCAAACAGTGTAAAATCGGCACCGATGTTGATGGAACTCAGCGACTCCCATTTCACATCCGGGTTGGTATACGCATTTTGCCTTACTCCGGTGATCATTGCATTTCCGCCACCAATGGCATATGCCGAATTGATAATCGAGCTCTGGTACCTGTTCAGGTACTGGAAACCGGGAATACGCTGGTTGCCGGTTTCACCATATCCTGCACGGAGCTTAAAGTCGCTGATCCATTTCAGCTTCTTCAGGAAATCTTCTTCAGAGATTCTCCAGGCGATACTTGCCGCGGGGAAGTATCCATACTTATTCTGCGGGCCAAAGTTTGATGATCCGTCACGGCGAAGCGTGAAACTGGCCAGGTAGCGATCATTAAAAGCGTAATCAGCCCTGCCAAACAGGGAGTAAAGTGAACCTACAGTACCATTACTGCCATTGCTGATATTGGATGAACCTGTATCCAGGTAGTAGTAATCCTGGTTGCCAAGTATAAAGAAACTGTTCCTTCCTCCGTTCAGTTGCCTGTTGCGTGAGCGGATGGCTTCTGATCCTGCGAGCAGGCTCAGGCTGTGTTTATTGAATACCTTTCTGTAAGTAAGTGTGTTTGTCCAGGTCCATTCTGTGGTGTAGCCCTGAAATTCATTGAGGCTGTTGGTATTGCTGCCTTCAGAAAATTCCAGGTTAGGATAGACCAGGCTCATCCCACTATAATTTTCATAGCGGATACCAAAGTTCGTCCTCGCAGTAAGCCCTTCGATGATATCTGCTTCGGCGAAGACGTTGCCAAAGAAGAAATTGCTTTTGTTCTTATTGTCTTTGCCGCGATATAGAAAGGCAACCGGGTTTTCAGCGTTGCCAAGCTGACTACCACGGCTGCCAGCGAAATTCCCCGCAATATCATATACGGGTATAATTGTAGGGATGCGGTAAGCCCAGCTAACGGCACTGCCCTCGTCCTGATACTCTCCGGGAACATTTGGGTTTACACCCAATCCGTATCCTTCCGCATAGCTGTATTGTGCATTTTCACCAAACCTTACTTTCTTGTTGAAAGCTGAGATCTGCGTATTCGACCGGAAATTATACCTGGTAAAGCCGGTATATTTAAGCGTACCTTTCTGATCGAGATATCCTCCTGCAAAGGTATAGCTGGCATTTTCACTGCCTCCTGTGGCACTCAGCTGGTAGTTTTGTATGGCTGCGGTTTCTGTCATTTCATCAAACCAGTTTGTGCCCTGTTTATTGGCTTTGGTAATCTGATAAAATGTGGCCGGGTCACGGCTGTAATTATATTTAGCAGGGTCTGCGTCGCCGGGGGTAATGTCCTGCCCGGTCTTGCCGCCTGCAACGAGGTACTCAGGTAATACAGGTGTTGTACCATTTCCATAATTGGTACCTGTAGAAACAGGAAGCCCTGCATTCCGGTAACCTGCAAAAAGGTATTCAGCATATTGCTGGGGATTCATCATTTCAGGAAAACTGCTTTTTCTGGGCGCCTGTATACCCACATAGGCATCAAGAGTAATCTTAGGAGGGCCTGCCACTCCTTTTTTTGTGGTGATGATGACAACACCGTTATTAGCCCTGGCCCCATAAATGGAGGCAGAGGAGGCATCCTTTAATACCTGTAAACTTTCAATATCATTCTGGTTGAGCCATGAAAGTTTGCCTTCGTAGGGGACACCGTCTATGACATAGAGCGGGTCATTGTTGTTAATGGTACTAAAACCCCTTACCCTGATCTGGGGCGTTGATCCCGGTGCACCATCGTTGACGATCTGCACTCCCGGGGCTTTGCCCTGTAAAGCTTCCACAGCACTGGCTGCAGGCTGTGCTTTCAATTGTACCACATCAACCACAGACACAGCGCCTGTGAGATCTTTCTTGCGCTGAGAGGTATAGCCGGTTACCACAACTTCACTGAGATCATTTCTGTTGGGTTGCAGGATAATGTTAAAAATGGTTTGCCTGTTGACAGTTACCTCCTTTGTTTCAAAGCCGACAAAGGAAATAATCAGGACGTCTGTGGGGCTAACGTTAAGGCTAAAAAGACCATTTACATCGGATAATGTACCACCCGGAGCATTTTTGATTTTGACGGATGCACCTGGTATGGGCAGTTTATCATCACCGGAGCTGATCTTTCCGGTGATTTTGTTTTGGGCATATGCTCCGGCAGAAAAGTGAAAAATCAGGAGCAATAGGATTCCGGTCCTTTTGATAAAGGGTAAATTTCGTTGCATAGGATTACATTTGGTTAGGTGAAGAAAATTTATTTGTTACATCATTTTTCTCAGATCATAGTTTTGGTTTCAATTATAGAAATGTTATATCGAATGTAATCATTGAAAAGATTATATTTTATCTAAGTGACACAAATTTCCTTATTGATTAAACTTTTGTGTCAAATGTCCCATAACGCAGTAAATTATTTCCCTGGGATATTATCGCATAAAAAAAGGCATCCCTTTTGGGGATGCCTTAAATGAAGACCTTATGCCGGAGCGGATGTAATTATTTTGAGAAGCTAAACTTCGCAGCGGTTACATCGCGTGAATTAGAACCAATAAATAAATTGAAATCTCCAGGTTCAGCAGCAAACTTCAGATCAGCATTGAAAAATTTCAGCATCTGTTCATCAATGGTGAAGGTCACATGTTTGCTTTCTCCTTTTTTAAGGAAGACTTTCTGAAAGCCTTTCAGCTCTTTCACAGGCCTGGTCACAGAGCCATAGATGTCCTGAACGTAGAGCTGGATGACTTCCTGGCCGTCATATTTGCCGGTATTCTTTATATCTACAGATACCTGAATTGGCTGACCGGGTTTAACCACAGTGTGATTCAGCTGAGGTGCTGAATACTGGAAGCTGGTATAGCTCAGGCCATATCCGAAAGGATACAATGGATCATTGGAACTATCGATATAACGGGATTTAAATTTTTCATTGGACAGGCCGTCATATGGACGTCCAGTGTTTTTATGGTTGTAGTAGATTGGGATCTGGCCTACGCTTCTTGGGAAAGTTGCAGTCAGTTTTCCGCCCGGGTTGTAATTGCCCACCAGAATATCCGCAATTGCATTACCTGCTTCTGTTCCTCCAAACCAGGTTTCCAGGATGGCGGTAACATTGGCATCTTCCCATTCCAGGGTGAGGGGACGGCTGTTCATCAGCACCAGTACTACGGGTTTGCCTGTAGCTGTCACTGCTTTAAGTAATGCTTTCTGGTTAGGTAACAGGTCAAGGTTGGTGCGGCTTGTGGCTTCGCCGCCCATCAGGGCGCTTTCGCCCAGTACTACTACTGCAATATCTGACTTGTTCGCTGCGGATACCGCGTCGCTGATCAGTTTATCGGCTGATTTTTCATCAGCAACAATATCAGCACCATTGGCATTGATCTGTTTCAGGATTGCCGGGTCATCCACCAGATTAGCTCCTTTTGCATAAGTAATATCAAGGTCCGGGGCAGCATTTTTCAGGCCTTCCATTACTCCGATAGCTTTTTTCCAATCGCCCGCAGCACTCCAGTTACCGATCATATTTCTTTTATCATCAGCCAGGGGGCCAATCAGTGCAATCTTTGCTTTCTTTTGCAGGGGCAATACCTGGTTGTCATTTTTCAATAACACCATTGATGCTTCGGCAATATTTTTGGCGTCAAACCTGTTCTGCTGTGAAAGAATTTCAGTTTTTGCTCGTTCTTCGTTCACATATTTGTAAGGGTCAGCAAATAAACCCAGTTTATATTTCGCTTCAAGCATTCTGCGGCAGGCCAGGTCGATCATCTGTATGCTGATCTTTTTTTCCTGCAGGGATTGTTTCAGGGTAGTTAGAAAGCCTTCCCCCACCATATCCATATCCGTTCCTGCAGCCAGTGATTTGGCACTTACAGTTTTTAAATCACCCAGTCCGTGAGGTACCAGTTCATTGATCCCAGTATAATCGCTCACTACAAAGCCTTTGAATCCCCAGTTGTTGCGGAGCAGGTCTGTTAACAGCCATCTGTTGGCAGTGGCAGGTGTACCATTGATATCATTAAATGAAGCCATTACTGATGCAGCACCTGCGTCCACAGCCGCTTTGTATGGCGGCAGGTATTCATTGTACATTTTGATCAGGCTCATATCTGTTGTATTGTAATCTCTTCCTGCTTCGGCAGCACCATACAGTGCAAAGTGTTTGATACAGGCCAGGATGGCATCTTTGTTAGAGAGGCTATTGGTCTGGTATCCTTTCACCATGGCTACTCCAATGAGTGAGCCGAGGTAAGGGTCTTCTCCAGAACCTTCGGCAATTCTTCCCCATCTCGGATCTCTTGCAATGTCTACCATAGGAGAGAAGGTCCAGTTCAGACCGTCCGCACTGGCTTCCCGGGCAGCAATACGTGCGCTTTTTTCAATCAGGTCCAGGTCCCAGCTGGTACTCAAACCAAGTGGAATAGGAAATATGGTTTTATGTCCGTGGATCACATCATATCCAAACAACAGAGGGATCTTTAACCGTGATTTGGTCATCACCAGTTTTTGAAGTTTCTCAACGGCCTGCGGGGTAAAGGTGTTAAAAACACCTCCTACCAAACCTTTTTCAATTTTTTCATCTACGCCTTCACTTAAAACAGGGCCGGTTACGTCAAATCCTACAGCGGGCAGGTTAAGTTGTCCGATCTTTTCATCCAGTGTCATTTTAGACATCAGGTTTGCAATGAAGGTATTCATTTTCTGATCGGCTGCCGGTACAGTCTTTTTCTGTTGGCCGGAAGCTGTGTTCGCCAGAAAAATGACTGCCAGGAAAAATAGGGGATTAAGTCTTTTCATCTATTTGTGTGTTAATATGATTTGGTGGTATTGCTTTCTATTCCCAGTTGATTAAGCCCTTTTTTGATGTCAGGACTGCTCATGAACAGTTTCCATAATAATCCGCTGCGGTAATTTTCTATCATGCAGATGATCGGTCCCTGATCAATTGCCAGGTGAGATTTTGCATACCAGTTGTGTTCTTCGCTGAATGCATCTACAAAACCATACTCGCTCCATATTTTATCGCCGAGGTCAAAGTAGAAATGTTTAAGTGCCTTCATGGAATATTCCGGGGTGTAAGGGAAAGCTGAAAGGGCAGCCGTAGGACTGATCACGCCCAGGTCTTCTGCCGGGGAATGCGCAGCATATCCCTGCCAGCTGTCACTTGCAGTTAAGCCCCAGCTGTTTTCGCCATAACCCTTGTAGTGTTTAGGGTTTTCCACGCAATAGGCATGGTTGATCAGCGTATGGTTTTTATTCTGTTCAAAATAATCGGCATAACGATCTTTTAATCCGCGCGGGTCTAATCCAAGGAAAGAGTAGTGTGAGAAGAACAGGGGGCCTCCATAGTCGAAACCCAGCGGCAGGGTAATGCCCATGAATTTCCTGCCGTTGAAGAAGGTATTGCTGTTTGCCCATCCGTCATCATATACCCGTTTAGTGATAGGGAATTTCGGAGAGGATGCTGCCATTACATAGGTGATGAAACATTCGTTCCAGCCTTTAAGCTGATGGTTCATGCTCCAGTCGTTATTTGGGCTCCAGTGCCAGTAGAGTACATTTTGCTGTTGGGTGAACCAGTTCCATTCGATACCTTCCCACATCCATAGGATCTTGTTGCGGATATCATTTTCAACTGCATTGTCTGCCGTGTAATATTGTCTGGCAGTAAGCAGCCCCTGGAAAAGGAAAGATGTTTCCACCAGATCAGCGCCGTCATCTTTAGGGCTGAAACGGATCACTTTACCGGTTTCTCCATTCAGCCAGTGCGGGAATGCACCATGGAACATATCTGCCTTCCAGAGAAAGTCTACAATTTTTTTGGTACGTGCAGCAGCCTGCTCGCGGGTAATGAACTTACGCTCTGAAGCTACAATGGTAGCCATTACCCCAAAGCCGGTACCACCAGTGGTAACTACCTCATCACCATAATCAAAAGATCTGTTGCTGCGCTCACGTGCCATTCCGCTTACCGGATGACCAAAGTCCCAGAAGTAGCGGAAAGTTTGTTTTTGAACCAGGTCCAGCAGCTGTTCGTCGCTCAGGTTTTTTTGAATTTTAAGCTGTGGCGCGATACGCTCTGTATGCTTTGTCTGCGCTGTTGAACGCTGCGCGTTCAAGCAGCAGCTAATAGTCAGCGCTGCGAACAAAGTGGCTAAGTATAATCTGTTTTTCAGCATAATAATGGTTTAAAAAAAGGCTGCCGGCCAAAACCGGCAACCTTGATATTATCTGGTTAGATAGGGAATTAGTAACCCGGGTTTTGAGTAAGCACCCCGCCGCTCAGGTCAATTTCTGTCTGAGGGATGGGCCATACTTCATTTCTGCCGGCTTTCCATCCTTTAGGACCAAATACCGCTGTTCCGCGTCCCTGACGGATCACGTCAAAATAACGGTCATATTCCATCGCAAATTCTGATCTTCTCTCACGGTAGATCGCAGCGCGGATGGCCGCCTGATCTGTGGTAGTTACCGCAGGAAGAATCGCTGTATTTCCCTGACGGGCCCTTGCACGAACCCTTTCCAGTGAGGAAAGCGCCTGTGTGGTATTGCCCAGCTCATTTGCTGCTTCTGCATTCATCAGCAAGGCATCAGAAAAACGTAAAACGCGTATATTCTGCTGTGCTCCTTCATTAAATCCATTTACAAAAAGGCTGAAAGGAACATATGATTTCTGGTTATACATCGGGTTATCTCCCTGAGGATCAATAACGTCACCTTCAGGAGTGGTTTCGCCCCTGAAGATAATTGTGGCATCCCTTCTTGGATCTCCCGCTTCAAATGAAGCAGCTAAATCTGCGGTAGGCACGTTGAAGCCCCAGCCACCACCTCTTGCACCACGTACACCCTGAACCTGAGAGTACTGGGAATTAGAGGCCGCTGGATTGCCCGGAACCAGCGCACACTGAATTTCAAAAATCGACTCAGCACTGTTTTCATTGGCAATACGGAATACTGAATTAAAGTTTGGAAGCAAGGCGTAATTCATACCCATTACTGTATTGGTATAAGACAATACATCATTCCATTTTTTAAGGTACATGGCAACTTTCGCATGTAATGTCAGGGCAGCACCCTTTGTTGCACGTCCAAGATTTGTTGCATTGTAACTCACCGGCAGATCTGCTGCAGCCTCGGTAAGGTCTTTCTCCACCTGGGCAAAAACTATTGTTGCGTCAGTTTTCGGAATGTTATATTCTGAAGCATCTTTTGGTACAGTCAGACGAAGCGGAACTGCGCCAAAAGCACGTACCAGTCTGAAATAAGACAAGGCACGTATAAATTTGGCTTCTGCGAGATATTGTGCTTTCAATGTAGCATCCATA